>BFBZ01000363.1_pt1 | contig 48587 bp, 35 predicted proteins | sample 1888401 | NCBI WGS metagenome assembly BFBZ01 (sample SAMD00112614, study PRJDB3348) | symbiont metagenome | host: Chara braunii | reverse complement strand
CCTCGTTGGGCCAGAACGAACTTCAAACTGGATTAAGCCCCAGGGGCAAGGTCACCGGGGTCGAAGCTCGAGCCCCGCCGAGATCTCGAGGCCAGCGTCCGCCGGCGATGACTCGCGGCGCGACCGAGGGCAGGCTGCGATGCTAGGATGACCACGCCGCATCGGTTCGCCTGTGCGGCCAACGTGATTGAATTGATCGAACGCGGTTGAATCGATCGAGAGGCGCGGATGGAAACGACCTCGGCAGCGCAGCCGCATCGCCTGAGCGCAATTGCGAGCTTTCATGCCCACATCTATTTCGATGATGCCACTCGAGCCGAAGCGGCACAGCTGCGGCAGTGGATGGCCGACCGCTTCCTCGTGACGCTCGGGCGTTGGCATGACGCGCTGGTCGGGCCTCACGAGCGGCCGATGTATCAAGTTGCCTTCGCGGTCGACGTGTTTCCAGCGCTGGTGCCATGGCTGATGCTCAATCATGGCCGCCTCAGCGTGCTCGTGCATCCGAATACGACGGAGCCGTTGGCCGATCACACCGCGCACGCGTTGTGGATCGGACCGCCGCTCGGCATCCGCGGTGAGAATCTTCCTTCGCACGGCGAGGCAGAGCTGCCGCGCGAACCGAACACCACGCCGACGATCGCCGCCTGAGCTCGCGTGCCCACTGGTGACCGCTCCGTCTCGGCACGCTCGGAGCCTTCAGACTTGCCGGACTACAGCGTGCGCGCGAGATCGAACGCGCGGAGAATGACCTCGGCGGCATCGATGTCGAAATTGCTCGGGCCGAGCAGGCGCGGCGCCAGCGGGCGGCGGCCGGGCAGGGCATGTCCGCCACCTTCGACGCGATACAGCGACACGCCGCCGATCACCTGACAATCGCGCCAGCTGAGTTGCGTGACGGAGGTGTCGCCGGCGAGATCCCGATGCGGCAGCGCCACGGCCTGGCGTGCGCTGCAACCGTCGCGCCGCGCAAAGAACTCCGCCGTCTTTTCAGCGCTCCACACCCGGCCGCGCCCGCCGCGCAGCCCGACCTCGCCGCCGCGATAGGGCACCATGGGATCAGCCGTGCCGTTGATCATCACCACCGGCACCGGCCGCGCGGTGCAGGGCTCGATGCCTTCAGGCATGTTGGCGATCACCGTGCCGATGCCGGCAAACAGCTCCGGCGCCTTGCAGGCCAGGGTGAAGCTCATCATGCCGCCATTCGAGATGCCGGCGAGATAGATGCGCCGGGAATCGGCCGTGCCGTCGGCGACGAGCTGCCGGACCAAGTTGCGGATGAAGCCGACATCATCGGGACCGCCGGAGCGGCCGTCGCGGCCGTCATTCCATTGCCGGTCGACGCCGTCGGGAAAGACCGCGGCGAAGCCATGGGCTCTCGCGGCTTCGGCAAAGCCTGTCGTGCGGGCGGTGCCGGCGCCGCTGCCGAGCGCGCCATGGAGCACGATCACGGTCGGCTGTGGCGTCCTGCCCGTGGTCATCACCAGCGCATGACGCGGACCGTCGCTTGTATCGAGGATGATGCCGCGCTCGGCGGCGAGCGCCGTGGTCGACACGAGCAGAGCGGCCGCCATGGCGGCCATGAACGATCGGCGATGTGACATCATGAGCATCCTTCTCGGCTGGCGGGGGACTCCCCTTGGTGGAGCTTCTCTCCGGGCGCGGCGGTGAGCACGCGCAGCCGCATGGCCCAGCTCCGGGCTGCCGCGAGATCGCGGGCGATCGCAAGCCATTCGCCAAATGCGATCCGCAACGGATTGACGCTCGGCGCAACGCCGACGAGGCCGTAGCGCAAGGTCTCGCCGGCCGGGGCCTCGGCGAAACTACCGAACAGCCGGTCGAAAATGATGAGCATGCCGCCATAATTGCGATCGAGACAGGACGCGTTGGCCGCGTGGTGAACGCGGTGATGTCGCGGCGTGTTCAGCACATATTCGAGCGGACCGAGACGCGGTGCGAGCTCGGTATGGATGAAGAATTGGTAGAGCAGATTGACGCCGAGCATGGCGATGATCGCGAGCGGATGGAAGCCGAGCAGCGCCAGCGGCAGATAGAACAGAAAATGTCCGGAGATCTCGCTTGTCCAGCCGAGACGAATGGCCGCCGTCAGGTTCAGATGCGTCGAAGAGTGATGCACGGCATGCGTGGCCCACAGCCAGCGAACCCGATGCGAGGCGCGATGGTGCCAATAATAGACGAACTCACTGGCGAGAAACAATGCGAGCAGGGCCAGCGGCCGGCTCGGATCGAAATCGAACATCCTGTGGCGATAGGCGATGATGAGGGGAACGGCTGCGACGAGCGCGACCATTGCGCGGATGAGGTGCTGTCCGACCGCGATGGCGAACGAGGCTGCGGTCTCGCGCAGGTCGTGAGTCTCGCGGCCGGCGAGCCGGCCGAGCCCATATTCCAGCGTCATGAAGCCGACCGCCGTCAGCAGCACGATCATGCGCGTCGACGGGGGCAAGGAAGGGAGGATGGGCATGGTGCGTGTCCGGCGTCATCGGATGGAGACGGCGTGCCGGCCCGCTCCGGAACAGCAAGCGGACCGGCGATGTCAAATGCTTCGGGAGGACCACAGCCAGCGGCGCCGCGGCGTCCGTTCAGCGCGTGACGGTGCGGCTGTAGCTGTAGGAATTGCCGCGCGGTCCCGTGCCCTGGCCCTGCCGGGTGCAGCTGCCGTCGCTGCAGCTCGCGGAGCCGGAGCGCGACCAGCTGCGGCCGGCGGGACCCGTGCCGCCACCCTGCCAGGCGCAGGCACCCCCGGAGCAACTGCCGGAGCCGCCAAATGAGGTGGTGCCGCGCGGTCCGGTGACCGAGCCGCTGCGGGTCCAGGCATTCGCGTCGACCGCCGCTGCCGCCGAAAGGACTGCCACGAGCAGAAATGTCGCGATGGATGTCTTCACGTCAGTCTCCCAATTCGTTCGCGCGGGCGATCGTGTCGCCTGCAGAGGGATACTGCGCGTTCGATGTCGCGGCCGGATGCACCGCCGGTGTCGTTTGGTCGCGGCGATTGGCTGGATTGTCACGGCTTGTCACACGACGGCCGTCCGATGCCGCAACCTTGAGCGGGGCGGACTCCGGCCCGCCGCTCCCGTTCAGGCCGCTACCGGCCCGCCGTTGCGCTTCACCACCGGGTCTTCGTCGCCGTGTTGACGTTGATCACCGCGGTGGCCGTGTTGGACGTCGTCGTTGCCGTGTTGTTGATCAGGGTCAGAAGCTTGTAGTAGTCGACGACCTTGGCATTGGCGACGTACATCACGTCCTTGCTGCGCATCTGGAAGCCCGAAGCCAGCAGCATGCCGGAGGGATCGCGCAGGTTGACGTGGTAGATGGTCGGAATGCGGTCGTAGATGAAGCGGCTGGTATCGATGCCGAGCTTCTGCAGTAGCGGGCGCTCCTCGTAGCGATAGAGGAAGACCTCGGCGGGATCCGATTGCTGGTCGTTCAGGCCGCCCGCCTTGCCGATCGCCTGGGCCAGCGTCAGCGTCTCCGTATCGAACGCAATCTCGGAATTGAAGCCGAAGACGTTCTGGTTGAGGGCGCCGAGGGCCGTAAACGTCGGGGATTCCCGCGTGATGTAGATGACGTCGTTCGGGCGGATGAAGATGTTCTCGCGCGGATCCTGCACCACGCGGCTGAGCAGCACGCGCACGCGCTTGCCGTCCCGCTGCAGGGTCACGTAGCTTTCGATCGCCTCGTGCCTCGGGCCGCCCGCACGCGCGATCACCGCCAGCAGGCGTTCACCCACGCTGTTGAGGGCCAGCACGCCCGGCGTGTTGACGTCGCCGAGCACGCTGACCACGCTGGAATGCTGCTGGTTCAGGCTGACCACGACCTGCGGCTCGAGGGCGCGCTTCTGCAGCCGGAGGACGATCTCCTGCTCGATCTGCGGCAGCGTCCGGCCGGCGGCGGCGATCTCGCCCGCATAGGGAACGCGGATATTGCCTTGCTGGTCCACCGCCTGCGCCGGCAGATCCACGAAGTTGCCAGGTCGGGCGCCGGCGGCCGTGGCCGGCGTGAACAGCCCGCCTGGGGCGGCTTCGAAAATGGACACGTTCAGCACGTCACCGATGCCGGCGAGCTGCACCGGCTTCGGCCGCTTGTCGGGAAACACGCCCTGGAACGTGACCATGTTGGGCTGCGACAGGAAGCCGATCGTCTCGGGGCTGACGTCGACCAGCGCATAGGGGAGCGCCGTATTCGACCGCACGCTGGCCGTGGCATTGTCGCTCACTGCGTCGCTGGTCGGCCCCGTCCCGGGAAGCAGGGAGCAGGCTGGCAGAAGCGCCAGGATCGCCAGAGTCAAGAGCGCGCGCGAGCCACGGCGAAGGCCACGAAAGCCCTTCGGGCCCGCTGCGCTCTTGCGCACAGCAGCCCCGCCACCGGTCGACCCGGGCGGCTTGAGCAAGGCTTTCAAACGCTTCCCCAAATACAGCAAAAATACGTTCCCCACGCTGCTCCCTCACCAAGAAGGGAGAACGTCCCACTTGTTTCAACCTACCCGGCGGCCATACCGGACGAAAGCGCACCGCCATTCCGGTTGGTCCGCTTTTGCCCGGCCGTGCCAATTAGGCCACAGTCTGACATTACCATATTACCACTCAAGGCTGTCAACGCCGCCGGAGGGTCCCGCGGTGGAGGGATGAACCATTCGACCTAACAGAACCCGAGCAATTTTAAGCACAAAGCCGTTGCGCAACGGTTAGCCCGAGTCGCTTCGCTCGGGCAGGGGCCGACGACCTCGCAGTCCGCGCAGCGCGTCGGTGAGCCGAGGCAGCCGGACAGCCGAGGGAGGCGAACCCGCGCCGCCCAGGCGCCTCTGTAATCGGCGAGATTCGAAGGCCGTGCGGGCGGCGGGACCGCATGCGGGCGGCCGGTTGTCCTAGGCCGCCGATCAAGTCTATGCTGCTGCGCCAGCCTTTGAGGCTGTTTGCAACGGAGCACGCAATTGTCGAACGTGATCAGGATCGCCGCAGGCGCTTTCGCGATCGCCCTCACGGGCCTATCCGATCCCGCGTCGGCGCGCGGCCTCTATCCGCTGACGGAGTGCGGGCCGGATCTCAGCCGACTCTGCCGGCTGCACGGGGCATTCGAGGCCACTCCGTTTCATTACAATCTCGCGATTCATCCCGGATGCATTCGGCGCGTCGCCGTCGAGACGCCCCGGGGCGTGCTGTACCGCCGCGCGCTGGTGTGCGGGGCGCCGGCGCGGCCCATGTTGTGGTAACCTGGGCCCCTTCCTCGACGTCTCCGAACGGTGCTGGACGCTCCGCTCGGCCGAGTCATGGTCAAGCTCGGCGCAAGATGGCGGCCGCGATGGCCGATCAGGGCGGTGCTCGGCCGGTCCCGCCGCGTTCGGGGAGCGTCGATCATCGCGCAGACGATTAAATGGGCAGCTCCGCACCGTATTCTTACGTAATCTAGAATTAAATTAATTGTGTAGAGACGATTCTGCACGGTCGGAGACATAAAAGGGTAGACTGAACAAACTAAAGCTTCAATTGTACCGGACGAAAGGTACTTAAAAATACCTTTCTGGCAATGCGGTAGCATTTTACTGCAAACCGCAGCGAGCGCTAGAAGTATTTAATGTCTTGATGTCAAATGGTAAATTAACTTGTCGCGAGTGGTTAATTTAATGCCGAAAATCGAATTCGTGCATCGTTGCGATGACGGTTCGGCGGCATTCGGCGAAGAAGCCCTCGAAACTCGCCAACGAGTGGGGTCCGTCCTTGTGTGACGAGCTTGGTGCCGCGTTGATTGAGGATATTGAGATGGGTGGCGGCGGTAGCGCTTTGAAGGCCGTCCTGAAATCGCTGAATAAAATACGCCTTGCCAAATTACGTTTCGGCCGGCCAACGTCGGGCCGTTCGCAGCAATCCGCGCTGCGGTCGCAGATCGAGCTTTGTGATGCCTTGCTCGATGAGATCCAATCCATCAGCAGCAGCCTCGGCAAACGCGCGAAGAAGTCCACGGCTTCCAGGCGTCGCCCGATGGCCACGCGGCACGGCCGCGGGACGGCGCACTTGATTCCGCCCCGGCCGGCGGTGCCGGGTCGAACCAGGCAGCAGAAATAATCGCATCGGAATTTGATCGCCGCGCCGGCCGGCCGTTATGGCCGCGCCGGTTGCCGGCGCGAGGCGACAGCCGCTCGGCATTGACCCCTGATGACGCATCAGGTTGCCCAGTGCTGCTGTCGGTGGCGCTCGACGGCCGGATGTCATCTGGACGTTCTTCAGCCGTCGTGTCCCGCAAGACGGCGCTCCGAGACGGGCCGGAAACCATATCGCGGCGAACCATGCGATGCTGCCGCTTCACCTGGCGCACGGGCCTCTGACGTAGCCCCCACGAGCGATGACTTTGGACAACGGGTGCCGGGATCGGCCGCCGGGTGTCCGCAGCCGTCCTCAACCTCACGGCCGATCGCAGCGGCAGTTAGTTCCGCTGCCGATGGTGTGCCCGTCTGACGCCGCGCGCCCCCCGGATGCTGTCGGCGCGACGTGAGCGAGTCTGATTCGCGCGAACGCTCCTGAAGGGTTCAATATTTGGGGAAGGCGTTTGATTCGCCGGAACAATGTCGGCGGCTTTGCGGCATATTCACGATGGCGTGCTCAATTAAACTCGCTCGCGACATTTTGTGCGCATGCAAAAATATCTCGGTCCGGGTTATCAGGGTGCTCGCTCGAATAGGTTGTAAGTCCGCCGCGGCAGCTTTGAAAACCATGGCGTGGGGAGAATATCAGCTATCAAATACGCGCAAGTTCGATCATCGAAACTACGTCACTTTGACGCGGTCTTGCCGTAATATGCTGCGAATTCGTCGCAGAATCGTGTTGATTCGGCGGCTTCTTCCGGCGTGCAGACGAATGCTGCCGCAATCTCGAAGGCGGCGCGACATCGTTTCGGAAACGGGGTTGCAGGTTGCACTTTATTTGAGTTACAACCATTTGGCTTGGCCGGGGTGGTATAACTCAAATATTCAGTTTTTCCGACCACGAGCCACTTGCGGAACGAAATACCGAATTATATGACGTTAATCCGGCAGGATAGAGATCACAGACAAAGGTCGCTGTATGTCCACCAAGAAGATCGATTTCGAGGCGATGTCCTTCGATGACCTCTGGTCTCTCCACGAGCAGATCAGTCAGATCCTCGCCGTGAGGATCACGTCGGAGAAGCGCGAGCTCGAACGTCGACTGGCGGTTCTCAACCGCAGCCGCGGTGCCATCGAAGGTGCCGGCAGCGAGGGTGGGCAGTCCTACACCACGAGCGGCAAGGCGCGGCGCAAATATCCCCGCGTGCTGCCGAAGTATCGCAATCCGCAGACCTCCGAGACTTGGTCCGGCCGAGGCAAGCAGCCGCGTTGGCTGGTGGCGGCGATCAAGACCGGGCATCGGATCGAGGAGTTTGCGATCAATGGGGCTGCCGCTTCGAAAAGTCGCCGTCAGCGCGCCTGATCGAGGTAGCTTCAGTCAAGCCCGTTCCTAGTTTGAGCGACGTGCCGCGTCGATGCGGCGCCTGATTCGCCCTGTCTGGATTGGGGAGCGACATGTGAGCGGTCTGACGCCCATGTTGCGATCCGCCGGCCAAAACCCTGAAATCGGTCCGATCTGCCCGCACGGCTCCGCCGATGGGCTCGCGATCATCATCCGTTGCGAATGCGCCTAATAGGCATTGTTGCCGCGGATCAGCTCGATCGGCGTCCTCAGCAGGATCGCGATGTCGAGCGACAGGCTCCAATTGTCGATGTACCAGAGATCGAATTCGACGCGCTGTTCGATCGACGCACGCGTGGGCGTCGGGCCGCGGCAGCCATGCACCTGCGCCCAGCCGGTCAGTCCGGGCTTGACGCGGCGACGGAACGCGTAGTTGCGCACGAGCTTGTCGAATTCGTTGTCGTGCGCCAATGCGTGGGGGCGGGGACCGACCAGGGACATGCTGCCGTCCAGCACGTTGAGCAACTGCGGCAGTTCATCGATGCTGGTCCGGCGCAGCCAGGTCCCGAGCCGGGTGAACCGGCTGTCGCCGATCTGGGCCTGGACGATCGAAGGCCCGTCCTCAAGCACGGACATCGTGCGAAACTTGTAGATCTGAAAAGATCGGCCGTTGAATCCGCAGCGCTGCTGCCGGAACAGCACCGGCCCGGCCGAGTCGAGCTTGATGGCGATCGCCACCAGCAGCAGCAGCGGCGACATCAATGCCAGCGCGATGCCCGCCAGCATGACATCCATGAGCCGCTTGGTGGCGTGTTCGAGCGGACTCAGCAGGCCGCGCTGCAGCTCGATGCAGACCGCATTGCCGAGCTCGCGGCACGGCCGCTTGAAGAGGTCCGACGCCGTTCCGAGCGGCACGAAACTCACTGGAAACGGCAGGACTCTCAGCTCGGCGCCGAGCGTGCGCAGGTCGGACAAGGGTTCGGGATTGGCGCCGACGACGATCTCTTCGATGTCGGAGCCGCGCACATAGTCGATCACGCTGGAGACGATCCGCTGTCGCTGATCCGGATCCGCGTCGGGCTCGGGAAGCAGGAAGTGTCGCTGGACGCGAAAGCCGGTGTCGGTGAGCACCTGGGTCAGTCCAGGGTTGTCCTTGCTGGCTTCATCGGTGATCAGAACGATGTTGCGGCCCGAAAACCGTCTCTCCGCCAGCCCCTTTGCCAGCAGATAGGCGGTGGTCCGGCGATGCAGGATCAGCGCCACGAGCCCGAGCATCGCGAATACGATGCTGCTGCCGCGTGAGAATTCGCTCCCGATCTTGAGCGCGAACAGCGCGCCGGCCAACACGAGGAACGCCGTGACCCAGGTCAGGCAGGCCGCGCGGATCTGGCGCGGCAGGATCAGCAGCTCGGCCGGCCGGTACATCCCGCGGATCTTCATCAGCGAGACGAACAGTGCCGACACGAGGATCGCCAGGCCGAGCGATTTACTGACGTCGTTGGCGCCCGCCGCATCCTGCAGGTGATACAGAAACCCGGACAGGACGCTCGACATGGTGATCGTTGCGATGTCCGCCACGATCGCGAAGGGCTCCACCGAGTCGTAGTGGACGGGCCATTTGCGCCCTTGGAATTGCCGTTCCACGAGGACGGTCGGCATTCCGTTTCGGTCGAGAGTCTCGGGCTGATCCACGTAATGCATGGGATGTCGGTGTTCGAAACTCGGTTAAATAGCGGTTAGCCGTCATTATATGTTTTGGTATTTAATTTAAACAGTTAAAAATTGCCATTGGGATTTATTCGCGCCGCCGGATTATCTCCCGATACCGCGGATCATCTCCCGATACCGCGACGAGGCCGATGACACCGGAATGGCGGTTCTTGAAGCGCGGAAACGATGCCGAGCGCGCGCCCTCCAGGCGGTCCCGGCAAATGCCGGTGTGGCGGATTAATGTTCGTGCGGCGGATATTTCAATGCCGGACGCCAAGAACGGCATTTAAAAATAAATATAATTGGATTATTAATCCGGAGCCGGGAGCCCGCGACGCGGGTGACGTCCGCAGCAGACCGAATGCAGGGGAGGTTTTCCTCGCGCAGTCGGGAGGGCGAAACGAGGGCACGGCGAGCCGTCTCCGAGGCCGGCCGGCGAGATTGGAAGATAATGATGCTCATTTCAACGATCGAGAACCCGAAGGACGTCGCGCCATGAAGGTCGTATTGTTCTGTGGAGGACTCGGGACGCGGATCCGGGAATACTCCGACAGCATTCCGAAGCCGATGATCCCGATCGGCCATCAGCCGATCCTCTGGCATGTCATGCAGTATTACAGCCAGTACGGGCACCGGGATTTCGTTCTGTGCCTGGGCTACAAGGCCAATGTGGTGAAGGAGTATTTCCTGAACTACAATCAGGCGTCCACCACCGACTGTACGATCTCGCAGTTCGGCAGGAAGGTCGAGCTGCTGGGCGATCGCCCACCGGATTGGCGGGTCTCGCTGGTGGACACCGGCATCTGGCGCAACATCGGCCAGCGACTGCGGGCCGTCCGGCACATGGTCGAGGGCGAGGAGATCTTTCTCGCCAACTACAGCGACGGCCTGACGGACGCGCCGCTGCCGGAGATGATCGATCGTTTCAAGCGCAGCGGGAAGATCGGCTGCTTCATCGCCATCCATCCGCCGATCAGCTTCCACCTCGCCGAATTCGACGCCGACGGCACCGTGGGCCGCATGGCGGCGAGCAATGATTCCAACATCTGGATCAACGGCGGCTACTTCATCTTCCGCAAGGAGATCTTCGACTATATCGAGGAGGGGGATGAGCTGGTCGTACAGCCGTTCAAGCGGCTGATCGACCGCGGCGAGCTGATGGCCTACCGCTACGAAGGGTTCTGGCGGGCCATGGACACGCTCCGCGACCGCCAGGTGCTCGAGGAGATGATCGAGCGCGGCGACACGCCTTGGCATCTCGGCTCCAGCCTTCCGGCTGTGGTGAACGGATGAGGGCGCTGCAGCTCGCCGGTCGCGGCGACCGGCTGTCGGTCCTGTGCCTCGGTGCGCATTCCGACGACATCGAGATCGGCGCCGGAGGCACGCTGCTGTCCTGGCTCGACCAGGGCATCCGCCTGGATGTTCATTGGTGCGTGCTCAGCGGCAATGGCGAGCGCGGCGTCGAGGCGCGGGCGTCTGCCGACGATTTCCTCGCCGAGGCCGCCGGCCGCAATCTCGAGATCATGCAGTTCCGCGACGGCTTCTTCCCCGAGCAGGGCGAGGAGATCAAGGCCTGGTTCGAGCAGCTCAAGGGCCGCATCAATCCCGACGTCATCCTCGCCCACCGCCGCGACGACGCCCATCAGGACCATCGGCAGGTCAACCGCCTGGTCTGGAACACGTTCCGCGATCATCTCGTCCTGGAGTACGAGATTCCGAAATGGGATGGCGATCTCGGACGGCCCAATGTCTACATGCCCGTCTCCGAGCGGATCATGAAGCGGAAGGTCGCGCTGCTGATGGCGCATTTCGGCAGCCAGCGCTCCAAGCAATGGTTCGACCCGGAAACGTTCATGGGACTGGCGCGGTTGCGGGGCATGGAATGCCGCGCCGCCGAGCGCTATGCCGAGGCATTCGTCGCGCGCAAGCTGTCACTGGGGTGAATGGCGGCCGAAGGCGCTCGCCGCGAAGGGCGCATCGATATCCGATCGGCGAGGAGATGATCGGCGCTTGGCCGCGATGCGTCGCTGCGCCCGGCGGTCAGCCGGCCGCCCGTCGGGGAAGTTCGACGATCTCCTCTGCCGGCGGGCGCTCGATTGCGGTGGCCGGCACCTTCTCCAGCCAGACCTCGCGCCACCACGCATAGATGCCGCGTGGGCAGAACAACCGGTTCTCGCTGTAGCGCGACTGGCAATAGACGCCGTCGAGGATGACGGCCGGCGTCTTCATCCGCCGGATGTAGCCGGTGCGTTCGTCGATGAACTTCTCGACCCGCGTTCGCACCCGGAACACCTTGCCGCAATAGGGCACCATCTCGGCGTCGAAGCCCATGCCGCGGTTGTTGGTCTGTTTGTCGATGGTGGCCAGGATGTCCTGGTGCGGTCGCACGCGGACAAGATCACCGGGCTGCAGCCCGAGATCGGCGATCGGCGCGTCCTTGTCCGTCAGGAGATCGCCGCGCTTGCGCGGAAACGGTACGCCGCCCCACAGCGACTGGACGCGGTCGTAGATCCAGCGCGCGGGCCGGCCGAGCCGGGGACGACGCGCCATGGTGGCGCCGACATAGGCGAAGTAGAGGAAGCCCCGGAACATCTTCGCGAGCGAGACATTGCCGGACGCGATGTCCTCGGCGTATTGCCGGGCGTCCCACCATTTGAGCGGCTGGGTGTAGGTCGGCAGCTCGGTCGCCTGGCAGGCGTAGCGCGGGCCCTTTCCCGGCTGCTGGTCCGGCGACTTGGTCGCATCCCACACCGCGCGCACCGTGCAGCCGCCGGGCGGCGGAAGGGGAGCCGCGCGATCCGGGCCGGCCGACGCTGGTTTGGCCGGATCGACCGGGGTGAGCCACGCCTCCTTCCAGAAGATCAGGCAGGCCGCCTGGCAGCCGCCATAGGCCTCGCCGTCGCAGCGATGCTCGAGATGCACCGCGTTGGGGAGGCGCCGTCCGAGCCACTCTCCGGTGTTGTATCCGGTGACCGTGTCGCAGGTCTTGTGGGCGCGCTTGTAGACCTGGAAGCGCTGGCCGCACCATTTGAACATCTGCGGCATGAACGGCAACCCTTCGAGGCGCCCGTTGGCATCGAGCGTCGCCAGGATCTCTTCCTTGCTGCGCACTTCGACCCAGTCGCCGGCGGATAGTGTCATGCTCTGTCTTTCAATGCTTCAATCAATGCGTCATCGAGGCGGGCGGGGCATCCCGCGCGGGACGCCTCATTTGCAGGGATCGAATTAAAGCTGCCGAGGTCTGCGATCAACATTTGTTCCTTTTGCGGCATTATTTAATTGAGCGAATTAATTAAATCAAGAGGGTGCCTGATGCCGCGCCGGCCGGATGATCGCAACATCAGGCGGGTCGGGGTAAATACACGGGTTTTCCCGGAGTTTTGTGCGCCGTGCCGGAGAAATCGGCGGGCGGCGTCGCTTGCCGACGGATTCACTGGACGCTGGCTAGAATATTAAATTATAATCCACTACAGGATGATTTAAATTCTTGTTTTGGCTTGTGGCATAGAGGGTGCGATTTTGAAGGTACTGATCACCGGAAACATGGGCTATGTGGGTCCGGTCGTCGCGCGGCATCTGCGGGCGCAGCGCCCGGATGCGACGCTGCACGGCTTCGACAACGCCTATTTCGCGCACTGCCTGACCGGAGCGCCGGTTGTTCCGGAGCGATGTCTCGACGAGCAGATCCATGGCGACGTCCGCGACATGTCGCTCGACCTCCGCGGTTATGACGCCGTGGTCCAGTTGGCGGCGATCTCCAACGATCCGATGGGCAATCGCTTCCAGGATGTGACGCTCGACGTCAACCAGAATGCCACCGTATCGCTCGCCAGGAGGGCTGCGGCGGCCGGCGTGAAGAATTTCGTGTTCGCGTCGAGCTGCAGCGTCTACGGCATCGCCGACGGACCGCCGCGCAAGGAGAGCGATCCGCTCAATCCCATCACGGCCTACGCCAAGTCGAAGATCGGATCGGAGCAGGAGCTCGCCGCGATCGACACCGGCATGACCATCACCTGTCTGCGCTTTGCGACGGCCTGCGGCATGTCGGATCGGCTGCGGCTCGACCTCGTCCTCAACGATTTCGTGGCCTGCGCGCTCACCCGTCGCCAGATCAGCGTGCTCTCCGACGGCACCCCGTGGCGTCCTCTGATCGACGTCGCCGACATGGCGCGGGCGATCGACTGGGCCATCGACAGGCCAGCGGCGACGGGCGGCCGTTTCCTCACCGTCAATGCCGGCTCGGACGACCGCAACTACCAGGTCAAGGATCTCGCCAACGCGGTGGCTGCGCGCGTGCCGGGGACCAGCGTGTCGATCAACACCTCCGCGCCGGTGGACAGCCGCTCCTACAAGGTCGATTTCGGCCTGTACCGCTCCCTCGCCCCCGATCATCAGCCGCAGGTCACCCTCGACCAGTCGATCCAGAACCTGGTCGATGGTCTCAAGAGAATGCAGTTCAAGGATGCCGAGTTTCGCTCGTCCGATCTGATCCGTCTCAAGGTCCTGCAGGACCACATGGAGACGGCCAGGATCAACGACAGGTTGCAATGGACGTGATCGCGCCGGGGCAGACGCTTCGCCTCAGCCGGCAAACACAGTAGTGACGGAGACATCATGGAACTGACCCTTCCCACCGCCGTCGGCGTCGCGCCCAAGTGCCGGCACTGCGGCGACGACCTGACCCTCAAGCTGATCGACCTCGGCGCCTCGCCGGTTGCGAACGACTACATCGATCCGGCCAACTACATGCGCGCGGAGCCGTTCTATCCGCTGGAGACCTTCGTCTGCCGCGAGTGCCGTCTGGCGCAGACACGCGACCTCCTGGCCGCGTCCGAGATCTTCCGCGCCGACTATGCCTATTTCTCCTCGCACTCCACCTCGTGGCTCGAGCACGCGCGGTGCTACGTCGAAGCCATGGCCGATCGCTTCAAGCTCGGTCCGGCCTCGCGGCATGTCGAGATCGCGTCAAATGACGGGTATCTGCTGCAATACTCCCTCCAGAAGGGGATCGACTGCCTCGGCGTCGAACCCTGCGAAAGCGTTGCGCTGGCCGCGCGCGCCAAGGGCATCGAGACCCGGGTCGAGTTCTTCGGCCGCGACTATGCGGCCCGCCTCCGGGAGGAGGGCTGGTCGGCCGATCTCCTCACGGCCAACAACGTGCTCGCACACGTTCCCGACATCAACGACTTCGTCGGCGGCGTCAAAATCCTGCTGGCCCCCGAGGGCGTCGCGACCTTCGAGGTTCAGCACCTGCTGACCTTGATGCAGCGGCATCAGTTCGACACCATCTATCACGAGCATTTCTCCTATCTGTCGCTGATCGCGGGCCTGCGCATCTTCGCCCAAGCGGGCTTGCGGGTGTTCGACGTCGAGCTCCCGGAAACGCATGGCGGCTCGATCCGGTTCTTCGTCTGCCACGCGGGCGCCGCTCATGCGGAGAGCCCGAACGTCGCCGATGTTCTGGCACGAGAGCGGGCCTATGGGCTGCATGACGACGCGATCTACATGGCCTGGAACGAGCAGGTCAAAGAGACGAAGCGGGCGCTGCTCGAGCTGCTGACGGCGCTGAAGCGCGACAACAAGAAGATCGTCGGTTACGGAGCCCCGGCGAAGGGCGTGACGCTGCTCAATTATTGCGGGATCCGCACCGATTTTCTCGACTTCACGGTCGATCGCGCCCCGTCCAAGCAGGGCCGCTACATGCCGGGCGTGCGCATTCCGATCCTGCCGCCGGAAGCGATCTTCGAAGCCAGGCCCGACTACGTCCTGATCCTGCCGTGGAACATCAAGAGCGAGATCAAGGCGCAGATGGCGGCCATTCGCGATTGGGGCGGCCGCTTCATCGTGCCGGTCCCCAAGGCCACCATCGAGGAGTAGAGCAAGGCATTGCCGCACGATTGCGCGAAGAGTTTTGAGCCATGAGGTTTGTCCAGCTGGGACGTTCGGATGCGCGGCTGATCGAGCTGACCGTTCGGTCCGACGAGCGCGGCAGCTTCACGCGAACCTGGTGCGCGAAGACCTTTGCGGAGCAGGGCATCGCGTTTGTCCCGGTGCAGGGCAACAGCTCGGTGACCCGACGCCGCGGCACCGTCCGCGGAATGCATTTCCAGCGTGCGCCGAAGCCTGACGCCAAGATCGTCCGCTGCAGCGCCGGCTTGATCCACGACGTCATCGTCGACATCAGGCCGGAGTCTGCGACGCGCGGCGAGGTCTATGCTTGTGAGCTCGGTCCCTCGACGGCGCGGATGCTCTACGTCCCCGCGGGCTTTGCCCATGGATTCCAGACGCTGACCGACGACGTGACGGTCGAGTATCTGATGGGCGAGGATTATGTCGAGGAGCTCTCGGACGGTTTCCGGCACGACGATCCGATGATCGGCATCCGATGGCCGCAGCCGGTGACGGTGTTGTCGGCCAAGGATGCTGCCTGGCCTTCGCTTGCCGAACGGGGGCTGTGGTGAAGCAGCATGGCGGCGGCGCGGTGTCTTGGGGGAGGAATCTGGCGGCTCCGGAGCGGCCCGATCGCCTCGAAGGTTCTGACGATTTGTCGAGGAGGATCACGGAATGACGAACATTTTCGTTGATGCCATCATGCCCGATGACGAGCGGCGCCAGAAACTGTACGAGGGTGCGCTGTTCCTGTACTCGCCGACGCCTTCGCTCGATGCGCTGGTGGCGTTCGCCAGGGAGCTGATCGAGGAGGCGTTTCATCCTTACGATCCGCGGACGGCGCAATTCGAGCTTCCTGTCGAGCGCTACGTCGAGATTCTCGTCAGGCTGAAGCCATTCTTCATTCATCACGCCCGGTCGAAGGAGCTGGTGCAGGGAGCGCTCCGCGAGCTTGGCTGCGACCCCGAGCTGACCTATTTCGACGTGCCGCGGCTGCGGTCGGCAACGAGCGACGACTATCTCACCACCGGGATCGCATTCGCATTCCACCCTCATCGCGACACCTGGTACTCGGCGCCGCCGTGCCAGCTCAATTGGTGGCTGCCGGTGTATGACATTGCGCCGGACAACGGCCTTGCATTCCACCCGCGCTATTTCGACGAAGCGATCAAGAACGGCTCCAGAAACTATAACTATTACGAGTGGAACCGGACCTCACGCGCATCGGCGGCGCGGCACATCAAGACTGATACACGGGTGCAGCCGAAGCCGGAGCAGGAGATTGCACTGGATCCACAGATACGGGTGATCGCGCCGAGCGGCGGCGTCACGATCTTCTCCGGAGCGCATCTGCATTCGTCGGTGCCGAACACCTCGGGCGTGACGCGGTTCAGCATCGATTTCCGCACCGTGCATTTTGCCGACGTCAGCGGCCGGCGCGGCGCCATCAACGTCGATTCGGAGTCGACAGGCACGAGCCTGCGCGACTTCCTGCGGGTGACCGATCTTGCGCGGCTGCCTGAGGAGGTCGTCGCGCCATACGATCAGGTGGAAGCTCCCGCGGAGTATCTGGTCTACCAGCCGACGATCGTGCCGCTGCCGACCGGCGATCTCGCAGCCGATGCCGCCCAGGCGTCGGCCTGAATGATGGTGTAGGGTCGACGCGCCATGTTGGACATCCTCAAATCCACGGCTGGTCCGAGAATGCCGGCGATCGATCTCCACGATCTGGTCGCTGAGCTGTTTCCGATCAATCGCAGCCTCACCGGGGCGGGTGTCCGGCAGACGCTCGGCATTGTCGCGCGTCATGTGGGTCTTACGATTCACGAGGTACCCTCCGGGACGCCCGTCCTGGACTGGCATGTGCCGGCGGAGTGGAACATTCGTCGCGCGACGATCTCGACCCTGTCGGGTCGCGTTCTCGTCGACTTCGCCGACAACAATCTGCACGTGATGGGCTACAGCAAGCCGGTCCAGGCAGTGCTCAGCCGTGCCGAGCTTGCCAAGCACGTCCATAGCTTGCCGGATCAGCCTGATCTCATTCCATACCGGACCGGCTACTATGCCGACGATTGGGGCTTCTGCCTGCCGGACCGTCTGTGGCGGGAAATGACGGAGGACAGCTACCGCGTCGAGATCGACAGCGAGCTCTCGCAGGGATCGTTGACCTATGGCGAATTCGTCGTCCCTGGACGGACGGACAAGGAAGTCCTGATCACCTGTCACATCTGTCACCCGAGTCTCGCCAACGACAATCTCTCAGGGATTGCCGTCATGACGGCGCTGGCGATGCGGCAGGCGCAGCGGACACACCGGCTCGGGTACCGATTTCTGTTCCTGCCGGCAACGATCGGCGCGCTCGCATGGCTCGACCGCAACGAGCGGAATCTCGGCCATGTCGAACACGGCCTCGTCCTCACCTGTCTCGGCGATCCCAGTGGATTTCACTACAAGCAGAGCCGGAGCGGAGCGAGCATCGATCGCGCCGTCGCCCATGTCCTGAAGCACGCCGGCCATCCGCATGAGATTCTGCCATTCAGCCCCTATGGATATGACGAGCGGCAGTTCTGCTCACCGGGATTCGATCTGCCGGTCGGGTGCCTGATGCGCGGCGTGCACGGCACGTTCCCCGAATATCACACCTCGGCCGACAATCTGAATTTCGTCAAGCCGGACTGTCTCGACCAATCCTACGCGGTCATCGAGGAGGTGCTGGATCTGCTCGATCGCGACTGCATCTATGAGCGCGTCGATGGGCGAGGGGAGCCGCAACTGGGACGGCGCGGCCTGTATCGCGCGATTGCCGGCCAGCGCGAGGCAGGCGGTGCGACGCAGATGGACCTCCTGTGGGTCCTCAACCTTGCGGATGGCAAGCATAGCCTGCTCGACATGGCGGTCCGGGCCGACGTTCCGTTCGCGCGCATCGATGCCGCCGCACGGATCGCGCTGGACGCGGGTCTCATCCAAACGCCGGTTTCATCGTCGTGACGTCGCCGCCTTCTCCGCACAGCACCGTGCAAGTGATCCAACAACACCAGAGCGAGGCGTCATGAGTTCGCAGCCGGCCAAGCCCCGCATCGCCGTCTTCTCACTCCGAAACATCTTCGGCAAAGCCCTCAATCGCGGTCCTCACGTCGAGTTCGAGGACATCATCTGCGAGGTCGATTCAGCCGAGATGTTTGCACCCGTGCTCGACCCGTCGAGCCGACGGGCGAGCTTCGCCACCCGGCTGGGCTACCACGCGCCCGTGCTGTTGAATCCCGGGCTGGCGCGGATCGAGCCGCAACAGCAATACGACGTTCTGTTCGCGATCTGCGGATTCCCGCAGGACCTGATCATGTTCAATGCGATCGAGGATCTGAGAGGCGCGTGCAGGACCTCGGTGTGTCTGCTGGACGAGCTCTGGGTGAAGGAGATCGCCAAGCACCGGCATTTCCTGAAGATCCTCGCCAAGTTCGACGTCGTGATGCCGTTCCAGATCAGTACGGTGAAGCCGCTCAGCGAGGAGATCGGCAAGGCATGCGTGCATCTTCCGCTCGCCATCGATGCGATCCGGTTTTGTCCCTATCCCGATCCGCCCGCAAGGGTCATCGACGTCTTCAGCATGGGGCGCCGCTCCCGTGTCACGCACCAATCACTGCTCGCGATGGCGCGGGACAGCGGCCTGTTCTATCTCCACGACACGATCGGCGGCAGCCAGGCCATCGATCTCCGGGAGCACCGGACGCAGATGGCAAACCTCGCCAAGAGGAGCAGGTATTTTCTGGTCAATCCCGGCAAGTTCGACGAGCCGCAGGAGACCGGGCGGCAGGTCGAGTTCGGCTATCGGTATTTCGAGGGCGCGGCGGCGGGAGCCATCATGCTCGGCGAGCGTCCCGACAACGAGCTGTTTCCGCGGCTGTTCGATTGGCCCGAGGTGATGATCGACGTGCCGCATACATCGCCCGACATCGACCGGGTCATCAGGGAGCTGGACGACGATCCGGTCCGCCAGGACCGGATGCGGCGAACCGGCATGGCCCAGACGTTGATGCGGCATGACTGGGTGTATCGGTGGGAGACGATCTTGGAGGCCACGGGTCTGCAGCCGATGCCGGGCCTCGCTGCCCGCAAGGATCGGCTGAAGAGGCTGGCCGCGATGGCGGCCGGTCCGGGGATCACGCGCGAGCAGGAGTTAAATCGCAAGCCGGTATTGTTGGCGCAGTGACGTTTCAATCCTTCTCTCCGCCACAAGGAGACGTCATCGCTCCCCGCGGCCTCCAATCTCGGCCGCGAACGATTCTATACCGGCTGCATTTTCGATGGTCGGATTTTCATGGCCCTGGACGGATCTGTTTGGCCCGTGACTGGGAATCGGAAGGTTGGTTACGATGATTGAAAGCGATTGAACGGAAATGTCGGAAGCCGTCGCCGCCTATTTCGAGGAACATCGGGAGTCGAGCGATCTCGGACGCCGCGCGCTGCGCGGCGGCCTGATTTCCATCGTCATCCAATACGGCAATTCCGTGCTCCAGATCGGAGCGGCCATCGTTCTGGCCCGGCTGCTTGCGCCGGAGGATTTCGGGCTCGTCGCCATCGTCACCGTGCTGACGAGCTTCGCGCCGCTGCTGATCGACTTCGGCCTGCTCGATGCCACCGCCCAGCGCAGCAGGATCACTCCGGCCCAGGTCAGCGGTCTGTTCTGGGTCAGCACCGGCATCGGCGTTGCGGTGGCGATCGTCGTCGCGGCATCCAGCCCACTGATTGCCTGGATCTACGGTGATCCGCGACTGGAGCCGATCGCGCTCTGCGTCGCGATCACCTTCGTGCTGTCCGGGCTGACCAACCAGCACATGGCGCTGCTCCGGCGCACGCTGCAGTTCGGCCGCATCGGCCGGATCCAGCTGTTCGGCACGCTGGCAGGGACGGTTGCCGCCGTCGCCATGGCGTTCGAGGGCTACGGCTATTGGGCGCTGGTCATTCGCCCCGTCGTGACATCGATTTGCGTCGTGGTCGCCGCGTGGTCGGCCTGCCGTTGGCGGCCCAGCGCGCCGGTGTTCGACGCCGAGGTGCGATCGATGGTGCGTTTTGGCCTCCACGTCGTCGGATTCACGGTGGCCTACACGTTGTCGCGGGCGGTGGACCGGATCGCGCTCGGTCTGCTCTACCGGCCCGATCAGGTCGGGTACTACCAGAATGCGATGAACCTGTACGACAACTCGATCTATGCGGCGCTCAATCAGACGCATGCGGTGGGAAGCTCGGCGCTGAGCAAGTTCCAGGCAAATCCGGCCGCGCTTCGGCAGAAGTATGAGGCGGCACTGTCGATCCTGGCCTTCTTCCTGATGCCGGCGGCGGCGATCCTCTCCGTCACGGCGGAGGACCTCACCGTCGTGCTGTTGGGGCAGAAGTGGCAGGCTGCGGGAGCGCTGCTCAGCATCATCGCGCTGCGCGGCATTTCGCACGTCGTCGAGGGCTCGCAGGGCTGGCTGCATCTGTCGCTCGGGAGGGCGGACCGCTGGCAGACCTGGGGCATCATCTCTCTGGTCGCGCAGGTCGTCGCGGTGCTGGCCGGGCTGCCGTTTGGTCCGGTCGGCGTGGCCTGGGGCGTCGTGGCCGGATACTCGCTGATCGCTTTGCCGTCGGTGATGTATGCCGGACGTCCGATCGGGATCGGTGCCGAGCTCGTGGTCCGGGCCGTCGGAGCGCAGACCATCGGCGCCGTCGCAACCGCAGCGACCGGCTGGTGGCTGCAAGCGACGTTTCTCGGAGCCTATCCCGCGCTCGTGCGCATGATCCTGTCCGGCTGCTTCTGCGGCTGTCTCTATCTCGCGATCGTTGTCGGCGTGTTCCGGGTCCGCGAGCCGCTCAGGATCGCAGGTACGATCGTCCGGGACTTCATCGGCAAGCGTTGAGAGGGAGCGAAAGGAGCCCGGAACCCCGCCCTCGTGCCGCGATTAACTATCGCAATCGTTAAATGCCACATATAAAATGTCCCGTGATTTAAATGTTTTAAATGGTCATGACCAGCGACAACCACCCAGGCTTGGATGTGATGGAGGCGGAGCCTGCGCCGTCGGCGCAGCGCGACCCCGAATGGTCCGCGTACGGTTTCGCCGATCGCCGGCGGCTCAGCATCCTCAGCGTCTCGCACATGCCGGCGAGCCCGCCGCGGTTCGGGGCACAGGCGCGCATGCACGGGCTGATGACCCAGCTCGCGCGCCGCCACGACCTCACGGCGGTGATGATGGTCGATGACGCCTTCGACATCGAGGAGTGCCGGCGGGCCATGCAGGCCTATTGCCGCGACGTGGTGCTGGTGCCGAACCCTTACGGCCGCGACGGTCTTGCGAAGCGGCTGCTGCAACTGCGCTCGCTGGTCTCGGTGCGGAGCTTCGACCGGCTGCGCGTGGCCCTGCCGGAATTGCAGCGGGTGCTGGATCGGGTGCTGCGGACCACGCGGTTCGACGTCGTCAATCTCGAATTTCCCTATCTGGGCCACTGCCTGTTCCGTCAGGCGCCGGCCGGCGCGCCGCCGCCGCGGCTGATCATCGACTCGCATGAGATCGCCTACGATCTGGCGCGGCAGTTCGCCGCCACGGGCGCGAGCCTGGGCCGTCGTCTCTACGCCGGTGCGAACTGGCGCAAGCTGCGCCGCGAGGAGATCGCGGCCTATCGCGAAGCCGATGGCGTCTATCTCTGCAGCGCGGACGACGAGAAGCGTCTGCATGACGACATTCCGAACGCCCGCACTGCGGTCATCCCCAACGCCGCCGATGTCGAGTTCTATCAGCCGCGCAGCACCGACCCCGCGCCCGACGGCCGTACGCTGGTCTATTTCGGCTTGCTGTCGACGGTGCCCAACATCGATGCGGTCACGCATTTCGTGCACGACATCTGGCCTCGTATCGCCGCCCGGCACCCGGATGCGCGCTGCAAGATCATCGGCGGCCGGCCGCCGCCGGCGTTGACGGCGCTGGCCGGGCCGCGGATCGAACTGACCGGCTTCGTGCCGGACCTGCGGCCGCACCTCGCCGCGGCAGCGGCGGTGATCGTCCCGCTGCGGCTCGGTGGCGGCACGCGGCTGAAGATCGTCGAGGCCATGGCGATGGGCAAGGCGATCGTCTCGACCAGCCTGGGTGCCGAGGGCATCGAGGCGATGCCCGGACGCGACATCCTCATCGCAGACGAGCCCCACGCCTTTGCAGATGCGGTCAACGGGCTGCTCGCCGAGCCCGATCTTGCGGTGCGGATCGGCGGCGCGGCGCGGCAGGTCGCGGTCGAGAAATATGCCTGGAGCGCGGCCGCACAGGCGCTCGAAGACTTCTATTGCGAGATCTTGGAGACCCGTTCGTGATGAAGGCCGTGCTCATCGGGGCAGGGCAGATCGCCCGCCAGCATCTCGCCTGCCTCAACACCTTGCCGGGCGTTCAACTGGCCGGCATCTGCGACCTGTCGCCGGCAACGGCGGAGGCCGCGGCCGAGCGTTACGCGATCCCGTCCTGGTTCACCGATCATCGCACGATGCTGCAGACGGTGCGGCCCGATGTGGTGCACGTGACGACGCCACCGACCTCGCATTTTCGACTCGCGATGGACGCGCTCGAGGCCGGCGCGCATGTGATCGTCGAGAAGCCCGCGACCTCGACCTTCGACGAGCTGCAGACCCTGACCTTGCGCGCCAAGCAGACCGGCCGCCATGTCGTCGAGGACTACAACTACGTCTTCAACCGGGCGCCGCAGGAGATACTCCGTCGCATCGAGACCGGCGAGTTCGGTGCCGTGACCCATGTCGACGTGCTGATCTGCCTCGACATCCTCGGCCCCGACGGCTTTGCCGATCCGAATTCGCCGCATCCGGCGCTCAAATTGGCGGGTGGTGCGATCGCCGACTTCCTGCCGCATCTCGCCTCGCTGTCGCATGCCTTCGTCGGCCCACACCGCAAGGCGGAGACGGTCTGGAGCAAGCGCAAGGCCTCGCCGCTGCCGTTCGACGAGTTTCGCTGTGTGGTCGAGGCCGAGCGCGGCACGGCGACGCTCGGCTTCAGCGCGAGCGCGCAGCCCGATGCGTTCTGGCTGCGGGTCTATGGCGAGCGGATGCAGGCGACCGCCAATCTGTTCGAAACGCGGTTGACCTTCGATGGCCCGCGCAACGTGCCGAAGCCGCTGCGCCCGTTCTTCAGCGGACTGGAGGAGGGCCGCGACATCCGCCGCGCGGCGCTTTCGACCTTGCTGCGCAAGTTCAAGGGCCCAGGCGCCTATGAGGGGCTGTGGGAGTGCCTGGCGCGCACCTATCAGGCGCTCGGCTCGGGAACGGCCTTGCCGATCACGATCGAGGACGTCCTGGCCGTCAATCGGATGGTCGAAGCGATGAAGCCGACGGAGCAGGCGGACATGAGGAAGCTGGCGATATGAAAGCCCTGGTCACTGGCGCCAACGGGTTTCTCGGCCGGCATGTCGTCGATGCGCTGCTGGCCCGCGGCATCGAGGTTCGCGCCATGGTGCGTCCGGCGACGCGCGTTGACGCACTTGGCTGGCCGTCGTCGGTCGACATCGTCAGGGCCGACCTGCGCACCTCGCGCGACCTTGTTCGCGCGTTCGAGAATGTGGATGTGCTGATCCATCTGGCGGCCGTGGTCGCCGGCGGCGAGGACGCGCAGTTCGCCGGCACGGTAGGCGGCACCGAGCGGCTGCTCGAGGCGATGGCGGGCAGCGCCTGTCGCAGGCTCGTGCTGTGCAGCAGCTTCTCGGTCTACGACTACACGGCGACCCGCGACATCCTCGACGAAAGCGCGCCGCTGCAGCAGACGCCCGACGTCTACACCCGTGGCGGCTACACCGTCGCCAAATGGTGGCAGGAGCGGGTGACGCGCCGCTACGTCGAGAAGAACGGCTGGGATCTCACCGTGCTGCGTCCCGGCTTCATCTGGGGACGCGGCCACGGCTATCTCGCCGCGCTCGGCCAGCAGATCGGACGCCACCACGTCGTCATCGGGCCGCTGACCCGCATCCCCATGACCCATGTCGAGAACTGCGCCGACGTCTTCGCGCTGGCGGCGACGGATTCGCGGGCGATCGGCCAGACGCTGAACATCGTCGACGGTCCCGGCGAGCGGGTCTGGACTTATCTGTCGGACTACATGCGCGGCACCGGCGAGCGCGGCCTCCGGTTGCCCATCCCGCATTGGCTCGCCAGCAGCATCGTACGGCTGGCGTTTGCGACCGTGTTCAGGCGGGCGACCAAAGTGCCGGCGATCCTGACGCCCAAGAAGTTTGACGCGATGCTCAAGCCGCTGCGCTTCGACAACCGCAAGCTGAGGGAGACGCTTGGCTGGACGCCGCCGCTCGACTACGAACAATGCCTGGCGCGGACCTACGGTCCGCTGCCGGCTTCGGCGCCAGCGCCGGCGTCCTGGTCGTCCGGAACGGCTGCTTCCATTTGAGGGCCGAGATCGTCCTGCGATGCCCGAGGTCTGGTCGCACGCGATCTCGCGCGCGAGGCCGTTCCGTGTCGTCGGTCATTTTGACGTCGCGCGTCTCAAACGGAATGTTCTGATGTGTGGCATCGCTGGGATCATCGGACGGGTTGACGACGACAACCGCGCCGCGCTGCGGCGGATGAACGATGCCATGCTCCATCGCGGTCCGGATGCCGGGGGAGTCTGGACCTCGCCCGCGGACGAGCGTGGCTGGGGCGCGCTGCTGGCGCACCGCCGGCTCGCGATCCTCGATCTGTCGCCCGCCGGTGTGCAGCCGATGACCGATCCGGTCACCGGGCATGTCATCGTCTTCAACGGCGAGATCTACAATTTTGCCGACCTGCGGCAGCGGCTGGTCGCCGGCGGCCAGCAGTTCAGCTCGACCGGCGATACCGCGGTGATGCTGCGCGCGCTCGGCCTGCATGGGCCGGAGGCGGTGGCGTGGTTGCGCGGCATGTTCGCGTTCGCCTGCTGGGATCCGAAGGAGCGCCGGCTGCTGCTGGCGCGCGATCCCCTCGGTATCAAGCCGCTGTACGTCGCCCGCGCGTCGAAACCCGACGCGGGCTGGTCGGTGGCCTTCGCATCCGAGCTGCGTGCTCTCCTGGCATCCGGCCTTCTGGGCAGGGCCCAGCTCGATCCACAGGCCGTCGCCAGCGGCGTCTGGAACGGCTTCGTGGTCGGTCCCGGCACGGCGGTGAAGGGCGTCGAACTGCTGCCTCCAGGCCATCTCACCACGTTCGACGGCGTCGGCAACATCATCCGCGATGAGGATTTCTGGTCGATCCCGGAGCGGGCTCCGGACCCGACGATGGACGAGGATCATCTTGCCGAGATCCTCGAGGAGGGGCTGAGGCTGCATCTCGCCAGCGACGTGCCGCTCGCAGTGTTTCTCTCGGGCGGCATCGATTCCTCGGTCATGGCCAATCTGGCGCAGCGCGCGGCCACGGGTCCGATCCACACCTTCACGCTTGCTTTCGAGGAGCAGGAGCTGAACGAGGGGCCGATCGCGCGCCAGATCGCCGCCGCCATCGGCACCGAGCATCACGAGGTGGTGCTGACGGAGCAGCACTTCGTCGACAACCTCGATGCCGCGCTCGACAGCCTGGACCAGCCGACCTTCGACGGCCTGAACTCATACTTCATGTCGCACGCCATCCGCGGCGCAGGCTTCACGGTGGCACTGTCGGGGACCGGCGGCGACGAGCTGTTCGGCGGCTATACGTCGTTTCGCGACCTGCCGATCCTGCAGCGATGGTCGGAGCGCACGGCCTGGGTGCCGGCCGGCGTCAAAGCCGCTGCGGCGAAGCTGGCCGCGCAGATGCTGTCGCCGTCGCGCGGCACGGTGGCGCCGCAGACACGCTGGGCCAAGCTCCCGGAGATGATTCGACGCGGCGACGATCTTCTGGCGCTCTACCAGATGGCCTATGCGCTGTTCCTGCCCGGTTTTCAGCGCGAGCTGCTCGCGCCTGATCTCGTCGATACGCTGACAGATGGGCTGCCGGCCGCGATGAGAGCGAAGATCACCGCGGAGACGCGCGCGCGCACTCCGCTGTCGGCGATCAGCGTCATGGAGCAGCGCCTGTTTCTCGGCGAGCGCCTGCTGCGCGACAATGACGTGGCGAGCATGGCGGCCTCGCTGGAGCAGCGGGTGCCGCTGGTCGATCAGGTGCTGTTCGAAAGCGTCGACCGGCTGCCCGATGCGACGCGCTACGCGCCGCTGCGAAGCAAGGCGATGCTCAGGCGGATCGGCCTGCGTGGCCTCGATCCGTCGCTGTTCGACCGGCCGAAGAGCGGCTTCGTGCTGCCGCTCGATCGCTGGATTCGGCGCGGCCTGCAGGATGCAATGGACCGGACCCTGCGGGACCCGCAGGCCGTTGCGCCGGTGGGGCTGGACCCCACGGCCGTGGAGCGCCTCTGGCGCGCCTTCCTCGATGGGGCGCCGGGGATCTATTGGTCGCGCATATGGTCGATCTACGTGTTCGTGCGTTGGTGCCACCGTCATCGCGTCTTCCGCTGACGCGCGATCGACATCACGAGAATCGGCCGCATCGAGGCGCGCGTGCTCAGGCCTCCGGCATGACGACTCCGCCGCACACCGGCACGCGAACGCCGGTCACGAAACCGGCGAGGTCCGAGGCCAGAAACGCGATCATGTTGGCGACGTCCTGATCGTAGCCGCGCCGTCCGAGCGGCACGGACCGCTCGTAGAGCGGCTGCACCTCGTCACGGTCACGACGGTCCTTGTCGGAGACGACCCAGCCCGGGGCGACCTGATTGACCGTGATGCCATGCGGTCCGAGCTCCCGCGCCAGGGACCGCAGCATGCCGTCCATGGCGCATTTGGCCGCCGTGTAGGGCGCGCGATTGGGCAAGGCCAGGCTCGTCATCTCCGTGCCGAGAGAAATCAGACGTCCCCATTTTCGCTCGATCATCGGGCCGGAAAACACCCGCGCGGTCGCCCAGGCCTGCAGGACCGAGGAGCGAAACACCTTGTCGAACTGGTCGGGCGTCTGCTCGACGACGGGACGTTCGTCGTACCATGTCACCGCATTGTTCACGACGATGTCGACAGGGCCGAGCACACCCTCGGTGACGCGGCGCATGGCCTGCACATCCTCGAGCTCGGCAACGTCACCCGAAATGGTGCAGGCGTGCTGCGGCTGGAGCTCGTTCAGCTCCTCGCACAGCCTCTCCGCAGCAGCGCGCGCCGTCAGATAATGGATGGCGACCTTTGCACCACAGGCCGCCAGTGTCCGGGCGATCGGGCGGCCGAGCTCTCCCGCCGCTCCCGTGACCAGCGCGACCTTGCCCGAGAGATTGATCTGGAGCGGGGACCTCAACGGTCGCAGTGCCGGATCGTCCGGCAGGGGACCGAGCGTATGTCGTCGAATTCGTCGTGCAACTGCGCTCGCGATCCGCATCCACCCGTCCCCGAAAGTATTCATTGGTCGGGGTCGCAGTATTAAATGCGGGACTAATTATTTAAACTGCACAATTTGACGCATTTGTGCAGCAGGCGATGGAGCGGTGCCGATGCGCTCAGGATGCGCGCGGCGTCGGACTCTCGGCGAGACGGTTGCCGAGCCGCCAGTCTGCGCCGGACGCGTCCTGCGCTGCTCTCGCAGCAGGCGCCGGCCTGAACTTGCGCCGGAGCTGTCTGAAATACGGCTCGATGAAGCGCTCGATCGCCGCCGCGTAGATGACGGAGATCAGGAGCGCGAGCGGAAACAGCAGATAGGGCTTGGCAGCGATCGCGGGCAGGTTCTTGTCGATCGTCCGGATCACGACGTTGTGGACCAGATAGATCGCATAGGAATAGGTGCCGAGCGTCATCACCCAGGAGCGGTTGAGATGACGAAACAGCGGCGCGTCGGCGAAGCGGACTGCGAAGTAGAACAACGGCATCAGCGCCAGCCCCTGAAGGCTGTAGCGGGCGGTCTCCCGGAACACCGCATCACGGTAGACGAGCGAGACCAGCAGCGCCGCCGCGGCGACGGCCAGCAGCGCCCATTGCGCCGCCGACATCCGCCCCGAGGCAGAGCGCTGCCGCACCGGGTTCATGACCAGCGCCAGAATGCAGCCATAGGCGATCGAGTCGATGCGGGTGTCCGAGGCGTAATAGGTGCGGTCGGAGAAGAACCCAGGCGCATGCACGAGATGGATGCGCCAGGCGAGGACGCCGAGGCAGACGAGCCCGAGCAGCGCGCCGATGGTGCGCGGCCGCAGCGCCGATCCGAGCAGCAGCGTCATCAGCAGGGGATAGACGATGTAGAAGTGCTCCTCGACCGCGAGCGACCAGAGAATGCCGGTGCCGTCGGGCACCGTATTGCCGGGATCGAAGAACAGACCGTAATAGTTGGCGAAATACAGCACCTGGGCCGCCAGGCCCTTGACGGTCATCCCGCCGTCCAGCAGGCCGGCGGCGGTGAGGCCGTAGGCGATCGCCAACGACAGCAGCAGAGGCGGCATCAGCCGGAACACGCGCCGCGCATAGAAGCTGGGAACGTCGAGCGCGCCGGTGCGCTGATGCTCGGCCAGCATCAGCGTGGAGATCAGGAAGCCGCTCAGGAAGAAGAAGATGGTGACGCCGAAGCCGCCGGGGACCAGGGCCTGAAGTCCGGAATGACCCAGGACCACGATCAGCACCGACAGCGCGCGGATGCCGTCGAGTGATGGAATGAGCGGGGATGCGCTGCCCGGGGCGTTCGTGCTGCGGGACGCTGCCGGCGCGGTCGCCTCGCCGCCAGGCGCCGTTATCGGCGGCACGGCGGAAGCGGCACGAAGGCGGCTGAGCTCGAGAATCTTGGCCATGCTGTCCAGACGGGGTCGGAGAAACACGTAGCTTCGTCGTCGTCGTGTCAGTGCCGCGGCGATCGGCCGCCGAGCGTCATCGCGTGTCTGCCGCGGCGTGGCTGGCCCGCCAGAGTTGCGCCCGCTCCGCGTTGATCCGGGCCGTGGCGGCGCGCTTGCCCAGGCGCAGGCAGGCATGCTGATAGGCGCGGAGGAAGCGGCGGAATTCGAGATCGTCGTAGCGCGGCAGGCCCGTCAGCCAGCTCCGGAAATAGCCCCACAGCATCGCGGTGCTGCCGATCAGGGCGGGATAGGCCGGCAGGTGATAGACCGCCACCGCGAGCTGATACAGCGGCGACGTTCCCATAAAGTACTGGCCGAAACCCTTGCGCAGCCGTCCGGTCCAGATGCCCTTGTGACTGGCGCCCTGCGGCCGCAGATGGATGAAGCGCAGCGCTTCGGTGTCGATGCTCTCGGCGATCCAGCCGAGCATGCGGCAGCGGTGGCAGTCGATGCCGTCCCACATGACCTGGCGCACGAAGCCGCCGATCTCCTGGAAGCAGGCGACGCGGTAGAACTTGGTCATCCCGACCGACATCTCGTCGCCGCAGACCTCCGGCTCCAAGGCGCCGGTCTGCGGGTGGACGAACCACGGCTTGCCCGAGGTGGTCCCGACCCGCGGATCGCTCTCCATCCGCTCCATCAGCAGCTCGAAGTAGCGCGCGGGCAGATCGAGGTCCATGTCGAGCTTGCAGAGATAGTCGAAATCCTCCAGCCGCACGCTCTCCAGGCCGGCATAGAATGCCTCGATCACGCCGGGTCCGACCTTGCGTCCGCCGCGGTCGGCGCGGCGGATCACGCGCAGATAGGGCAGGCGCTGGGCGTACTCGTCGAGAATGGCCGGGGTGTCATCGGTCGATCCGTCATCCACCACGATCCACAGCGCCGGCGGCACCGATTGCGCAGCGACGCTGTCGAGAGTCCGGCGGAGATATTGGGCCTCGTCCCGGCAGGGCGAGATGAGCAGGTAGCGGCGCGATGGCGTCACGTATCAAATCCCTTGCCGAAGGCGGAAGATTGGGACGAAGCTCTGCCGAGCAGGGCGTCGCCGGCCGCCTTTCAATAAATTAAATCGTGAATTAATATTATGTCATGGCGCGTGTCAAAGTCATGGTGTTTTTAAATCGGCGCCCGTTTTGGCTGTGTGACCGGTCCTGCGAGAGGTTCCCATGGATGACATCGGCCCCGTGATCCCCGGCTGCACCCAGGCTTCGTTCCGGCCGGTCGCGCGCGTGACGCGCCGGATCGACGCCGCCTGCATCCGGGCGCTGTTCACGGCAGCGCTTGCCCTGCTGTTCCTTCGCGGCGTTGCCGCGGCCGCCGAGCCGACCGCGTCCACCGGGCCGTCACTGGCCGGCAATCTGCTGCCGGTGGAGCGTCTCGCTGCCTGGAATCCCGGGCTGATGTCAGCCGGCGGTATTCCGAACCGGACCATCATTTACCGCACGCTGTCTCCGAGTGGGAGAGACGACAGCAGCGCGATCCAGGCTGCCTTGACCGCCGCACCCGCCGGCCAGGTGGTGATGCTCGGCCCCGGGACGTTCATCGTCAACGAGCCGCTCCTGATCAGCCGGCCAGTGACGCTGCGCGGCGCCGGCGCAGGCGCGACCAGGCTGGTGAAAACCAACGGTGCGCGGGCACGAACGCCGGCCGTGATTGCCGGCACCAAGGGAATCCTGACGCCGGTCGACCCGAGCTCGTACAGCTACGACGCCAAGCCTGTCATCATCGTCGGACCTTCGCGCTGGAACAATGGCCCCGACAGCAGCGCGTCTCGGGACCTGTTGGCGGACGGCGATCAGGGGACGTCGACCGTCACCCTCGCCAGTGCCGCGGCCTTGAAGCCGGGCGATTTCGTTCTGCTCGACGAGGTCTCAGGCGCATCGTGGCAGGCGACGCCGGCGGGTTTTCCAGCGGGAGCGAAGGTCTGGCAAGGCGACCGCGTCGCCTGGAACATGCACTATCCGGTTCAGCCGGGCGACGACAATGCCGGTGCCAATGCCGGAGGTCCCTATGACCAGGCTCCCGGCGTGTTGCCGAAGTCGATGTCGTGGTTTGCCCGGACCGACCGGGCGACCGCCGAGATCAAGGAGATCGCCTCGGTGACCGGCAGCACGGTGACATTCACCTCGCCGCTCACGATCAGCTATCGCCGGGATCACCAAGCGCAGCTCACGCCTTATAGCACCGACCCGAACAGCGGTCGCCACGCCGCCAACAATCGCGACATCCACGTTGCCAAGGTGGGCGTCGAAGATCTGAGCATCGTCGGCGGGGCGGACGGCGCGTTGCGGTTCGAAGCCGCTGCTTATTCCTGGGCCAGATCCGTCGAGGTGACGCAATGGCTCGGCGAGGGCGTGGCGATCGACAATTCGTTCCGGGTCGAGCTCCGCGACTCCTACATCCACGCCGGCTCGTGGCCGCAGCCGGGCGGCGCCGGATACGCGATCAGCCTGGCGACGGGCTCCTCGGAGGTCCTGATCGAGAACAACATCCTCGTCGACGTCTGCAAGAACATGGTGTTCCGGTCGTCCGGCGCCGGCAGCGTCGTCGGCTATAACTATGCCGACGACTCGTTCGATTTCGACAATCCCGGCTGGGTCGAGGTCGGCATCAACGCGTCGCACATGGCCGGCGCCCATCACGTCCTGTTCGAAGGCAATCTGTCCCACAATGCCGACAGCGACTACACCCATGGCAACGCGATCTATCTGACCTTCTTCCGCAACCATCTCACCGGCCAACGCCAGCGCTTCGTCGATCGTTCGGGCGTTCGAGCCGTCGGTCTCGCCTATGGCTCGTGGTGGGATTCGTTCGCCGGCAATGTGCTGGGCCGACCTGGACGCATGAGCGGTTGGAGCTACGACGATCCATCGATGCGGGCCGGAACGGCGGTTTGGGGGCAGGGCGGTGTCGGCAACGTCTGGGTGCTTGGCTACGACCCGGAGCGATGGACCATGGCGCCTGATCCGAAGACGCTGACCACGGTGATCCGCGGCGGCAATTTCGACTATCTCACCGGCAAGGTGGTCTGGACGGACGCTCTCGCGGCGCAGCCGCTGCCGGCGTCGCTGTATCTGAGAGCCAAGCCCGGCTTTTTCGGCAGTCATCCGTGGCCCTGGGTGGACCCAACCGGGGATACCAAGCTGCATACGTTACCGGCCAAGGCGAGATTCGATGCGGGCGCGCCATTCGCGGCGGCGCCGGGATCAACGCAATAGCGCTGGCGTGACGCTTCAACGGGCCTCCCGTCAGGTGCGGACGCCGAGCCGTGGCCGCCAAGCCGGCCGTGTACGGCTCCAACGAGCCGACCGCCTGTTCGCCGGCTGAGCGGCGGGCATGCTCTGTTGCGACCTCCGCCAGTATCGCGCGGCCTCGACCGTGACGAGCACGAATACCACCCAGGTCACGTCGAACGCGCGCAGCCACAGGGTTTCGAGCAGGTTATAGAGCATGACGAACAGCGCGACGGATAGCAGGATCCACGCCCGCTTGTAGTCGTGCTTCATCACGCGGCCGATGACGTGAACGGTGGCCGCCAGAAACACGAGGAGAAAGGCAAAACCGACATAGCCCAGTTCCAGCATCGCATCGTAGTAGCCGTTGTGGGAGTTCGGCATGGCCTTCACCCAGCCGGGTGCATCGGTGATGCTTGGTGCGTCGGCACCGACCAGCCAGAAGCTCTGATAGCCCCATCCCAGGAGCGGCCTCTTCGCGATCTCCAAGTTAGAGAAGGCCCATATGGTGGTTCGGCCGGTGAAGCTGGAATCACCCGTCAGCAGATAGGCGATGCGGCTGGTCGTGAAGCCCGCGAGCTCGCCGACCACGAAGTAGCCGAGGATGATCGCCACCAGGATCAGAAGCGGTGCAACCCGCAGCGTTCTCGCAAGCGCCAGCGTCAGGATGGCCAGGATCGGGGCGACCAGAGCGAGGCCGAGCGCGGTCTTCGAGCTCGAGAAGAAGATCAGGACGATGGCACCGACGGCAACGACGATCCCGAGCGCGCGGCGCGTTCCGGGATAGAGCAACTCGTGAACCGAGAGCAGGAACGCAATGGCGGCAAACTCGCCCAGCAGGTTCTTGCCCGAGAAGTAGCCCTGGTAACCGATGTCGACCAGCGCGTTGCCGTACTGCGCGTAGGTCGCGTAACCGCCGGGGATCAGCAGAACATTGAGGATCACCCCTGCTGCAAAGCAGAGGAACACGCCGCGCAGGATGTCGGCGCTCGGCCTCGATAGCAGGGCGGGCAGCACGATGGCGGTGAGGACCATCGCTTCCTGGACGAAACGGACGAAGGCGAATTCGGGTTTGAATGCCCACGCGATGCTGGCGCCGGCCAATCCAAAATAGACGCAGAGACTGATGATGTTGGGCGCAGCGGCAAGCCGCTCGCCGCGGGCGAGGCGTTGCATCGCAACGACGATGGCGATGGCCGCGAGGACAGGCCAGAAGATCCGGTTCTCGATCCGGCTCTCGAGCAGGCCCTGGAGCCCGGGCGACGGCGGGAAGCCAAAATAGATCAGCGGCTGAATGAGGGACGAGTAGGCGAAGGCGAGGACCGGAATCAGCGCACAGACATCGAACGTCCCCGCGGAGGCGCGCGGCCCGGCCGACATCGACGTCGTCGCTGAAATTCTCGGCATCGATCTCACCAGGATATTCGAACGGCGCGGCCCCGGCAGCCGCCGGGAATACCGTCCGTGAACATTATCCGGAGATGCAATTAAATAAAAGGACTTCGACGTGCGCCGGGAAGATATTGCTGCAGCCGCGCCGCAAATCTGCCCTGGCATTTACAAATAAACCGTATTAAATAAATGGTATGATTTAAAATTAAATAGTGGCTTTTGGGTCGCACGTTATTCGGTCGGGGAGGTGCGGCAGGGATCCGCAACCCGGAATCCTCGTGCGGCGGGCAGATTGAGGGAGAGCGGCGGATGCTGACCACGCATGAATTGCAGGAGCCGGGATCCCCCCTTTATCGCGTGGGGCGCTCCGGGGCGGGTCGCGATCGGCCGGAGGTCGATGCTGCCGCCCTGGCCGACGCCGCGATTCCCGACGACCTCGCGCGCGACGTCTATTGCGTCCTCGGAATACCGGTCGATGCCATCGGCATGCGCGGCGTACTGCGCCGCATCCGCGACGCTGCCCGACGCAGGACCCGGCTTCTCATCTCGACTCCCAATCTCAACTTCCTGGTCGCCAGCCAGTCGAACAGGAGCTTCAGGGAGTCGCTGATCCTGAGCGATCTTTGCACGGTGGACGGCATGCCGGTGGTCTGGATCGCTAGGCTGCTTGGGATTCCGATCAAGAGCCGGACGGCCGGCGCCGATATCTTCGACGCGCTGAAGTCGGAGGCCGCGCCGGCAAACGCGCTGAAGCTCTTTCTTTTCGGTGGCCCGGAGGGGGCCGCCGAACGGGCCGCCCGGACGCTGAACGGCCAGTCGGCGGGATTGCAGTGCGTGGGCTGGTTGAACCCCGGCTATTTGTCGGCCGAGGAGTTGAGCCGGGATCACATCATCGACGAGATCAATGCCAGCGGGGCGGACTTCCTGGTTGCCTCGCTCAGCAGCGTGAAGGGACAATCATGGCTGCAGCGCAATCATGAGTGCCTCGAGATTCCAGTTCGCGCCCACCTCGGCGCCGCGCTCAACTTCCAGGCCGGGACGGTGAAGCGCGCACCGGCGATCCTGCGCCAATCAGGCTTCGAGTGGCTGTGGCGCATCAAGGAGGAGCCCTATCTCTGGCGCCGCTATTGGAACGATGGCACGGCGATGCTCGGCCTCATGCTCACCCACGTGTTGCCGTTCGTGGTGTGGACCTGGTGGATGCGCCGCACGCATGAGCGGGGTGAGGCGCTGACCATCACGCAGGACTATGGGACGCGCGCGGTCACGCTCAGCCTGTCGGGGCCCGCCGATGCGCGCCACGTAGACCGGGCCATTCCGGTGTTCCGCGCCGCTTCGGCGTCCCGCAAGCCGGTCACGATCGATTTCTCGAACGTCTGCGCCATGGATGCGCGCTTCCTCGGATTGCTGCTGATGCTGAGGAAGCAATTGGAAGCCCAGGGCTGTACCGCGACCTTCGTGGGCGTTTCGCCGCTGATGGCCCGCATCTTCCGCTTCGGCGGTCTGGACCAGCAATGAGAGGGGGAGGCCTGTCATCGGTCGCATCACGGCTTCAGCAGTCGGTGGTTCGATGATCGCCGCCGCGACGCTTGCCCGCGTTGCGAAGGATTGCCTGAGCCGTCAGTCCGACCGGCGCCCATCGGCTGACCGTCGCCCATGGAGCGACGTGTATTCGGAGATTGAGCGGTGAGCGCAGCAGGCCAGAAGAGGCGCGAGCTTCTGATCGACTTCTATCGAAGCTGCGCGATGTTGTTCGTATTCTATCATCACACGGCCAACGTCTTTCCGGACTCCGTCGATCTGTTCACGAAATTCAACCCCTTCGCCGAACTGTTCGTCGTGATCTCGGGGTTCATGGTCGGGTACGTCTATCTGCACAAGGAGAGGCACGGAGAGCTCCTCGCCCGCGGCTTGAAGGTGCTCGCCGCCTATTTCGTCATCTCGGTGCCGGTCGCGGTCGGCATGGCTGTTCTGGGGAACAAGCGAGAGCCGGTGGGGCAGGCGATTTTCGACGTGCTGACGTTTCAGTCCGAGCCGACCGCCATCACAATCCTCAAGTTCTACGGGCTGATGTTCCTGCTGCTGCCGGTGATCCTGCCGATGTTCAAGCGCGGCAGGCTCCTGGTGCTCGCGTCGTCGGCTGCGATCTTCGTGGCCTCCACCTGGTTCAGCAACACGAGCACGGCAGCCAAGCTCGAGAGTCCCGCCATCATTCTGTTGCTGTTCTCGCTCCAGGCGCAGATGTTCTTCGTGATCGGTATCTGGCTCGGAGATCTCCATCGGTCCAACCGCTTGATCGGACCCGCGTTCTATACGGCGCTGGCGGGGATCTTCACCTTCGGGCTGCTGCTCGATTACAGCCTCGGCTTTCCCAGCAACGGCGAAAAATACCCCTATCGGTTCGACAAGCTCCTCAACCTGCTTTGGACATTGCCGCTGCTGTTGGCGCTGCTGTGGGCGGTGTTCGCGCGCACCCGGCGATCGCCGGCGGTCTCGCTCATCCTCAACGTCGGCCAGAACTCGCTGATCGCGTTCCTCGGGTCGGAGGTGGTGCGGCAATCGGTCAAGCTCGCGCTCCTCCTGGGCGGCGTCCACCCGCAGGTTTACGGCCAGACCGTGATGGGCCTGTTCGATGTCGTCCTGGTCACCGCGGTGCTTTGGCTCTACCGGGCGCACTGGCTGAACCGCCAGACAATGCTGCACCCGCTCAGCGGGCCGTAGCCGCATCTTTCGCCTGAAAGTGTTGCCCTGATGCGCTTGTTCGAATCCTCCCGGGCGGCTTAGCTCATCGCTAACCAATGGCCGCTAGCCTCTCGAAACGCCCGAGGAGGCATGAACTGATGTGGGTGATCGCGCTTCATTTTACAGCCGGGGTGGTTGCCGGGACGATGTTCACGGTTCGCACGCTGCTGGCGCTCGCCGCGATCGTCTTCATGGAGTGCATCGCGGCGTCGATCATCAGCGGGCTGCCGGCCGTGCTCTATGCCGGCGCCGGTCTGATTGCAGTCCAGGTGGGCTATCTCTCGGGCGTCTATGTCCGCAGCGCTCTGGAGCGTGCCGGCATCGCCCATCCCTCCATTCGCCCCGAGCACCAGCGCTGACCGTCGATCGATTTCCGTTGCCGGCCGCGGCCCATGGCGCGCACCGGCCGGCGCGCGCTGATCGACCTACTCGGCCATCACGCTCCCGTAACGGGCGTAATATTTGTGGTTGTAGTAGTCGCCGAAATGATTGGCGTAGCGCTTCAGCGCCTTCATGTTCGTCTTGTTGAGCACGACGCCGAACAGAGCATCGTAGACGTTGGGAGCCGTGTTCAGCGCGTGCTCGACCACCTCGGCCGGCGTGCGCCCCCATTCCACGACGAGGACGAAGCTGTCGAGCAGCGCGGAGATGGCGCGCGCGTCGACAACGGGCGCGAGCGGCGGAAGATCGACGATGACGTAGTCATAGGCTGCCCGCAGCTGCTCGAACAGCTTGCGCATCTGCTCGTTGCCGAGGATGTCGCTGGTGTCGCGCTGCATGGCACCCGTTCCCGGCAGGAAATCCAGGCGCGTCAGCGGGTCGGTCCAGACTGCGTCTGCGAGCTGGCATCCTCCCAGGACGATGTCGGCGATCCCAGTGCTGGCATCGGGGGCCAGCATGGCGGAAAGCGACGGATTCCTGAGGTCGCAATCGACCACGATCACACGCTTGCCTGAATTTGCGATGAGCTGAGCCAGCGACGCGGCGATGATCGACTTGCCTTCGTTGGGCAGGGCGGACGTCAGTCCGAAGACCTTCCGCGACGTCGGGCTTGGATCCTGGTCGATGGCGACTTTCAACGAGCGGATGGATTCGGCGAAGCGCGATGTGGGCATGGCGGATGCGGCCCAGCAGGTTCCGGGGCCTCTCGTCACCATTCGCGGGCTGGAATCGGGTTCGACCTTGGAAACGGCGTTGACTGTCGCCTTCTTGGTGAACCGGTCGACCTCGCCTCGTTTGAGCAGAGGGACGACCGAGAGGCAGGGCAGGCGCAGGCGATCCTCGACCTGGTCGGTCGTCCGAAAGCTGCGGTCCTTGACTTCTGCGAGCAGGCCGAGGCCGCCGCCGAGCGCCAGGCCCCCGAACAGGCCGAGCGCCATCAGCACGATGGACTTCGGCTTGATCTTCTTCTTCGGCGGCGTGGCCGCTGAGATCACCCGCGCCTTCGCAATCGGGAAGGAGCCCTGCTGGACTGAGCCCATGTAGCGCTGAAGAAAGGTGTCGTAGAGCGTGCGATAGCTCTTGGCGCTGGTCTCCAGCTCGCGGAGGCTGAGCTCGGCCGCCCTGGTATCCTGCGACCGGACAACGGCCTGTGCAAGCTGCTTCTCGATCTCCTGCTGCTGCTGCTTGGACTCCTCGTAATCGTGCTTGGCGACGTCGGCAAGGCGCCGCACCTCGTCGACGATAGCCTGGCGGATGCTCTTCATCGTCGCGCGAATATTGACGACCGCGATATGATCCTTGCCATATTTGGCGGAATACTCGTACTCGCGCTTGGCGTTATCGAGGTATTGCTGACGCAAGCTGTTGATGATGAGCGTGCTGTTCGAATTGCTCAAGGAGAGACCGTCGGGCGGATTGACATTGCCGCTGAGCTCTGCCGGGGAGAAGTCGGAGACCGCGGCTACGCGGTCGATCGTCATATCGGCACTGCTCGTCGCGAGCATGTCGTCGAACCGATTGAGCCGGGTCATCAGCGAGGCGGTACGCGTGCGCACTGCCACCAGACGGTTGGTGAGCTCGGTGACCTGCTGCTGGTCCATGAACCTGCCGTCGGCCGAGACGATGTTGTACCGGCTTTTCAGCTCGTTCACGGAACGTTCGGTCGCGGTCGCGTCGTTGCCGAGATCCTGCAGGCGGTCGTGAAGCCAGGCGGTGATTGTGCGGTGCTCGTTCGCGTCCGCCTTCAACTGCTGATCGAAATACTCCTTGACGATGGCGTTGGCGATCATCGCCGCCCGATTGGGGTCGCTGGCGCTGAAATCGACCTCGACGACCGTGCTCGTGCCAATTCTGAAGGCGTTCATTCTGCGCTGGAATTCGTCGAGGAGATCGTCCATCGAGGGCGCGTTCGGCTGCGGCGCCGAACCCACGAGACGGCGAACCGCATCAACCGCACCATGCAGCGGGCTGGCTTTGCCGTTGAAGTCGGGATCGTCCGCCAGATTGAGCTTGTCGATGACCGCTGTCGCGATCGACTTCGATTTGAGAATCTCGATCTGCGATTCCATGTCGAGCGGCGGCTCGTCCTGAACGGGCGGTTGCGGCTGGACGACTGCGGCCTTCGAGGTGGTGCCCAGCATGATCTTGACGTCGGCCGAGTAGGTGGGCGGCAGGATTTTCAGCAGGGCGAAGCTCGCCAGGAGCGAAAGCACGGTGGTGATCGCAATCACCAGATAGTGCCGGCGCAGGAATCCCAGCGCCATGTCGAACGGTCCGGGTCCGCTACGTTCCCAACCTTGCTCCTGTGGGGAGGGGTAGGTAACCGTGCTCGCGTTGGGATTGTGCAGCATGTTTGTGGGGCTTTTCAGTTGCGCTTCGGACGTCAGAGCCGCCCGGTTTGCCTGCGAGAACGAGGATCTTGTTTTATAACCATTAAATGATCTGGGAGTGCCGCGCGATTTAATTTATATTAAATCTGATTTTGCTCAGCAAGTGGCTCTGCAAAATTAAATGTCGCCGGCGTGCAGGACATGCCTTGCGCCTGCGGCGGCCTTCTCGGCCGGCCAATGCCGGCGCCGCGGTCGGCCGCATACCGGTATTTGGCTGCCGCGTAACGGCTTGTAACAGTCGCTCCCGGCCCATTGCCAAGCTACGGGTTTTGGGCATCAGTCCTGGCGATGAGCATGCCTGCGGCCACGCTTTTGATGGTGGAGGACGACCCGGAGATCAGCCGGCTCGTCAGCGATTTCATGCGCCGGGAAGGGTTCGAGATCGAGGTCGCCGCCACGGCGCCGGCGATGGATGCCGTGCTGCGGCGGCTGCGGCCCGATCTCATCATTCTCGACCTGATGCTGCCGGGAGAGGACGGGCTTTCGATCTGCCGCCGGCTGCGGCAGAGCGACGACATTCCCATCCTGATGCTGTCGGCCAAGAGCGACGAGATCGATCGCGTGGTCGGGCTGGAGCTCGGCGCCGATGATTACATGGTCAAGCCGTTCGGGCCGCGCGAGCTATTGGCCCGCGTTCGGGCGCTGCTGCGGCGCACCCAGGCGAGCCCACCGCGTGACGCGAGCCGGCGTTTCGGTTTCGACCGGTTCGTACTCGACGTCGATGCCCGCAGCATCGAGATCGTGGATGCGCAGGCCGCGCCGATCCAGCTGACCTCGGCGGAGTTCGACCTGCTCGCCTGCTTCGTGCAGCGGCCACGGCGGGTGTTGAGCCGCGACCAGATCCTGGACTGGACGCGCGGCCGCTCCGCCGAGCCGTTCGACCGCACCGTCGACATGCTGATCTCGCGGCTGCGGCGCAAGCTCGATGCCGCAAGCCCGGGAACGAACCTGATCACCACCGTCCGCAACGGCGGATACCTGTTCACGGCGACGGTGAGGCCGGTGGCGTGATGATGCGGCTGACGCTTGCGATGCGTATCGGCCTCATCGTCATCATTGGTCTGCTCGCGATCTGGATCGTCACCCTGGCGCGATTCTACCGCGCCCGGACCGCGGACCTCGAAGGCGCGACGCCGCCGCCGACGCGGCTGGCCGCGCTCGCCGAACTGATCGAACGAACACCCGGGGCTGAGCGGGGCAGGGTCGTCGATGCCGTGTCCTCTGACCGCTTCGAGGTCCGGCTGGTCGGACCCGACGCGGCGGTCCGCCTTCCGCGCACCGAGCCCGCGCCGGTCCGGTCCGGATTGCGCGACGCCTATGCCGGTGCGCTCGGTGCGCGCCCGCTGACAATCACCTTCGTGCCGGAGCCGGAGGGACGGTGGTTGCCCAGGCTCGCGCGGACGCCGCAGAATGCCCTGGAGTTTCGCATTGGCCTGAACGGCGGCGATGTTCTCGTCGTGGACTCGCGCGCGTCGCTGGTGCTGACCCAGCAGGGGCTGCCGATCGGCTTCGGCGCGGGCCTGTTCGGTACGCTGGTCGCGCTGTTTGCGCTCCTGATCATGCAGCGTGAGACGCGGCCGCTGGCGCGCTTGGCGGCCGCCGTCGACCGGGTCGACCCCGGCGGGGCGGCGGTGCCGCTGCCGGACGTTCGCCGCAATGCGCCCGAGGTTCGCGCCGTGGTGACGGCGTTCGGGCGACTGCAGGACCGGCTTGCCGATCTGATGCAGGCGCGCATGGCGCTGGTCGGCGGCATTGCTCACGACGTTCGCACCTTTGCCACGCGGCTGCGGCTGCGCGTCGACCAGATCCCGGATGACGCCGAGCGGCAGCGCGCCGTGATCGATATCTCCGACATGATCCGCCTGCTCGACGACGCGCTGCTTGCGAGCCGGGCGGGTGCCGGCGAACTGCCGCAGGAGCTCGTTGCCTTCGACGAACTGGTGCGCGCGGAGGTCGAGGATCGCCGCGCGCATCAGGCGCGGGTGCGCTTCGACCATGCAGGCGACGGGCGCGAGCAGCTGATGCTGGGCGACCGCGTCGCGCTGCGTCGTATCGTCGCCAACATCATCGACAACGCGCTCAAATATGGCGAGGCGGCGCATGTCTCGCTGCAACGCCAGCCGGAGCACGCCGTGCTGACGGTCGACGACGAAGGGCCGGGGATTCCCCGCGACCAGCGCAAGGCCATGCTGGAGCCGTTCACGCGCCTGGACACGTCGCGCAATCGCGGCACCGGCGGAGCCGGGCTCGGACTGGCGGTGGTGCGGACGCTGGTGGAGGCCCATCGCGGCAGCATCGCGATCACCGACGCGCCGCGCGGCGCCCGCATCGTCGTGCGGCTGCCGCTGTTTCTCGACGGGCCCGGCGACGTGCATTCCGATCTGACGTGATCGACGGCAGCGTCGCGATCGGGGCGCTGTCCTTAAGTGGTGGCGGCCCGTCATTCTTCTCGTAAAAGTTGAGATGACGACGTAGCCGGCGGGAACGATGCGGCGGCCTCGTCTTCGCCTGACGCGATGTCGACGATGCGCCCGCTTGATGATCGCGTGGAGATTGTGATAGGTATTCGATGCATCCTCATTGCATCGCCACGCGGATTGAACTGGGCGTGGCGCCGATTTTGTAAACCCATAGTACCGAATGTCATTCAACCGCACGGGCCGCGCGGACCGCGGACCTGTGCGCCGATGGACGACGTCGTTCCGGCTCGCCCGGGCGAGAACGTCCGAGGTCAGGGCAGGATCATCGACATGGCAGCAACAAAGACCCGCGTGGCGATATTGGGCGGCGGCATCGGCGCGTTGAGCGCGGCCTTCGCCTTGAGCGAGATCGATCCGCGCGGCGAGCGCTACGAGATCACTCTCTATCAGCTCGGTTGGCGTCTCGGGGGCAAGACCGCCAGCGGACGCAACGCCAAGCAGGGCCAGCGCATCGAGGAGCACGGACTGCATATCTGGGCCGGCTTCTACGAGAATGCCTTCACCATCCTGCGTGCCGCGCTGAAGGCACTCGATGCACCGCCGAGCGATCCGATCAGGACGATCGATGATGCGTTCAAGCGGCAGAACGAGATCTTCTACGCCGAGTATACCGACGGCCAATGGCTGCCCTGGCCGTTCTGGTTTCAGCCGGATGTCGATGAATCGGTCTATCCCGGCAGGGATAGCCTGTGGGCGCCCGCCGACAACATCGTGCCACCGCTCTCGACCCTGCTGCTGCGGACCATCGCGAGCATCATCTTCAACCTGAACTACTATATCGAGGACTGGCCGGGCGACCAGAATGCCGAGCTGGCGAAGGCGATCGCCGCCATGCCCGCCGAGCGGCGGGCCCGGCTGGCGGCCGTCTCGCCTGATGGCAAGGGCCATCCGCTGCTGCTGCTGGCCCACCGCGTCGGCGAGAAGCTGCACAGTGACGTCGAAGCGATCCGCCGCGATGCCCAGGGCGACATGGCGGCGCTGCTCCATGCGTTTCGCGGCATCGCCAAGGAGCACCAGACGATCGACGGCCTCGAGGAAGGCCTGCGCCGGCTGTTGATCCTCGCCAATCTCGGCATCTGCATGCTGCTCGGCATCATCGAGAACGACTGCCTGACGGACGGGCTGGAGGTTCTCGACAGATACGAATTCCGAAGCTTTCTGGCGCAGCAGGATGAAGAGGCCGCCAACAACGCCATCGTGACCGCTCTCTACGAATACATCTTCGCCTTTCGCAACGGCTCCCGCGAGCCGTCGCAGCAGCAGGTGTCGGCCTGCTCGGCCGTTCAGGGACTGCTGCGGCTGTTCTTCACCTACAAGGGGGCGTTCTTCTATAAATCCGTCGTCGGAATGGGGGATACGATCTGCACGCCGATCTACCAGCTCCTGGCGCGGCGCGGCGTGAACTTCAAGTTCTTTCACAAGGTCACGAGTCTCGAGCCGACCAAGGACGGCAACAAAATCGCGACCATCCACATCGACAAGCAGGTCGAGTTCGTCGATGGCAGATATGATCCGCTGGTCCTGGTGAAGGACTACTGGTGCTGGCCGTCCGAGCCCAAATGGCAGGAGATCGAGAACGGCGAGTACTACGCGCTGAAGGGCTACAATTTCGAGAACGCCTATGGCCCCCCCAACCCGCCGCAGCCGCCCCCGGCGGCCCGGCTCAGCCTGCAGCTCGGCGAGGATTTCGACCAGGTGGTCCTCGGCATCTCGGTCGGCGCGCTCGATGAGATCTGCCGGCCATTGACGCAGCAGAAGCCGGCCTGGGCCGACATGGTCGGCAATCTCCCAACCGTGCGCACGATGGCGCTGCAGCTCTGGCTCGACTGCGCGGTCGGAGATCTCGGAGGTCCCTATGTGGCGCCTGGACCGTCGCTCGAGACGATGGGACCGATCGTCACCACCTGCAAGCCGCCGCTCGACACCTATTCCGACATGTCGCAATTGCTGCCGGCCGAGGACTGGCCGACGCCGGGGCCACGCTCGATCGCTTATTACTGCGCCATCATGAGTGACAACAGCGCGCCGAACGACGAGCAGCTTGCCGCGGACTATGTGAAGAACGCATCCAAGGACTGGATGACGTCCTGGCTCGATACGCTGTGGACCAACATCGGCAGCGGCAGCACGTTCCGCTGGGATCTCCTGCACGCGCCGAGTGACATCAGCGGATCGGCGCGGCTCGACTTCCAGTTCTGGCGTGCCAACATCAATCCGAGCGAGCGCTATGTGCTGAGCCTGCCGGGCACGCTGCGGCATCGCATGGAGCCCGGCAAGTCCGGCTACGACAATCTCTTCCTCGCCGGCGACTGGACCCGTGTGCCCGAGATCAACGCCGGATGCGTGGAGGTCGCGGCGATGTCCGGCCTTGCCGCTGCCTCGGCGCTGTCGGGCGTCTACATTCCGATCGTCTCGACCAGCCCCGAGCCGTACATCACCAACGCCTACGTCAACTACGCCGGATGGATCACGCTTCCGCCAGCGCCCTATATCTGCAACGACTCGACCTTCTACGGCTTCGCCGTACCGGCCGACCTCGGCGCGTGCCAGCGTTTCCTCGACCGCTCCTTCAACCGCGTCGCGGGCCGCGACCAGTTCCGCGTGATGCTGGACATGGCCTTCGTCAACGTCATCCAGGTGCGCAAGAGCCAGGCGGCCACGCCGCCCTTCGCGGAGCAGGGCACGATGTCCGAGACCGATGTCGGGCTGTGGCTCCTGGTCGGCAGCTATGAGCGCGGCGCGGTGCTGCCGAAAACGATCGGCTTCGTGCCGGCCTATCTGTTCGTCGACAATGCCTGGTCGGTGGTTGCGGGGCAGGAGGTCTGGGGCTTTCCCAAATATCACGCGACCATCGTTCAGCCGATCAGCGCGCCATCGAACGATCCGTTCGACGTCTCGGGACTGGTGATTGCCAGCTACGGGCCGGAGGCCCATGCCTCCCAGCAGCGCATCATCCGAATCGAAGGCACGGCGGGATCGACCCCGACCGCGGCGGCCTCTCCGGCGGATGCATTCCGGCAGCTCTGTGCCGGGGCCGACCAAGAGCGAATGAAGCAGCTCACGACCGGGCCGGGCATGGCGTCGTTCCTGGGCGGCGTCTGGGGCCTGCCTATCCCCGTGTTCTATCTCAAGCAGGCGCGGTCGGCGGACAGTCTCACCGCGGCGAGCTACAAGACGCTGTTGAACGGCGCGCTCGACCTGACGGGGCTGCGCGGCTGGCAATTGCAGTCGGGCAACTGGTCGATCGAGATGAGCGCGCTCGATAGCCTGCCGTTCATTCGCGATCTCGGGCTCGGCACGCCCGTCGACGGCAAGCTCGTGCTGACCGCGACCACGCGCATCTGGGCCGAGATCGATTTCACCGTCGCCAGGGCCTGCCCCATGGCCTGAGCAGGTCGTCACGCCGATTGTCGCCTCGGCGCGTCATCGTCGATGGCGGCGAGTCGCGCCGCCGCGCGGCGCAGGAACGCCGACGCGCCCTGCGCCTCGGCGACCGTGACGGCCTCGCGTAGCGCGGCCGTCACCTGGCCCGGTGCGGTGTCGGGGAGGGCGGCCAGGATCTCGGCGCGCCGCCGATGCAGCGGCGACAGGAAATAGCCGTCGCCATAGCGCCGCGCGGCGTCGATCGCCGCGTCGATCGTCTGCATCGCTTCGGCCGTCTTGCCGACGATCAGTTGCAGACCGGCGACCTCGCCGAGATAGAAGCAGGAGAAATGCATCATGCCGAGCGTCTGGAACGCCGGCAACGCCTCAGATGCCGCCGCCAGCGCCTCGTCTGGAGTCCTGCCGAGATGGCCGCGGGCATGCGCCTGCAGGCTGCCCGCCACCAGCTGATAGAGCGGATAGCCATGGTCACGGCAGATGCGCAGGGCCTCCTCGGTGGCGAGGAGGACATCCTCGTAGTCGCCGCGTGCGAGCTGATAGAAGGCGAGCCACGACAGCGCCCAGGCGAGGTCGAACGGACGTCCGAGCCGGCGCGCATGTGCGATGAGATCGCTGGCGACGGCGGCCGCGCCGGCATCGTCGCCCATCGCATGCAGCACCTGCAGCAGCGAGGCCTGGCCGGCGACCAGCGGATCCTGAGAGGACAGTTGCGGCAGCCGCGCGCCGTCCGATGCCTGATAGAGCTGCACCGCGGCGGCCAGCAGCCGGCGCGCGGCGGGGAGGTCGCCTCTGGCGAAGAGAATGTAGCCCAACGCAACGCCGCTCTCGATGCGATGCTCGGGAAGGCCGGTCTGCTCGCCGATTCCCAGGCACAGATGCGCCATCTCCTCGGCACCATCGAGATCGCCCGCGATGATCAGGAAACTGCAGATGCCGCGCAGCACGGCGAACAGGCCGGCGGTGTTGCCGAGTGCGTCGCAAATCGCCCGTGCTTCGGACAGCGCCTTGCCGACCTCGGGCACGGTGTAGCCGCGCGAGGCAGCGAGGCTGACGGCAAGCCCGATCAGGAGCTCGAGCTCCAAGTCGGCGCGCTCGCCGTCGGCGGATTGATGACGCAGCAGGTCGAGCGCCGTCTGCAGATGTCGCGCCGCTTCGACATGCGCGGCGCGCGAGGCGGCGCGCCGGCCCGCGTCCGCCCATAGCGGGATGGCTTCGGCGATCGCGCCACTCTCGGTGAAATGGTAGGCCAGCAACTCCGGCTCGGTGTCCCGCGTCTCGGGAAAGCGATCGCGCAGCACCGCGGCGATCCTGCCGTGCAATGTCTGGCGTTCGCGCCGGAGCAGGGACTCGTAGGCGGCGTCGCGGATCAACGCGTGCTTGAACGTGTAGAGGCTGTCGGGCGGTGCGCCGCTGCTCTCCACGAGGCCGGACTTGACGAGCTGATCCAGGCTCTCGCCGAGCCTGGCTTCGGGCTCCGCCACGATGGCCGACAACAGATCGTAGCTGAAGCGGCGGCCGATGGCGGCACCGAGATTGGCAATCCGGCGTGCCGGCCCCAACCGGTCGAGCCGCGCAACCAGGGAGTCCTGCAGCGAGGCAGGAATGGCCACGCTCGCATGGCCGTCCCGTGCGGGCGCCGCGGAGGCTTCGACGACGTACTTCGCCAGCTCTTCCAGGAACAGCGGAATGCCTTCGCCACGGTTGACGATCTGGCGTAGCGTCGCTGCCGGCAGCGCGGCCGAAGCGGCCACATGGGTGCAGATCCGCTCGGCGTCGCCGTGACTCAATCGCCCGAGCGGGAGCCGCGTGACCTTCGGGCTCGCGGCCCAGGGCGGCTCATATTCGAGCCGGGCCGTGACCACGATCAGCCAGCGGCGTTGTGCGGCGCGCTGGATCGCCCGATCGAGCAGCTCGAGCGTGGTCGTGTCGCTCCAATGCGCGTCTTCCAGCACCAGCAGCGCGGGCCCGGTCGGCACCATCATGTCGATCAGCCGGAGCAGCGTCTCCCGCGTGACCTCCGAGCGCTTCTCGACGGTCATCGTCTGCAGCGGATTGTCCGGTTCGGGCGCGACGCCAAGGACGTCGGCGAGCACGGCGCGCGCGGTGGTGTCGGTGACGCCGTGCGCGTTCATGAAGCGATCGAGCTTGTCGCGGCGCGTCGCTGCGCCGTCGGTGCGGTCGAAGCCGGCGATGAGCGCGAGCTGTTCCGAGATCGGATACAGCACGCTGTCACAACGGGTGGGGCTGCAGTGCCAGATCATCTGCAGCTGGGAGACGTCTGCCACGCGCCGCCGCAGCTCCTCGACCAGCCGCGACTTGCCGATGCCCGGCTCGCCATGGAGCAGCACCACCTGTCCGCTGCCGAACCGCGCCGCCGCCCAGCAATCGAACAGACGCGCCAGCTCCTGGTCGCGCCCGACCAGGGGGGAGCTTTCGCCGCGAATGCGGGCGTGAAAACGGCTCGCGACGGCGGCTTCTTCCAGCACCTCGAACGCCTCGACCGGTGCGGCGAATCCCTTCAGCGCGAACGTGCCGAGATCGCGGAAGTCGAACATGCCGCGCGCGATGCGCTTGGTCGTCCGGGCCACGACGATGCTGTCGGGGGCGGCGATCGATTGCAGCCGCGCCGCGAGATTCGGCGTCTCGCCGACGATGTCGACCGGGCGGCCGTCGGCGCGGGGCATGAGGTCGCTGACCACGACGAGGCCGGTGGCAATGCCGATGCGCAGACGCAGTGGCTGGCCTTGCGGGGCATCGAGCCGGCCGACGGCGTCGCGCAGCGCGATGGCGGCGCGGATCGCGGTGGCCGCATCGTCTTCCCCCGCACGCGGATAGCCGAAATAAGCGAGCACGCCGTCGCCGGCATATTGCGTGATGGCGCCGCCATGGCGGCCGATGACGTTTTCGCAGGTCGTCAGGAAGGCGTCGATGACGCTGGTCATATCTTCCGGATCGAGCCTGACGGTGAGCGAGACGGAGCCGACGAGATCGCAGATCAGCGCCGTCACCTGCCGCCGCTCGGCGCGATGCATGCCGAGCAGGCGCGAACTCGTCGTCGTATCGGATGACGGCTGTCGCAACACCCCGCCACACCCGCCGCAGACATCCGAGCCCGGTGGATTGGGCCGGCCACAGGTTTCACAATCCATCTGCGTTCGGGCTCCCGGACACGGCTACGGAATGCGAATGAGCGCGAAGCGCGGAGCTGGCGATATGGGCGCGATCGCGGCGCCCGTATCGACCGACGTCGCGCGCCGAGCGCGAAGCATCGGTTTGCGGTACTGGCATTTCGCGTGCGACCAGGACCGGCTGATCATGTTCAACTCATAGCGCATTCGTGGCAGGGTAGCAACGGTGCCGCCATACTCGCGATGGCTCCGGGGAGCGGGGACGATATCGGACGGCTCCCCCGGGTGTCCTCGATGCTGGCGGGACCGTTCAAGCCTGCGACGATTTGACATCAATGTGAAACATCAGGTCGCCTCCCTTGCGGACAGGCGCGCGTGATCGCGCCATCCCGCGGCGGGCGACCCGTCCGGGTGATGCATCGTGAAGCCCTCGCGAAGCGTGAGGGCGCAGGGAAGGCCGGACCTCGACTGAGGCCCGTGGCCCGCCTGCGAAAAAAATGCAGGCGGCAGGTACCACAGGTCAGCCGGAAACCCGGCCCTCCCTGCGCGAT
>BFBZ01000361.1_pt1 | contig 48661 bp, 45 predicted proteins | sample 1888401 | NCBI WGS metagenome assembly BFBZ01 (sample SAMD00112614, study PRJDB3348) | symbiont metagenome | host: Chara braunii | reverse complement strand
TACACGCCGGACGGCGTGCACCGGTAGGGCGGTCCACCCGACAAGATCAGGCTGCGGACGGAGAAGGTAATGAGCAAGGTCGGTACGAGCGATTCAAAGAACACCCTCTATTGCTCGTTCTGCGGCAAAAGCCAGCACGAGGTCCGCAAGCTGATTGCGGGGCCTACCGTTTTCATCTGCGATGAATGTGTTGAGCTGTGCATGGATATCATCCGTGAGGAGAACAAGTCCTCGCTGGTGAAGTCGCGCGACGGAATCCCGACGCCGAAGGAAATCTGCAAGGTTCTGGACGACTATGTGATCGGTCAGCAGCACGCCAAGAAGGTGCTCTCGGTCGCGGTTCACAACCACTACAAGCGCCTCAATCACCAGACCAAGCACAACGACGTCGAGCTTGCGAAGTCGAACATTCTGCTGATCGGCCCGACGGGCTCCGGCAAGACGCTGCTCGCCCAGACGCTGGCGCGCATCCTCGACGTGCCGTTCACGATGGCCGACGCGACGACTTTGACCGAAGCCGGTTACGTCGGCGAGGACGTCGAGAACATCATTCTCAAACTGTTGCAGAGCGCCGACTACAATGTCGAGCGCGCGCAGCGCGGCATCGTCTACATCGACGAAATTGATAAAATCTCGCGCAAGTCCGACAATCCGTCGATCACCCGCGACGTGTCGGGCGAGGGCGTGCAGCAGGCTTTGCTCAAGATCATGGAAGGCACCGTCGCCTCCGTGCCTCCGCAGGGCGGCCGCAAGCATCCGCAGCAGGAATTTCTGCAAGTGGATACGACCAACATTCTCTTTATCTGCGGCGGCGCGTTCTCGGGGCTGGAGAAGATCATCTCCGCGCGCGGACGCTCGACTTCCATCGGTTTCGCGGCTCAGGTGCTTGCGCCCGAAGATCGCCGCACCGGCGAAATCTTCCGCGAGGTTGAGCCGGAGGATTTGCTGAAGTACGGCCTCATTCCAGAGTTCGTCGGCCGTCTGCCGGTCGTCGCCACGCTGGAAGATTTGGACGAAGCCTCGCTCAAGAAGATCTTGGTCGAGCCGAAGAACGCGCTGGTGAAGCAGTATCAGCGCCTGTTCGAGATGGAGAATATCGAACTGACATTCGCCGACGAAGCGTTGGGCGCGGTTGCGCGCAAGGCCATCGAGCGCAAAACCGGCGCACGCGGGCTTCGTTCGATTCTGGAAAGCATTTTGCTTGAGACGATGTTCGATCTTCCGGGTCTGGAAGGCGTCGAGGAAGTCGTCATCTCGCGCGAAGTCGTCGAAGCCACCGCACGTCCGCTCTACATTTACGCGGACCGCGCCAAGGAAGAGACCAGCGCCAGCGCGTAGGGCCTGTTCCTCATCCTGAGGAGCGATCCGGCATGATCGCGTCTCGAAGGATGATGGCTTGCGACAGCCGTCTCATGGTTCGAGACGCGCTTCGCGCTCCTCACCATGAGGGTTCCGTCATCAATAGCGCCGTCGGCCGGTGCCGGCGGCGTTCGTTTTTGCGGTTCCCGACGCCTGACTTGTCCCCAAACCGCAGGCATTTTCCGCTCACTTGACACCCCCATGCGCCATAGCCACCTAATGGTGTGCCGCGCAAAAAGAGTCGTCTCGGATTCGCGGCGCACTACCCGGTCTGATAGGCGGCCGCGTCGCGGTCTCAGGCTCAAAAGAGCCCCTATTTCTCCGGCACACTAAGCACCTTGCGACGGTTGCGTCCAAATGGCGGGCCAAGGCAAGGGGGCACAATGAAAGGAAGATGGGCATGACTGCCTCAAAGCCTCGTCCAACAATCGTTCCCGGCGAAAGCCACTCCTATCCGGTATTGCCGCTTCGCGACATCGTCGTTTTCCCGCACATGATCGTGCCGCTGTTCGTCGGCCGCGAGAAATCGATCAAGGCGCTCGAAGAGGTGATGAAGAACGACGCGCTGATTTTCCTCGCGACGCAGAAGAATGCGTCCGACGACGATCCGGCTCCGGATTCGATTTACGAGATCGGCACGCTCGCCAATGTGTTGCAGCTCCTGAAACTTCCAGACGGCACCGTGAAGGTGCTGGTGGAAGGGCTTGAGCGCGCCAAGGCCGGCAAATATTCCGGCCGAGCCGAATATTATGAAGCCACCGCAACCGCGCTCGCCGACGAAGACGCCGACAGCGTCGAGGTCGAGGCGCTGTCGCGCTCGGTCGTGTCCGACTTCGAGAGCTATGTGAAGCTGAACAAGAAGATTTCGGCGGAAGTCGTCGGCGTCGTCCAGCAGATCACGGACTTCGCCAAGCTCGCCGACACGGTTGCTTCGCATCTCGCCGTCAAAATCTCGGATCGCCAGGCGATCCTGGAAACGCTGTCCGTGTCCAAGCGCCTCGAGAAGGTGATGGGCATGATGGAGAGCGAGATCTCGGTGTTGCAGGTCGAGAAGAAGATCCGCTCGCGCGTCAAGCGCCAGATGGAGAAGACCCAGCGCGAGTATTATCTCAACGAGCAGATGAAGGCGATCCAGAAGGAGCTCGGCGACGACGAAGGCCGCGACGAGCTGGCCGATCTGGAAGAAAAGATCGCGAAGACCAAGCTCTCGAAGGAAGCCCGCGAGAAGGCGACGCATGAACTGAAGAAGCTGCGGCAGATGTCTCCGATGTCCGCCGAGGCAACGGTCGTGCGTAACTATCTCGACTGGCTGCTGTCGATCCCGTGGGGCAAGAAGTCCAAGGTCAAGAAGGACCTCGTTGCCGCGCAGGAAGTGCTCGACAGCGATCACTACGGGCTTGAGAAGGTGAAGGACCGCATCGTCGAGTATCTCGCCGTGCAGTCGCGCGCCAACAAGCTGACCGGACCGATCCTGTGCCTCGTCGGACCTCCCGGCGTCGGCAAGACCTCGCTCGGCAAGTCGATCGCCAAGGCAACGGGCCGCGAATTCGTGCGCGTCTCGCTCGGCGGCGTGCGCGATGAAGCGGAAATCCGCGGACATCGCCGCACCTATATCGGCTCGATGCCCGGCAAGATCATCCAGTCGATGCGGAAGGCAAAGACCTCGAACCCGCTGTTTCTGCTGGACGAGATCGACAAGATGGGCGCCGATTTCCGCGGCGATCCGTCATCGGCTTTGCTTGAGGTTTTGGACCCCGAGCAGAACGCGACGTTCAACGATCACTATCTCGAGGTCGACTACGATCTCTCCAACGTGATGTTCATCACGACCGCGAATACGCTGAATATTCCCGGGCCCCTGATGGACCGCATGGAGATCATCCGCATCGCCGGCTACACCGAGAACGAGAAGGTCGAGATCGCCCGCAAGCATCTCATCCCGAACGCGCTCACCAAGCACGGCCTTGAGTCCAAGGAATGGTCGATCGACGACGATGCGCTGTCGTTCCTGATCCGCCGCTACACCCGCGAAGCGGGCGTGCGCAACCTCGAGCGTGAGATTTCGACACTCGCCCGCAAGGCGGTGAAGGATCTGATGATCTCGAAGAAGCAGTCGGTGAAGATCACGCCGGCGGTCGTCGAGGAATATCTCGGCGTGCCGAAATATCGCTACGGCGAGATCGAGACCGACGATCAGGTCGGCGTCGTGACGGGTCTTGCATGGACCGATGTCGGCGGCGAGTTGCTCACGATTGAATCCGTGATGATGCCCGGCAAGGGCCGCATGACGGTGACGGGCAATCTGCGCGACGTGATGAAGGAATCGATTTCGGCGGCGGCGTCTTACGTCCGCTCGCGCGCGATCACCTACGGCATCGAGCCGCCTCTGTTCGAGCGCCGTGACATCCACGTCCACGTCCCGGAGGGGGCAACCCCGAAGGACGGTCCGTCCGCAGGCGTTGCGATGACGACCTCCATCGTCTCGGTGCTGACGGGCATTCCGATCCGTCACGACGTGGCGATGACGGGCGAGATCACGCTGCGAGGACGCGTGCTGCCAATCGGCGGTCTGAAGGAGAAGCTGCTGGCTGCCGCACGCGGCGGCATCAAGACGGTCTTCATTCCGGAGGACAACGCGAAAGACCTCACGGAGATTTCGGACGCCATCAAGGGCGGCCTCGAAATCATCCCGGTCGCGCGGATGGACGAGGTGCTTGCCAAGGCGCTGGTCCGTCAGCCGAAGCCCATCGTCTGGGAGGAAGACACGAAAGTGCTTCCCAAACCGGACGTCGCCGACGAGGCGGGCGGTCTGACGGCGCATTGATCGTCTGTGCAAATGAAAATGAAACGGCGCCTTCGGGCGCCGTTTTTGTTTTTGCGAACATCCGCTGCGGATTGATTGGCGCGCGCGCGCAGTTTAAACAGCAGGTACGGGCGGCTAGCTCAGCTGGTTAGAGCATCTCGTTTACACCGAGAGGGTCGGGAGTTCGAATCTCTCGCCGCCTACCAATAAACAAAAGCAGTTGCACGTGTCGTGCAATTGAAAATGGTGCCGACCTTACCGGCCAGCCAATCCGTTTCCCTCACTCACTGAGCACGACGGCGCACTTGCCGAAACGTCGATCAGTTCACGCGGCGAGCCGTCAATGCCGGTGATCTTGGGATTCGGTCCGATCTTGCCGACAGTGACAGTGGCTGTGCAGCTTGAGAACGAAGGATTGAACGAGATGACGACCCTGGTCGCAACTCCATCGCCCGGCAGTTGTCCGACCATCACGATCTGATCGCCCTGGAAAATCTTCGTCGAAGACTCTTCGGGGCCTTTTTCGACCGTTCGAACCGGTGCGACCATTCCGGTTCCTACCGCGTGGTTTCGAACAAATATTCGCCCGGCGCCGCTGACGTAAATCGTGCGCTCGAAACGAGGTGTTGCAGAAATCTGCTGGCCGGAAGCAAGCAGCTTCATCGTCATCGACTGCGCCCAATACAGGCGAACAGTCTTGTTATAGAGTTGCTGTGGTGCAGCCGAACAAGTCGTTGGCACCAAGACCGCGAGGCAAAGGAAGGCGAATGAAGTTCTGTTGCGCATATTAGATGCCCCGTTGTGACAAGTGTACCTTAACTCCCGAATCTCTCGCCGCCTACCACTTCACGACATTTGGATTTGACAGCCGCGTTGCGACGATGCCCCATCGAGCCAAGCGCCGGATATATGGCGTGACGCGGGAATTCAAATGATGAAGAAAATTTTCAGCGCAGCAATTTTTTCACTTCTTGCTTCGACCGGTCTTTCTCTTGCAGTCCCGCAAAGTTTTTACGGCAAGACTCTCAAAGTGACGTGGAACGAAGAGCGCAGCCAGCGCACGCAGGGCGAGGGCGAGTTCAGATCGAAGTCCGTACCGCTGTCGTTCACCGTGTATGTCAGCAGCAAGGGTCAGCTGTTCCGCCGCCTGACATCGTCGTCCGGCCGCGCGACCGGCTCGAAGGATCGCGTCGGCTCATCTGGCACTGACAGCGAGGGCGCGGGGTCGGTTTCGTTTGCGGGCAGCACGCTCATCTACACCGCCAACAATGGCGGGCTGGGGCGGCGCATCCGCGTCACGTTCGATGGCGGCTCGTCGTGCAGCGCCGAAGTCGTGACCGGCAAGGGCGGCTCCGGCATTCAAACCGTTCGCAGCAACGCCACGGGCAAGATGCAGGAATTCCAATCCGTGTCCGCCGGTGCCGCATCCTGCTCGGTTCAGGACGGCAACGCGTTCGCGGGCTGATCGCGTTCTAAGGCTTCTTTGTCAGCGTGAATTCCGATTGCGTCAGCCGGCACGGCTTGCCGCTGGCGCAATCCCTGATCGGCAGCACCTTCGCATTTCGCACGGCGCGCTCCTTGGCATCCTCCGAGCGGTGCGGCGTCAGCACCGACATCGCGCCGCGCAGCGCCTCGGCGATGTCCTCGTTGGCGGCCTCGTCGGTCTTGTCAGTGAGAACCACTGTGTCAATGATGTCGTGGTTGCGGACATCGAGATCGAGAAACACCATGCCGATCGGCAGCGGCTGAAGATCGATGCCGGAGAACTTGCAGGTCCATTTGTTCTGACACATCGACAGCAGGCGCCGCCCGTCCGGACGCCACGAGCAATCCGGCTTGATGTCCGTGCGCACCACGCAGATGGCGATGTCGGGCGCGGCGTTGAGATTGGCCTTGGTGTTGCCGAGGCCCGGCACGCCATCCCACGGGCTGCCATTGGCCTTGGTCGCGTCCGCTTTCACCGTGATGTCGTAGGTCGCATCCGCCGAATGTGCCGGCGCCGCGGCCATCGCGAATATCAGCAACGCGAGTGAACGAAGCGTTCTCATGCCTTTTCTTCCCAGATTGCGGCCAGATGCACAATGGTGCGCACCGCCGCTTCCATGTCCTGCACGCTGACCCATTCGAGGCGCGAGTGGAAGGCGTGTTCGCCTGCAAAAATGTTAGGGCAGGGCAGCCCCATGAACGACAGCCGCGAGCCGTCGGTGCCGCCGCGAATGCTGGAGCGGATCGGTTTCAGCCCCGCGCGCGTGATTGCCTCCATCGCATGCGCGACGACCTGCGGGTGTTTGTCGAGCACCTCTTTCATGTTGCGGTATTGCTGTTTGATCTCGATTGTCGCAGTTGAGCGCGGAAAATTCGCGAGCACGTCTTTGACGATTTTGTTCAGCAGGGCTTCCTTGTCCTTCAATCCCTGCTCGGTGAAGTCGCGCACGATCAGCGACAGCGTTGCGGAATCAAGCCCGCCTTCGATCTCGATCGGATGCAGAAAGCCGTCGCGGCCTTCGGTGTTTTCCGGCGACATGTTTGCGGGCAGGCGATCTACGATGCGCGCGGCGATTTTCAGCGCGTGCTCCATCTTGCCCTTGGCAAAACCGGGATGCGCGCTGACGCCCTGAATGCGGACGGTCGCGCCGTCGGCGGAGAATGTTTCGTCCTCAAGATGGCCGGCACTTTCGCCGTCGATGGTGTAGGCAAAGTCCGCGCCGAGCTTTTTCAGATCGACCTTGTCCGCGCCGCGTCCGATTTCCTCGTCCGGCGTGAACAGCACCTTGATGACGCCGTGTTTGATCTGCGGATTGCGGACGTGAATGCGCACCGCGTCCATGATCTCGGCGATGCCGGCCTTGTTGTCGGCGCCCAGCAAGGTGGTGCCGTCGGCGGTGATGATGTCGTTGCCGATCTGACCGGCGAGTGCCGGATGCTCGTTTGCGCGGATCACCTGTGTTTTATCGGCCAGCAGCACGATGTCGCCGCCGGAATAGTTCTTCACGATTTGCGGTTTCACATCCTTGCCGGTGCAGTCCGGCGAGGTGTCCATGTGCGAGCAGAAGCAGATCACCGGCACGGTCTTGTCCGTGGTCGCCGGAACGGTCGCATAGACATAGCCGTGCTCATCGAGATGCGCGTCGGCAAGACCGAGATCGCGCAATTCCTGCGCGAGCAGGCGGCCCAGATCCTTTTGCTTTTCGGTGGAAGGGCAGGTGGAAGAAGCCGGATCGAACTGGGTGTCGATCCGCACGTAACGCAGGAAACGTTCGAGGACGGTGTAGTCGAAGGTGAGTGACTGCAACGGGACAGCTCCGTCATCCTGAGGTGCGAGCCGTTATTGCGGCGAGCCTCGAAGGATGGCGAGCATCGTGCATGGAGCGCCGTCGCCCTTCGAGGCCTGCGCTTCGCTCCGGCACCTCAGGGTGACGGCTCGCAAGGCAAACTAAAGAATTCAGTATGCATCTAACCTCGAAACAGAGACGAACAAAAGAAAACGCCACCCCGCAATTGGAGTGGCGTTTCGATTTCAGAACGGAAAGGGCCTCAGACGGCTTCCTTGAGTTCCTTGGCAGCGCGGAAGGCGACCTTCTTGCTGGCCTTGATCTGGATGGCTTCGCCGGTCGCAGGGTTGCGGCCCATGCGGGCGGCGCGCTTGCGGACCTGGAGAATGCCGAGACCGACGATGCGGATGCGCTCGCCCTTCTTCAGGTGCTTGGTGATGCGATCGACGAGATCGGTCAGCAGGGCTTCGGCCTGCTTCTTCGACATTTCATGGTCTTCCGCCATTGCGGCTGCTAGATGCTTGAGCGTGACGGTCGTCGGGGTAGTCGACTTCTTTGCCATATTTAACCCTCCTCGGTGTTGCCGGCTTGCGAGAATGTACGATGTATCAGGGCTTAATTGATTCGGCCGCAGTTTGACTATGCGGTTTCGCCTGTAAACAGCCGATTATTTGAATCGACAGTGGAAAAATGGCCGTTTTGCGGGGGGATTCGCAACAACCTTGACTAAAAACGGGCTGCCCTTTAAGTCCCAAGCCTTCGCGGATCGGTTCGATCTTTGCGGGAGTAGCTCAGTTGGTTAGAGCGCCGGCCTGTCACGCCGGAGGTCGCGGGTTCGAGCCCCGTCTCTCGCGCCACGAATTCTCAATCTTATCTCAATCCTAGAGACAATCGGTTTTACGAGGCGCTGCCTGGAGCGGCCATTCGCGCGCGCTCGACACGCCACAGATACACGGCAAGGATCGCGACGGGAATTCCGATCAGCGACGTCATCGCGAAGAACCACTCGAACGTCATCCGCTCGATCAGGAAGCCGGAAAATCCCGCAAGGATGCTGCCCGGAAACGCGCAGAGCGATGTCAACAGCGCGTATTGGCTCGCGGCATGTTCGGTGGATGCGAGCGTCGACATATAGGTGATGAGCACGATGGAGGCGAAGGAGTAGGCGAGGTTGTCGATGCTCACCGTGAGCGCGAACAGCCAGAACTCGCCGCCGCCGTGATCGCCATGCACGGCAAGATAGGCCAGTGCCAGATGCGAGGCGGAGGCGAACACGGTGCCGATCACCAGCGTTGCCATCATGCCGAGCCGCAAGATCAGATAGCCGGCCATGAAGGTGCCGGCGATGGCGACCCAGAAGCCGAACACTTTGGTCACGGTTGCGATGTCGCTGTTGGAATAATGCAGGCTCTTGAACAGCGGGATCGCCATCGCGTTGGAAATGTAGCCGGGCATGCGGAAGCCCGCGATCATGATGAGGATCGGGATCGCCATCGGGCCGAGGCGCCTCACCAGATCCTTGATCGGCTCGGTGACGGTCTCGACGATATTCGCAGGTCTGTGGTGCGCGACGAGATCGGATGGCGGTTCGGGTGCAAGAAACGCCGCGGTCATGCCGGGGATCATGAAGACCGCCATGCAGAGATAAGCGGCGCGCCAGCCGAATGCGTCGGCGAGATACAGTGCACCGGCACCCGCAACGAACGTGCCCATGCGCCAGCCGACTTCGGCCCATGAGGTCATCAGCGCCTGTTTTTCTTTCGGAGCGACCGTGATGCGCCAGCCGTCGATCACCACGTCCTGCGTCGCGCCCGCAAATCCGAGCGCCAGCGAAAACAGAATTGTCCACCACAGCCATTGCGCCGGATCGCCGAACGCAATTCCCGCAAGCGTCACCATCACGCCGATCTGCGACACCACGATCCAGCCGCGCCGCCGGCCGAGTAGTGCTGAGAAAATCGGCGCGTCGTAGCGGTCGAGAAACGGCGCCCAGAGAAATTTGAGTTTATAGGCGAGCGTCAGTTCGCTCATCAGGCCGAGGATTTCGATGGAGACTTTCGCCTCCGACAACCACGCCGACTGGGTGATGTAGACCAGCAGAAAAGGGATGCCGGTGGAGAAGCCGAGGCCGAGCGCGGCCCCGATGCGCCGGTCCGAGAACAGATGGCGGAAAGCCATCTTGTCCTCGGTCGTCGGCATGACGTGATCCTGCATTGCGCCCATCCGCGATTTGTCGTTCTCACGCCTAGCATTTTTTGCAGCAGCGGTCTTGAATGCGGCACCAAGCGTCCAAAGAAGAAACGTCAGGGAGCAGTCATGTCCAAGGGCACCAACCGCAAATATCGTCTCGCCGTTATTCCGGGCGACGGCATCGGCAAGGAAGTGGTGCCGGAGGGCGTTCGCGTGCTTGAGGCCGCGGCGAAGAAATTCAACTTCGAGCTTGAACTCGACGATTTCGATTTCGCGTCGTGCGACTACTACCAGAAGCACGGCAAGATGATGCCGGACGACTGGAAGACGCAGATCGGCAGCCACGATGCGATCTTCTTCGGCGCGGTCGGCATGCCTTCGGTTTTGCCGGATCATATTTCGCTGTGGGGATCGCTGATCTTGTTTCGCCGCGAGTTCGATCAGTATGTGAATTTGCGCCCGGTGCGACTGATGCCCGGCGTGCAATCGCCGCTCGCCAACCGCAAACCCGGCGACATCGATTTTTTCGTGGTGCGCGAGAACACCGAAGGCGAGTATTCCTCCATCGGCGGGCGGATGTTTCCCAATACGGATCGCGAATGCGTCATTCAGGAAACCGTCATGTCGCGCATCGGCGTCGATCGTATTTTGAAGTTTGCGTTCGATCTGGCGCAGAGCCGCCCGAAAAAGCATCTCACCTCCGCGACGAAGTCCAACGGCATCTCGATCACCATGCCGTACTGGGACGAGCGGGTGGAGGAGATGGCGAAGAACTACAAAGGCGTGAAGTGGGACAAGTTTCACATCGACATTCTGGCCGCGCACTTCGTGCTGAACCCGCACTGGTTCGATGTCGTCGTCGGCTCCAACCTGTTCGGCGACATTCTGTCGGATCTGGGTCCGGCCTGCACCGGCACCATCGGCATTGCGCCGTCCGGCAGCCTCAATCCCGAGCGGAAATATCCTTCATTGTTCGAGCCGGTTCACGGCTCCGCGCCCGACATCTACGGCAAGGGCATCGCCAATCCGGTGGGACAAATCTGGTCGGCAGCCATGATGCTGGATCATCTCGGCGAACCGGAAGCCGGCAAGGCCGTTGTCTCCGCAATCGAGAAGGTTCTCGCCGACGAGCGCACCCGGACACGCGATCTCGGCGGCAAGGCCAATACCGTGGAATGCGGCAAGGAAATCGCCCGGCTTCTGGCGTGACGGGATAGCCCGCAAACCCGGCCCGGCAGCATAGCTTGTGGACGGTTCCCGCCACCGGAAATCGTCAAAACAGCTTGTCTTGCTCTGGCTGTTGCGCTGCGCTATTCCCTTGAGAACCATTCCAAATTCGCGCGAATCCGCGCGTCCCACTGGAACAGGGTGAGGGTCGCCGATGGGCGGAATTTTGCAGTCTTATCTGCCTCTTGTCGTCTTTATCGGTGTCGCGACCGTGATCGGTCTGGCGCTTCTCGTCGCCCCCTTCATTGTCGCCTATCAGCAGCCCGATCCGGAAAAGCTCTCCGCCTATGAATGCGGCTTCAACGCTTTCGACGATGCGCGCATGAAATTCGACGTCCGCTTCTATCTCGTTGCCATTCTTTTCATCATCTTCGATCTCGAAGTCGCATTCCTGTTTCCCTGGGCAGTGGCGTTCGGCAAGCTCGGCGTCGCCGGCTTCTGGTCGATGATGGTATTCCTCGGCGTGCTGACGGTTGGCTTCGCCTATGAGTGGAAGAAGGGGGCTCTCGAATGGGATTGAGCCCGAGCGTGATTCACAAGCCGCAAGTCTCGCAGGCATCGACCGGCATCATCGATCCGCGCACCGGCCAGCCAATCGGCGCGGACGATCGCTACTTCATGGAGCTGAACAGCGAGCTGTCCGACAAGGGCTTCTTCGTTGCCGCCACCGACGACCTCATCACCTGGGCGCGCACCGGCTCGCTGATGTGGATGACATTCGGTCTCGCATGCTGCGCCGTCGAGATGATGCAGGTGTCGATGCCGCGTTACGACGTCGAGCGTTTCGGTTTTGCGCCGCGCGCCTCTCCGCGCCAGTCCGACGTGATGATCGTCGCCGGTACGCTCACGAACAAGATGGCGCCCGCGCTTCGTAAGGTCTACGACCAGATGCCGGAGCCGCGTTACGTGATCTCGATGGGATCGTGCGCCAACGGCGGCGGCTACTATCACTATTCCTATTCAGTGGTGCGCGGCTGCGATCGCATCGTGCCCGTCGACATCTATGTGCCGGGCTGCCCGCCGACGGCGGAGGCTCTGCTGTACGGCGTTCTTCTGTTGCAGAAGAAAATCCGGCGCACCGGAACGATTGAGCGGTGATGCGTCATGGATGATGCGAAGCTCGATGCTCTTGGACAGACGGTGGTTGGCGCGCTCGGTGCTGCGGCGAGCGGACACAATGTGTCGTTCGGCCAGCTGACGATCGACATCGATATTTCCAAGGTCGTGGATGTTACTAAGACGCTGCGCGACGATCCGCGCCTGCGCTTCGTCAATTTCACCGACGTGACGGCGGTGGATTATCCCGGCCGCGAGAACCGCTTCGACGTGGTCTATCATTTCATGTCGCCGACGCTGAACACGCGCATCCGTTTGCGCGGGCAGGCGAGCGAGACCACGCAGGTGCCGTCGATCATCGATGTGTTTCCGGGCGCGGACTGGTTCGAACGCGAGACGTATGACCTGTATGGCGTGATCTTCACCGGCCATCCCGATATGCGCCGTCTGCTCACCGACTACGGTTTCGACGGCCATCCGCTGCGCAAGGATTTCCCGCTGACCGGTTTCGTCGAGGTTCGCTACGACGATCAGGAGAAGCGCGTGGTGTACGAGCCGGTGCGGCTCAATCAGGAATTCCGCAAGTTCGATTTCCTCTCGCCGTGGGAAGGCGCGGACTATCCGCTGCCGGGCGATGAGAAAGCCGCCGCCGTTCCGCCGTCGCCGCCGAAAGCAGGTGCGTGATGAACGAACAGCCCGGCATGCGCAATTTCACGATCAATTTCGGCCCGCAGCATCCGGCGGCGCATGGCGTGCTGCGTCTTGTGCTCGAACTCGATGGCGAAGTCGTTGCGCGCGTCGATCCACATATTGGCTTGCTTCATCGCGGCACAGAAAAGCTGATCGAGCAGAAGACCTATTTGCAGGCGATCCCGTATTTCGACCGGCTCGATTACGTCGCGCCGATGAATCAGGAGCATGCCTTCTGTCTCGCCGCCGAAAAGCTGCTCGGCATCGAAGTGCCGCGCCGCGGGCAACTGATCCGCGTTCTGTATTGCGAGATCGGCCGCATCCTGTCTCATCTCCTCAACGTGACCACGCAGGCGATGGACGTCGGCGCGCTGACGCCGCCGCTATGGGGCTTCGAGGAACGCGAAAAGCTGATGGTTTTCTACGAGCGCGCATCGGGCTCGCGCATGCATGCTGCGTTCTTCCGCGTCGGCGGTGTGCATCAGGATTTGCCGACGAAATTGATCGACGACATCGATGCGTGGTGCGATCCGTTCATCACGGTCGTGGACGATCTTGAGACGTTGCTGACCAACAATCGCATCTTCAAGCAGCGCAACGTCGATATCGGAATCATCTCGCTCGAAGACGCGTGGAAGTGGGGCTTCTCCGGCGTGATGGTGCGCGGCTCGGGTGCGGCGTGGGATCTGCGCAAGGCGCAGCCCTATGAGTGCTACGCCGAAATGGATTTCGACATTCCGATCGGCAAGAACGGCGACTGCTACGACCGTTACTGCATCCGCGTCGAGGAAATGCGCCAGTCGGTTCGCATCATGAAGCAGTGCATCGAGAAGCTGCGCGCGCCGGACGGACAGGGGCCGGTCGTCGTCGAGGACAACAAGATCACGCCGCCGCGCCGTGGCGAGATGAAGCGGTCGATGGAAGCCCTGATCCATCACTTCAAGCTCTACACTGAAGGCGTGCATGTCCCGGCCGGCGAAGTTTACGCCGCCGTCGAAGCGCCGAAGGGCGAGTTCGGTGTCTACCTCGTCGCCGACGGCACCAACAAACCGTACAAGTGCAAGATCCGCGCGCCGGGCTTCGCGCATCTGCAGGCGATGGACTTCATGTGCAAGGGCCATCTGTTGGCCGACGTGTCCGCCATTCTCGGCTCACTCGACATCGTGTTCGGCGAGGTGGACCGGTGATGACGCAGCCACCGATCATCTTCGACCGCGTCACCGGCGCAATGACGGGTGCGAATCCATGGGAGCGCACCATCGGGCTTGCGCTGATCGCGGGATCGAAGGTCGGCGCCTACATCTATCATCGCGGCTACAACGGCGCCGCCAACACGCTGAAAATGTTTCTGCCCGAGCGAGACATCAACGTCATGCTCAATGACGACGCGGCGTTCTCGTTTTCCTATGGCGACGGCTATTGGAGCAAATTGCTCAACCGCACATTCGCCTATGAGGACGAACTCGAACTGCTGCTGCTCGACTCGAAGGACGTGGATTACACGCTGCTCGATTGCGGCGCCAATTACGGATACTGGTCGGTGATGGTGTCGAGCAAGCGGTTCGGCAGCCACAAGGCTATCGCCATCGAGCCGTCGTCGCTGAACTATCCGCGTCTCGCCCACAACGCAAAGATCAACGGCAATCGCTACGAGCCGATCAATGCAGCGATTGGGTCCGCGCGCGGCAAGGCGCGTCTGTCCGGCACCAAGCACGAGCAGTTCTCGATTGCGGGTGCACCGGAAGCTGGCGGCGAGGAAGTCGATGTGATCGCGCTCGACAATCTGATCGACGACGGAAAGATTCCGGCGAAAGGCAAATACCTCATCAAGCTCGATGTCGAAGGCGTCGAGATCGAAGCGATGAAGGGCGGCCAGCGTCTGGCGCAGACGGATTCGGTTTTCATCTGCGAGGAACACGGCAACGATCCGACGCATGCGGTGACGCGCTACATCGTCGAGCAGACGCCGATGAAGGCGATCATCCACGATCCGGTCGCGGACAAATTCGAGCCGGTGAACGATCTTGCGATCCTCGACCGCATCAAGGTCGCCTCGCATGTCGGGTATAATGTGTTCGGAACGTCGAGCGCGTTCTGGGAAGACCGGATTTACGGTTTGAATTCAGGCGCGGCTCGCCGCGCGATGAACAGTTGAGAGCGCCGCGATGTCTGTCCGCCGACTGGCCCCGAAAGAATTGCAGCCCGCGAGCTTTACGTTCAGCGCGGACAATCTGAAATGGGCGCAAGCGCAGATCGAGAAATATCCGCCGGGCCGCCAGCAATCGGCGGTTATCCCGATTTTGTGGCGCGTGCAGGAACAGCATCAGGGTTGGGTGTCGGAAGCCGCGATCCGCGCCGTCGCCGATCTGCTCGGCATGGCCTATATCCGCGTGCTCGAGATCGCGACCTTCTACACGATGTTCCAGCTTCAGCCGGTCGGCAAGAAGGCGCATGTGCAGGTCTGCGGCACCACGCCGTGCATGCTGCGCGGCGCGAACGACCTGATCGACATCTGCAAGCATCGCATCCACCACGATCAGTTCCATCTGTCGGACGACGGCGATTTTTCCTGGGAAGAAGTCGAGTGCGCCGGCACATGCGTGAACGCGCCGATGGTTCAGATCTGGAGCGACACTTACGAAGACCTGACGCCCGACACATTCAATAAGGTGCTCGACGGTTTTGCATCCGGCAATCCGCCGAAGCCCGGCCCGCAGAACGGACGGCAGTTCTCCGCGCCGCAGGGCGGGCCCACAACGCTGAAGGGAGCCAAGGCATGAGCTTCGAGCTTCTCAAGCACATGGCGTTTCACGCCGTCTGCGCCGCCGTCTTCATCTTCTTTCTGAACTACTACATCCTGAAAACCGAATTGCAGTCGGCGACATTCTGGGCCATCGGCTTCGGCGCGATGGCGGCCGGTCTCGCCTATCAGCAAGCCAAGCGTTCGGGGTCCTGAGTCATCATGCTGAACGACAAGGATCGCATCTTCCGCAATCTCTACGGCCTCGAAGACTGGGGCCTGAAAGGCGCGCGTGCGCGCGGCGCGTGGGACGGCACGAAAGGGATCATCGACAAGGGCCGCGACTGGATCGTGTCGGAGATGAAAACCTCCGGCCTGCGCGGACGCGGCGGCGCGGGATTCCCGACCGGCCTGAAATGGTCGTTCATGCCGAAGGACAATGCCGACGGCCGGCCGAGCTATCTCGTCGTCAACGCCGACGAGTCCGAGCCCGGCACCTGCAAGGACCGCGAGATCATGCGGCACGATCCGCATCTGCTCGTCGAAGGCTGTTTGATTGCGGGCTGCGCGATGGGCGCGCATGTCGGCTACATTTATGTGCGCGGCGAATTCATCCGCGAGCGTGAGCGGCTGCAAGCTGCGATCGATCAGGCCTACGAAGCCAAGCTGATCGGCAAGGGCAACGTCAACGGCTGGGATTTCGATCTCTACGTTCATCACGGCGCGGGGGCCTACATCTGCGGCGAAGAGACTGCGCTGCTCGAAAGCCTCGAAGGCAAGAAGGGCCAGCCGCGCTTGAAGCCGCCGTTCCCGGCGAATGTCGGTCTCTACGGTTGCCCGACCACGGTGAATAATGTGGAGTCGATTGCGGTTGCGCCGGATATTCTGCGCCGTGGCGCGTCGTGGTTCGCAGGCATCGGCCGTCCGAACAATGTCGGCACGAAGTTGTTCTGCATTTCAGGCCACGTCGAGAAGCCCTGCAACGTCGAAGAGGCGATGGGCATTCCGTTCCGTGAACTGATCGACAAGCATTGCGGCGGCATTCGCGGCGGCTGGGACAATCTCAAAGCCGTGATCCCCGGCGGCTCGTCGGTGCGGATGGTTCCTGCGGATCAGATCATCGACACGCCGATGGATTTCGACTCGCTGTCGAAGCTCAAATCCGGTCTCGGCACGGCTGCTGTGATCGTGATGGACAAGTCCACCGACATTGTCCGCGCCATCGCGCGCATTTCCTATTTCTACAAGCACGAGAGCTGCGGCCAGTGCACGCCATGCCGCGAAGGCACCGGCTGGATGTGGCGCGTGCTGACGCGTATGGCCGATGGCCGCGCCCACAAGCGCGAGATCGACATGCTGCTCGAAGTGACCAAGCAGATCGAAGGCCATACGATCTGCGCGCTCGGCGATGCGGCGGCCTGGCCGATCCAGGGACTGATTGCGCATTTCCGGCCCGAGATCGAAGCGCGCATCGACGAGTATTCGCGCAAGGCCGACATCGACGACATCGGCGTGCGCGATCCTGTCAACATGGTTGCGGCGGAGTGATGGGCAATGGCGCGTCCGGCCGCATTCTGGCAGAAGTTCGGAACGCTCGCGCAGATGGCGCAGGCGAGCGTGGCGCTGCTCGGATTCGTCGCCGTTCTGTTCCAGATCAACGAAATCCGCTCCAACAGCCGCGAGGCGGGCGCGCGTCAGGCCTATCTCGGCTACACCGATTTGGCGTTCAAGAATCCGCAATTCTCCGCGCCGGACTACGACACGATCAAAACGCAGCCGAAGAACGCGCAGGTCCAGTACGAGAGCTTCGTCTCGTACTTTCTTTATTCCTGCGAGGAAGCCATCGCCGCGTTCAGGGACAAGCGCGAGTGGCAGGCCTCGTGCGATCACGATCTGAAAGCGCATCTGCCGTTCCTCTGCGACAAGAACGCGGCCGATCCGACCTATCTGGCGACCTACGCCAGCGTCACGCAGCAATGGATCGAAACATCGATGACGCAGGCCGGTGTAGCGCCGCCGGATTGCAAGCTGAGGAAGTCTTGAGCCGATGACCAAGATTCTCATCGACGGAAAAGAATACGATCTGCCGGCGGAATACACGCTGTTGCAGGCGTGCGAAGCGGCGGGCGCCGAAATTCCGCGCTTTTGCTATCACGAGCGGCTTTCCATCGCGGGCAATTGCCGCATGTGTCTCGTCGAAGTTGCAGGCTCGCCGAAGCCAGTGGCCAGCTGCGCGTGGAACGTGCGCGATTGCCGTCCGGGTCCGAACGGCGAATTGCCTTCGGTGAAGACCAAGACGCCGATGGTGAAGAAGGCGCGCGAAGGCGTGATGGAATTCCTGCTCATCAACCATCCGCTCGATTGCCCGATCTGCGATCAGGGCGGCGAATGCGATCTTCAGGATCAGGCGATGGGATACGGCGTCGATACGTCGCGCTTTGCCGAAAACAAACGCGCGGTCGAGGACAAATATCTCGGTGCTCTCGTCAAGACGTCGATGAACCGCTGCATCCAGTGCACGCGCTGCGTGCGCTTCGCAGCGGAAGTCTGCGGCGTGCCGGAAATGGGCCTCACCGGACGCGGCGAGGACGTCGAGATCACGACTTATCTTGAGAGTGCGCTGACGTCGGAGATGCAAGGCAATCTCGTTGATATTTGTCCCGTCGGCGCGCTGACCTCGAAGCCTTATGCGTTCGCGGCGCGGCCGTGGGAATTGCAGAAGACGCAGTCCATCGACGTGATGGATGCGGTCGGCTCAGCCATCCGGATCGATACGCGCGGTCGCGAAGTGATGCGCATTCTGCCGCGCATCAACGAGGACGTGAACGAGGAATGGATTTCCGACAAGACCCGTCACGTCGTCGACGGCCTGCGCACGCAGCGTCTCGATCGTCCGTTCATCCGCGAGGGCGGCAAGCTGCGCGCGGCGTCATGGAATGAAGCCTTCGCTGCGATTGCCGCCAAGCTCCAGCGCATCGACGGCAAGCGCATCGGCGCGATTGCGGGCGATCTTGCAGCCGTCGAGGAAATGTTCGCGCTCAAGCAGCTGATGGCGAGTTTCGGTTCGGCGAATGTCGCAACCAAATATGATGGCTTTGACGTCAAGGCCGGTCGTGCGTCTTATATCTTCAATCCAACAATCGCAGGCATAGAACAGGCCGATGCGCTTCTGATTGTCGGCTCCAATCCGCGCAAGGAAGCTGCGGTCCTGAATGCGCGCATCCGCAAACGCTGGCGCACAGGCGCGCTGAAGATCGGCGTGGTCGGTGAGAAGTCCGACCTCACCTATGGCTATGACCACATCGGCGCGGGCATGGAGTCGCTCGGCGATGTTGCGTCGGGCAACCATTCGTTCGCGAAAGTTCTGAAAGACGCCAAGAATCCGATCATCCTCGTCGGCGCGTCGTCGCCATCGGCGTTTGCCGCCGCTGCGAAACTGGCTTCCGACATCGGCGCAATCAAGGATGGCTGGAACGGCTTCGGCGTTCTGCACAGCGCCGCTTCGCAGGTCGGCGCGCTCGACATCGGCTTCGTGCCGGGTGAGGGCGGCATGAACGCACAGCAGATGATGGCGTTCGGCACGCTCGACGTTCTGTTTTCGCTCGGCGCGGATGAGGTGAAATATCCCGACGGCACCTTCGTCGTTTACATCGGCACGCATGGCGATCGCGGCGCGCATCGTGCCGATGTCATTCTGCCGGGTGCGGCGTATACGGAGAAGTCCGGCATTTTCGTCAACACCGAAGGCCGCGTTCAGATCGCCGATCGCGCGAATTTCCCGCCGGGCGATGCCCGCGAAGACTGGGCCATCCTGCGCGCGCTCTCCGAGGCGTTGGCGAAGAAACTGCCGTATGACTCGCAGGCGCAATTGCGTCAGGCCATCTTCAAGGCCGTGCCGCATCTGCTGCGCGTCGATCAGATCGAACGCGGCGACGCCGGCGCGATCAAGATGCTGGCGTCGTCCAGCGCGGCGGACAAAGCGCCGTTCAAGTCGTCTGTCGAAGACTATTATCTCACCAACCCGATTGCGCGCGCATCCGCCGTGATGGCCGAATGCTCGCGCCTTGCGTCGGGTCAAGCGTTGAACGCGGCGGAGTAGGGCGATGGCCGAATTCTTCGCAAGCGATCTTTGGACCGGCACGCTGTGGCCACTCATTATTGTGGTGGCGCAGAGCGTGCTGCTGCTGGTCATTCTGCTGATCGGCATCGCCTACATCATTCTGGCAGATCGCAAGATCTGGGCGGCGGTGCAGATTCGCCGCGGCCCGAACGTGGTCGGCCCGTGGGGTCTACTGCAATCCTTCGCCGACCTGCTGAAGTTCGTGTTCAAGGAGCCGACGATTCCGTCCGGTGCGAACAAGGGTGTGTTTCTGCTCGCGCCGCTGGTGTCGTGCATTCTCGCGCTCGCCGCATGGGCCGTGATCCCGGTCAATCTCAACTGGGTGATCTCCGACATCAATGTCGGCATCCTCTATATTTTTGCGATCTCGTCGCTGTCGATCTACGGCATTATCATGGCCGGCTGGTCGTCGAACTCCAAATATCCGTTCCTCGCGGCGTTGCGTTCCGCCGCGCAGATGGTGTCCTACGAGGTCTCCATCGGTTTCGTCATCATCACCGTGCTGCTGTGCGTCGGCTCGCTCAATCTGACGGCGGTGGTCGAGGCGCAGCACACCAGGGGCCTGGCGAATCTGATCGGCCTGCCGAAGCTGACGTTCCTGAACTGGTACTGGCTGCCGCTCTTGCCGATGTTCGTCGTCTTCTATGTCTCGGCGCTTGCGGAAACCAATCGCCCGCCGTTCGATCTCGTCGAAGCGGAATCCGAACTGGTCGCCGGCTTCATGACCGAATACGGCTCGACGCCTTATCTCCTGTTCATGCTCGGCGAATATTGCGCCATCACCACGATGTGCGCGATGGGCGCGATCCTGTTCATGGGCGGCTGGCTGCCGCCGGTCGATCTGCCGCCGTTCACCTGGGTGCCGGGCGTGATCTGGTTTACGCTCAAGCTGCTCTTTATGTTCTTCCTGTTCGCGATGGCGAAGGCGATCGTGCCGCGCTACCGCTACGATCAGCTGATGCGTCTGGGCTGGAAGGTGTTTCTGCCGCTGTCGCTGGCGATGGTGTTCATCGTCGCCGCCGTTCTCCAGTTCGGGGGGCTTGCACCGAAATGAGGACATCATGGGCGTAGCATCCACCGTCAATTCGCTGCTGCTGCGGGAGTTCGTCTCGGCGTTCTTCCTTGCGATGCGCTATTTCTTCAAGCCGAAGCCGACACTCAACTATCCGTTCGAGAAGGGGCCGATCTCGCCGCGTTTTCGCGGAGAGCATGCGTTGCGCCGATACCCGAACGGCGAAGAGCGATGCATCGCCTGCAAGCTGTGCGAGGCGATTTGTCCGGCGCAGGCGATTACGATCGAAGCCGGTCCGCGCCGCAACGACGGCACGCGCCGCACGGTGCGCTACGACATCGACATGGTGAAGTGCATCTATTGCGGCCTGTGTCAGGAAGCGTGCCCGGTCGATGCCATCGTCGAGGGGCCGAATTTCGAATTCGCGACCGAGACGCGCGAAGAACTCTACTACGACAAGGCGCGGCTCTTGGCGAACGGCGATCGATGGGAGCGCGAGATTGCCAAGAGCATCGAACTCGATGCGCCGTACCGGTGAGATGAACGCATGATCGGTCCCGCGCTGTTTTTCTATCTCTTCGCCGGCGTTTGTGTGGCATCCGCCGTCATGGTGGTGACGTCGCGCAATCCCGTGCACTCGGTGCTGTTTCTCATTCTCGCCTTCGTCAACGCGTCGGGCCTGTTTCTGCTGCTCGGTGCCGAATTTCTCGCGATGATCCTGATCGTCGTCTATGTCGGCGCGGTCGCGGTGCTGTTTCTGTTTGTCATCATGATGCTCGATGTGGATTTCGCGCAGCTTCGCCAGGGCTTCATCGATTATCTTCCCGTAGGCATTCTGATCGGCGCGGTGTTCCTTGCGGAGTTGCTGCTGATCGCGGGCGGCTATGTGATGAACCCCGCAATCACCAAGGGCATCACGGCGCCGATCCCGGCCAACATCAGCAACACCGAGGCGCTGGGCCTCGTGCTCTATACGAAATACATCCATTACTTCCAGCTTGCCGGAACGGTGCTGCTGGTCGCGATGATCGGCGCCATTGTGCTGACGCTGCGCCACAAGCCGAGCGTGAAGCGCCAGAGCATCCCGGTGCAGAACGCGCGCACGAAAGACATGGCGATGGATGTCCGCAAGGTGCCGTCGGGGCAGGGCTTGCAGGATTCCGACGCCAAGGAGTGGGTGCGATGACGATCGGTCTCGGACACTATCTCGCCGTCGCCGCCATCCTGTTCACGGTCGGCATTCTCGGCATCTTCATCAACCGCAAGAATGTCATCGTCATCCTGATGTCGATCGAACTCATTCTGCTTGCGGTGAATATCAATCTCGTCGCGTTCTCCGCATTCCTCGGCGACATCGTGGGGCAGGTCTATGCGCTCTTGGTGCTGACCGTCGCCGCTGCCGAAGCCGCCATCGGCCTTGCCGTGCTCGTCGTGTTCTTCCGCAACCGCGGCTCCATCGCGGTCGAAGACATCAATCTGATGAAGGGCTGATGCGCATGGACCCGAAAAGCATGCCCTCGGGCAAGTTGACGCGACCCGAGGGTGGACACCGGTTTTCGGACCGGTCCATGCGCCAAGGACGAAATACATGATTCAGGCGATTGTCTTTCTGCCCCTGATCGGCGCGCTCATCGCGGGCGCGGTGACGCTGATCGGCGCGCATCGGCGCAATCCGAGCGGCGACGAAATGGATCATTCGCATGACCACGCGCACGATAAGCATGCAAGCGACGCGCACGGCCTTGACGATCACGGCCCGGTCGAGGCGCCGGCTGCCGGATCGCGGCTCGCCGAAATCGTCACCACCGCGCTGCTGCTGCTGTCGGCGGCGCTGTCATGGTTTGTGCTGGTCGATGTCGGCTTCCTGCATCACGACGCGCGCGTACAACTGTTCACATGGATCGGCTCCGGCGATCTCGTCGTCAATTGGACGCTGCGTGTCGATACATTGACGGCCGTGATGCTGGTTGTCGTCACCACCGTGTCGTCGCTCGTGCATCTGTATTCCATCGGTTACATGCACGAAGACCCGAACCGGCCGCGCTTCATGGCGTATCTGTCGCTGTTTACGTTTGCGATGCTGATGCTGGTGACGGCGGACAATCTGGTGCAGCTGTTCTTCGGCTGGGAGGGCGTGGGCCTTGCGAGCTATCTCTTGATCGGTTTCTGGTTCTACAAGCCGTCGGCGAATGCTGCGGCCATCAAGGCGTTCGTCGTCAATCGCGTGGGCGATTTCGGTTTCGCGCTCGGTATCTTCGCGATCTTCATGCTGGTCGGCTCGACCGATTTCGAGACGATCTTTGCCAGCGCGCCGGGTCTCGTCGGCAAGACCATCAATTTCTTCGGCTGGCAGGTCGATGCGCTGACGCTGACATGCCTGTTGCTGTTCATGGGTGCGATGGGCAAGTCCGCGCAGTTTCTGCTGCACACCTGGTTGCCGGACGCGATGGAAGGTCCCACACCCGTGTCGGCCCTGATTCATGCCGCGACGATGGTGACGGCGGGCGTGTTCATGGTCGCGCGGCTGTCGCCGTTGTTCGAGCTGTCGCACACCGCGCAGGCCTTCGTGATGCTGGTTGGTGCGACGACGGCGTTCTTCGCCGCCACCGTCGGCCTCGTGCAGAACGACATCAAGCGCATCGTCGCTTACTCGACCTGTTCGCAGCTCGGCTACATGTTCGTCGCGATGGGGGCCGGCGCTTACTCGGTCGGCATGTTCCATCTGTTCACGCATGCCTTCTTCAAGGCGCTGCTGTTCTTAGGGTCAGGCTCGGTGATCCATGCGATGCATCACGAGCAGGACATCCGCAACATGGGCGGCCTGAAGGACAAGATTCCGTTCACTTACGTGACGATGGTGATCGGCACGCTGGCGCTGACCGGCTTTCCGCTCACGGCAGGCTACTTCTCGAAAGACGCGATTATCGAATCCGCCTTCGTCGCGCATAATCCGTTCGCGCTATACGGTTTCCTCTGCACGGTGATCGCAGCAGGTCTGACCTCGTTCTATTCATGGCGCCTGATCTTCAAGACGTTTCACGGCGAGCCGCACGACAGGCATCATTACGATGCTGCACATGAAAGCCCGTGGGTGATGATGGTGCCGCTTTATATTCTGGCGGCGGGATCGATCCTCGCCGGTTTCCCGTTCAAGGAATTGTTCGCAGGCCACGGCGTCGAGGAATTCTTCCGCGAGTCGCTGAAGCAAAATCCGCACGTCATCGAGGAGATGCATCACATCCCGGCCATGATCGCGTTCACGCCGACGCTGATGATGGCGCTCGGCTTCCTCGTCTCGTGGCTGTTCTACATTCGCAGGCCGTACATTCCGGTCGAACTCGCGAACCAGCACCAGATGCTTTACAAGTTTCTGCTCAACAAATGGTACTTCGACGAATTGTATGAGGTGATCTTCGTTCGTCCGACGAAGTGGCTCGGCCGCTTTCTCTGGAAGAAGGGCGACGGCTTCGTTATCGACGGTTTCGGCCCTGACGGCGTGTCGGCGCGCGTGCTGGATGTGACGCGCAATGTGGTGAAGCTCCAGACCGGCTATCTCTATCACTATGCCTTCGCGATGCTGATCGGCGTGGCAGGCCTCATCACCTGGTTCATGTTCGGCCTCGGAGGTTCGCAATGAACTCCGTCATGACGTCGACAATGACCTGGCCCATTCTCTCTGTTGTCACCTTCTTGCCGCTGGTCGGCGCGATCTGCGTTTACATCAGCCGCGGCGACGACGAGGCCGCGCGCCGCAATTCGCGCTGGATTGCGCTGTGGACCACGATTGTCACCTTCGCCGTGTCGCTGATTCTGGTCGCGCGGTTCGATTCCTCGAATCCGGATTTCCAATTCGTCGAGAAGGCGCCGTGGCTGGCGAATACGATCGTCTATCACATGGGCGTCGACGGCATTTCATTGCCGTTCGTGATCCTCACCACCGCGCTGATGCCGTTCTGCATTCTCGCAAGCTGGAAGTCGGTGACGACACGCGTGCGCGAATACATGATGGCGTTTCTGGTTCTGGAAACGCTGATGGTCGGCACGTTCTCCGCGCTCGATCTCGTGCTGTTCTATCTGTTCTTCGAGGGCGGCCTCATTCCGATGTTCCTCATCATCGGCGTATGGGGCGGGCCGCGCCGTGTGTATGCGAGTTTCAAGTTCTTCCTCTATACGCTGCTCGGATCGGTGCTGATGCTGCTCGCCATCATGGCGCTGTATCTCAACGCCGGCACGACCGACATTCCGACGCTGATGCATACTGCCGTTCCGCGCAGCATGCAGACATGGGCGTGGCTGGCGTTCTTCGCGTCCTTCGCTGTCAAGATGCCGATGTGGCCGGTACATACATGGTTGCCTGACGCGCACGTCGAAGCGCCGACGGCGGGCTCCGTCATTCTGGCTGCGATCTTGCTGAAGATGGGCGGGTACGGCTTCCTGCGTTTCTCGCTGCCGATGTTCCCGCTGGCGTCGCACGATTTCGCGCCGCTGGTGTTTTCGCTCTCTGCGATCGCGATCGTCTACACCTCGCTGGTCGCGCTGATGCAGGAAGACATCAAGAAGCTGATTGCGTATTCGTCCGTCGCGCATATGGGCTTCGTGACGATGGGCATTTTCGCCGGCACCATGCAGGGCGTTTCCGGCGGCGTATTCCAGATGGTGTCGCATGGCATCGTGTCCGGCGCGCTGTTCCTGTGCGTCGGCGTGGTCTACGACCGGCTGCACACGCGCGAGATCACGGCCTATGGCGGGCTCGTCAATCGCATGCCGCTTTATGCTGTTGCGTTCATGGTGTTCACGATGGCGAATGTCGGGCTGCCCGGCACGTCCGGTTTCGTCGGCGAATTCCTGACGCTGATCGGCACGTTCAAGGTGTCGCTGCCGACCGCATTCTTCGCCACGCTCGGCGTCATCCTGTCGGCAGCTTACGCTCTATGGCTCTATCGCAAGGTGGTGTTCGGCGTGCTCGACAAGCCTGCGCTCGCCGGGATCAAGGATCTGACGCTGCGTGAATTCGTCATTCTCGCGCCGCTGGTGTTTTTCACCATCCTGTTCGGTGTCTATCCGGCGCCCGTGCTGAACATGTCGGCGGCATCCGTACAGCAACTCGTCAACAATTACGCGACAGCGATCTCGGCCGTGAAGACGGCGGCAATTGGAAACTAAGGCACCGAGATGAATTTGGGCATTGCAGACTATTCGCTGCTTCCGGCGCTGCCGGAGATCGTGCTCGCGGTCGGCGCGATGCTGCTGTTGATGCTCGGCGCCTATCGCGGCGAGGGAACGACGCCCATCGTTACGGCACTTGCCGTGCTGCTGCTGATTGTCACCGGCGTGCTCGAACTCACATTGACCAAGGGCAGGGTCACGACATTCGGCGGCAGCTTTATTGTCGATGATTATGCGCGCTTCCTGAAAGTTCTTGCGCTGGTCGGCTCAGGCACGGCGCTCATTATGTCGCGCGGCTATCTCGCGTCTCAAGCCAAGATTTTCGAATACGCGATCCTGTTCATGCTCTCGACCGTCGGCATGATGGTGCTGATTTCGGCGGGCGATCTTATTACGCTGTATCTCGGCCTCGAACTGATGAGCCTCGCGCTCTATGTCGTGGCCGCCAGCCATCGTGACGATGTCAAATCGACGGAAGCGGGTCTCAAATACTTTGTGCTCGGCGCGCTGTCGTCGGGCATGCTGCTGTATGGCGCTTCGCTGATCTACGGCTTCACCGGAACGGTTGCATTCAGCGGCATCGCGGCGGCGGCGAAGGGCGGCAATCTCGGCGTGCTGTTCGGCGTCGTGTTTCTCCTCGCAGGACTTTGCTTCAAAGTGTCCGCCGTACCGTTCCACATGTGGACGCCGGACGTTTACGAAGGCGCGCCGACGCCGGTCACGGCATTCTTTGCATCCGCTCCGAAAGTGGCGGCGCTTGCCGTGTTCACGCGCGTCGCGCTCACCGCGTTTCCGGGCATCGTGCCGGAATGGCAGCAGATCGTCGTGTTCGTTTCGATTGCGTCGATGGCGCTGGGTTCGTTTGCCGCCATCGGCCAGAAGAACATCAAGCGCCTGATGGCGTATTCGTCCATCGGCCACATGGGCTTTGCGCTGGTCGGTCTTGCGGCGGGCACGCAGCAGGGTGCACAGGGCGTGCTCGTTTATATCGCGATCTATGTCGCGATGACGCTCGGCACCTTCGCATTCATTCTCGCGATGAAGCGCAACGGGCAGGCGGTGGAAGCGATCGGCGATTTCGCGGGACTTTCGCGCACCAATCCGGTGTTGGCCTTCGTGTTCGCGATGCTTTTGTTCTCGCTGGCCGGCGTGCCGCCGCTCGCGGGTTTCTTCGCGAAATTCTATGTGTTCCTCGCCGCAATCAAGGCCGGACTGTTCACGCTGTCGGTGATCGGCGTGCTGACCAGCGTGGTCGGCGCATTCTACTATCTCACCATCGTCAAGATCATGTATTTCGACGAACCGAAGGGTGCCGTCGATCCGATGCGGATCGAGTTGCGCCTCGTGCTGGGCGTGACAGGACTATTTACGATACTTTTCTTCGTCTATCCCGCGCCGCTGGTGAATGCCGCGACGGTCGCGGCGAAGTCGCTGTTCTAGATGGCCTTCGCGCTCGGCACACGGGCAGGGACACTCGGCTATCGGCTGGAAGCCTTCGACAGCATCGGCTCGACCAACGCCGAGGCGCTCGATCGCGCGCGCAAGGGCGAGCAGGGGCCGCTGTGGCTCGTGACCGACCGGCAGACGGCGGGACGCGGACGCCGCCAGCGCGCCTGGATTTCGCCGAAGGGCAATCTTGCTGCCACCATTGTCGAAACCATCGACGTGCCGCCGCCGGTTGCGGCCACGCTCGGCTTCGCGGCGGGGCTTGCGCTCGAGAGCGCATTGCGGACCGTGAGCATGGAATCGCGCGCGCGCGGCGCGGACGCGGAGTTCTATCTCAAATGGCCGAACGACGTTCTCGCTGGCCGCGAGAAACTCGCAGGCATTTTGCTCGAAGCGGAGACTGTCGGCGACGGGTTAAGTGTTGCCGTCGGCATGGGCGTCAACGTCTTTGCGTCTCCCGAAGGCACGCCGTATCCGGCGACGTCACTGGCGAAGCTCGGCATCGAGACGAGCGCGGGCGATCTGTTCGCGGCGTTGTCGGACTCGTGGGCTGAATTTCGCGGCCTCTGGGATAACGGGCGCGGCTTTCCGAAACTCCGCGATCGGTGGCTTGAGCGTGCAGCGGGCCTCGGCGAGATCGCTTCGATCCAGACCGGCGGCGTTCCGGTCGAGGGAATTTTTGAAACTATCGACGATGCCGGTTGTATGGTGCTTGCGAAGTCCGACGGCAGACGCGTCGCAATCGCTGCCGGCGATGTCTATTTCGGCTCCGCGCAATCGTCGGGGGCGGCATGATGGCGCGCCCCGATGAATTGACATTCGCGCCGCTCGGCGGCGTCGGCGAGATCGGCATGAATTTGTCGATCTACGGAATCGGCAATCGGCATCAAAGGAGTTGGTTGGCAATCGATCTCGGCGTGTCGTTCGGCGATGAGGATCGTTTGCCGGGTATCGATCTTGTGATGCCGGACATTTCCTTTCTCGTGAAGGAACGCAAGAATCTGATGGGGCTGGTACTGACCCACGCCCATGAGGATCATTTCGGTGCGATCATCGATCTGTGGCCCAAACTCAAATGTCCGATCTACGCGACGAAATTTTCCGCCGCGTTGTTCGAGGCGAAATGCGCCGCCGAGCGTAATCCGCCCGATATTCCGGTGACGGTCGTGCCGTCCGGCGGACGCATCGATCTCGGCCCGTTCAACGTCGAATTCATTCCCGTGGCGCATTCGATTCCGGAATCGCATGCGCTGGCGATTCGCACCTCGGCAGGCATCGTCATTCACACCGGCGACTGGAAGATCGACCCGACGCCGGTTTCCGGCAAGCCCACCGACGAGAAGCGCCTGCGCGAGCTTGGCGACGAGGGTGTGCTGGCGCTGATCGGCGATTCCACCAATGCGGTGCGCGAAGGCCGTTCGCCGTCGGAGCGTGACGTTGCGGCCGCAATCACCGATCTGGTCAAAGCTGCGAAAGGCCGCGTGGCGGTCACGACATTTGCGTCCAATGTTGCGCGGCTGCGTGCGGTGGCGGATGCAGCGAAAGCCGCAGAGCGCGAAGTCGTTGTCGTCGGCCGCGCGATGGAGCGCGTGGTGCAGGTCGCGCGCGAAACCGGCCATCTCGACGGCGTGCAGAACTTTCGCGGCGCGGACCTCTACGGTCAGTTCCCGCCCGACAAGGTGCTGGCGCTGTGCACCGGCAGCCAGGGCGAGCCGCGTGCGGCGCTGGCGCGCATCGCCAATGACGATCATCCGCTGGTGACGCTCAACAAGGGCGACAGCGTGATTTTTTCCTCGCGCACCATTCCGGGGAACGAGAAGGCGGTCGGCGCCATCGTCAACGGCCTCATCATGCAGGGCGTCGAGGTCATCACCGACCGCACCCATCTGGTGCATGTGTCGGGCCATCCCCGCCGCGACGAACTGCGCGACATGATCTCGTGGGTGCGGCCGCAGCTTCTCATCCCGGTTCACGGCGAGCCGCTGCATCTGTCCGAACATGCAAAACTGGCGCGCGCCAGCGGCGTACCGAAAGTACTGGTCTGCAAGAATGGCGATCTGGTACGCCTCGGCCCCGGCGATCCGGCGATCATCGAGGAATTGCCGTCGGGCAAAATCTACAAGGACGGCAACATTCTGGAGAATGAAAAGGCCCGCGCTGTCGTCGAGCGCCGCCGGCTGTCGTTCGCGGGCGCCGCGTTCGTCGCGATTGCCGTCACCGATAAGGGCGATCTCGCCGACGATCCGCAGGTCGATCTGATCGGCATCCCGGAGAAGAATTCGGAGGGCGAGGACATCGCCGACAACGTGTTCGACCTGGTCGTTTCAACGGTCGAAAGCCTGCCGCGTGCGCGCCGCCGCGATCCCGATACGATTGCGGAAGCCGTGCGCCGCGCAATCCGCGCCGACATCAACGATCAGTGGGGCAAGAAGCCGCTCTGTCATGTGCATGTGCTGATGGTATAAGGGAAGCATCATGCTGGGCCGCCTCAACCATGTCGCCATTGCCGTGAAGGACGCGGTCGCGGCCGCACGCATCTACAAGACGATGGGCGCGGATGTGTCGGACGCGGTGCCGCTGCCGGAGCACGGCGTCATCACCGTGTTTGCGGTTTTGCCGAACACCAAGATCGAATTCATCCAACCGCTTGGCGACAATTCGCCGATCCAGAAGTTTCTCGACAAGAATGCCGACGGCGGCATCCATCACGTCTGCTACGAGGTGTCCGACATTATCGCGGCGCGCGACGCGTTGATGAAGGAAGGCGCGCGCGTGCTCGGGGACGGCAATCCGAAAATCGGCGCGCACGGCAAGCCGGTGCTGTTTCTGCATCCGAAGGATTTTTCCGGCGCGCTGGTCGAGATCGAGCAGGAGTAGCGCGCGATGGCTTATACAATCTCGACCGCAATCGCGATCTACTTCGTCATCTGGTGGATCGTGCTGTTCGTGACGCTGCCGTTCGGTGTCAAGAGTCAGTCCGAGCAGGGCGGCGATCTTGCCGGCACCGATCCCGGCGCGCCAATTCTGCCGCGTCTCGGCCGCAAGATGCTCTGGACCACGATCATCTCGGCTGTCATCTACGGCGTGATGAGTTATCTCTATGGGCTCGGTTATCTCAACATCGAGCGCATCTCGAAAATGCTCGGCTTCCCGTTCTAGTCTCGTTTTGACGCGTTTTCTTGACGCGAACCGGTTTCCACTTCGCTCGAAAACGCTACGGACAAAAAAAGAGCGGGACCGAAGTCCCGCTCTCAAAATTGTGTCGACCCTGTTTCCCCGTAACGATTTCGATTTGTCGTTGTTTGAACGAGGTGACGCTGCTTGTGCGCGTCAGGGTTCCTCCCGAGACTTGGACCACCAGTCGATGAGAATGAACTCATCGGCCTGAACGGTTTGTGTAGCCGAATGATTTTGCCTTGTCACGTTTTTCGGCAATGAATGGCTAGATTTTCGGCGTCGCACAATCTATTGTAATAACAATGCCATACCTGAGTAGGGTTCGCACTGAACTTAAGGTGTAGACCAAAGGCAGATGAGGACGAATTCGATGCGCCGGCTGATCGGGAAATTCATTCCCGTCGTCATGATCGCGATCTGGGTGCAGGTGTTTGCGCCCATCGGCGCTTATTTTGCGATGGCCTCGGCGATGGATCCGTTCGGATCGCCGCCGATCTGTTCGCCGTCGTCGCAGAATCAGCCCGGCGAAACGACACCTGGCCAGCCGTCGCATCAGAATTGCTGCGATCTGTGTATCGTCTCGCAGAGCGGCTTCGCGCCGCTATCGCCGCCTGCGCCGATTGCCGTCGCGGTTGTCCGCTCGCCTGAGCGAATTGCCTGGCATGACACGCGCAGCGATCTTGTCGCCGATCCGCGCGGCTCGCCCGCACAGGCCCGCGCGCCGCCTTCCTATTCCTGATCGAACTGTCCGTAGCCGATGCGGCGTCGCCGCGCCGGCTGACGTTTTGACGACGGCTGCGTTTTCGCGGCCATCAGGAATTTCAAATGTTGGTTCAAAGATCCATGTGTGCGGTCGGCGCACTCGCATCGGCGTTTGCTGTGGCGATCAACTATCCGGCGTTCGCGCAATCGGGCGAAGCGCAGACTCTGCCGACGGTGACGGTCGAGGCCACCAAGCCGAAACCGAAGAAAAAGCCGAAGGTGGAGGCGGAAAATCAAACGGCGCTTCCGCGAGTGATCGTTCAAACCGATCGCATCGCCTCGCCGTCCGTGCCGCCGATCAAGCAGCGTTACGATCTGCCGCAGACAGCGGAGAGCCAGACCGGCGAACAGATTCGCGAGCGCGTGAACGCCGTCGATGTTCAGGACACGATCAAATACATGCCGAGCCTGTTCGTCCGCAAACGCAACTACGGTGACAACCAATCCGTGCTCGCCACGCGCACCACCGGCCTCGGCGCGAGCGCGCGAAGCCTCGTTTATGCCGACGACATTCTGCTGTCGTCGCTGATCGCCAACAACAACACGCTCGGCGTGACGCAGTGGGGTCTGATCGCGCCGGAAGAAATTGCGCGCGTCGATTTTCTCTATGGACCGTTCTCGGCGGCTTATCCGGGCAACTCGGAAGGCGGCGTGCTGATTTTCACGACGAAGATGCCGGAGAAGTTCGAGTTCACGACGAAGCAGACGGAAGCGATCCAGAGCTACGACTTCTACAAGACCAGCGGCACCTACGGCGCGCACCAGACGAGCTTAAGCGTCGGCGACAAGAAGGATAGCTTCTCCTATTTCATCAGCGCGAATTATCTGAACAGCGACACGCAGCCGCTGGGCTGGGTGACGAGCGCGACGATTCCGGCAGGTACGATCGGAACGATCCCGCAGTCGAGCCGCGTGCCGGGCACACCTGCCAATGTCGTCGGCGCAAGCGGGCTGATGCATTCCGAGCAGGAAAACGTGAAGGGCAAATTCGCCTATGAGCTGACGCCGTGGGTGACGGCGACCTACACGATCGGGTTGTGGAACAACAATCAGATTTCCAATGTGCAGTCGTATCTTCAGAGCACAGCGACTGGCGCGCAGACCTATGGTGGCGTGTCGGGCTTTGCGAGCGGGCGTTTTACATGGGACCAGACGCGGCTTGCCAATGCCGTGTCGCTCAAATCGGACACCAAGGGATTATACGATTTCGACATCGCGGTGTCGCATGTCGATTTTCTCAACGATACGCAGCGCACGCCGTTCGGCGTCGGCACGGGCCTGACGTTCACGCCTTACGGCAAGATCGCGCGGCTTGACGGCACCAACTGGACCAATGGCGACGCTAAGGGAATCTGGCGGCCGAGCGATTTCCACGAAGTGAGTTTCGGCTTTCACGGCGACCGCTATTATCTGTTCAATCCGGTTTACAAGACGGCGGACTGGGCGGGCGGGCCGCATGCGACCAACACGCTCTACACGTCGAGCGCCGGTACGACGCGCACGCTCGGCGTCTGGGCGCAGGATGCGTGGAAATTCGCGCCGAACTGGAAGCTGACGACCGGCGTGCGTCTTGAAGACTGGCAGGCCTATGACGGTTTCAACCTGCAAACCACGACGACGGCTGCGACAGGCGCGATCACGAAAACGCTTCCAGTCTATCAGCCTTCGATCTCCGCCCAGCGCGCCTCGCCGAAAGTGTCGCTGGCCTACGAACCCGGACCTGAATGGCTGGTGACGGCATCGTTCGGCGCGGCGTCGCGCTTTCCAACGGTTGCCGAGCTTTACCAGATCGTCTCGGTGTCGAGCACCGTGCTTGCCGTGCCGAATCCAAATCTGAAACCGGAGGATGTTCTCAGCGAAGAGATTGCGTTCGAGCGCAGGTTCACGGACGGGAAGGTGAGGCTGTCGTTCTTCTTCGAGGACGGACGCAACACACTGATCTCGCAGCTTGCGCCGACAACCGATTCAAGCGGCAATCCCGTCACCGCGTCGTTCATCCAGAATATCGACCGGACGCGAACACGCGGTGTTGAACTGGCCGCACAGAAAAACAATGTGCTGATCGACCGGCTCGAAGTATTCGGAAGCGTGACCTACACCGACGCGCGCATCGTCAGCGATCCCAATTTCGTCAGCACCATCGGCGGCACGACGGCAAACGGAAAATACATTCCGAACATTCCGCCGTGGCGCGTGACGAGCGGGGTGACTTATCGCCCGGACGACAACTGGTCGATGACGGCGGCGATGCGGTATGCGAGCAAGCAGTATTCGACGCTCGACAACACCGACACGGTCGCGAACGTCTATCAGGCGTTCGACTCCTATACGGTTGTCGATCTGCGCCTTCAGCGCAAGGCGACCGAGAACGCCACCGTCAGTTTCGGCATCGATAATGTCGGCAACGCCAAGTATCACCTGTTTCATCCGTTCCCCCAGCGCACCTACGTCGCCGACGTGCGTGTGAAGTTCTAAGCAAAGGAAAAACCATGAAGGCAGTTTTGAAAGTTCTCGTGCTTGTGGCGTTGGCCGCAACATTGTCCGGCGCGGCATCCGCACACGGTTTTAAAGTCGGCGATCTCGACATCGGCCATCCGTGGACGCGTGCGACCGCTGGCGGCGCCAAAGTTGGCGGCGGCTACCTCACCATCACGAATAACGGCAAGACACCGGATCGTCTCGTCGGCGTGTCGCTTTCGACTGCGGATCACGGTGAAATCCATGAGATGAAAATGGACGGCGGCGTCATGCAAATGCGCCCGCTGGCGAACGGCCTTGAGATCAAGCCCGGCGAAACCGTCAAGCTCGCACCCGGCGGCTACCACGCGATGTTCATGGACCTGAAGGAGCCGCTGAAAGAAGGCGCGCTGGTGAAGGGACAACTGACATTCGAGAAGGCCGGCAAGGTCGACGTCGAGTTCAAGGTCGAGCCGATTGGCTTCACCGGCGAGAAATCGGGTGGAAGCATGAGCGGAATGGGCGGCATGGAAGGCCATAAGCACTAGCAAGCTCTTGTATTTCGGCGGGCAATCCGGTTTCAGTGGCAAACCGAATTGCCCTCCGATTCACGAGACTTCCATGCGGCTGACGCGCTATTTTCTGCCCATCCTGAAAGAAACGCCGAAGGAGGCGGAGATCGTTTCGCACCGGCTGATGCTGCGTGCGGGCATGATGCGGCAGGAAGCGGCGGGCATCTATGCGTGGCTGCCGCTCGGCTTTCGCGTGTTGCAGAAGATCGAGCAGATCGTGCGCGAGGAACAGGATCGTGCCGGCGCCATCGAACTTTTGATGCCAACGTTGCAGCTTGCGGATTTGTGGCGCGAGAGCGGGCGTTACGACGCCTACGGGCCGGAAATGCTGCGCATTGCGGATCGTCACAAGCGCGAATTGCTGTACGGGCCGACCAACGAGGAAATGATTACGGAAATCTTCCGTGCCTATGTGAAGTCGTATCGCAGCCTTCCGCTCAATCTCTATCATATCCAGTGGAAATTCCGCGACGAGCAGCGCCCGCGCTTCGGCGTCATGCGCGGCCGCGAATTTCTGATGAAGGACGCATATTCGTTCGATGTGGATGAGGCGGCGGCGCGCGTGTCCTACAACAAGATGTTCGTCGCCTATCTTCGGACCTTCGCTCGCATGGGTTTAAAGGCGATCCCGATGCGCGCCGAGACCGGACCCATCGGCGGCGATCTGTCCCACGAGTTCATCGTGCTTGCGGAGACCGGCGAATCCGGCGTGTTCTGCAACAAGGACGTGCTCGATCTTCCGGTGCCGGATGCTGGCGTGAACTACGACGGCGATCTTTCGCCCATCATCAAGCAGTGGACCGAACTCTATGCGGCCACCGAAGACGTTCACGACGCGGCACGTTACGAGAAGGAAGTGCCGGCCGACAAACGCGTGAACACGCGCGGCATCGAGGTGGGCCAGATTTTCTACTTCGGTACCAAATATTCGGATTCGATGAAGGCGCTCGTCACCGGGCCGGACGGCACGGAGAAGCCCGTTCATGGCGGCTCCTACGGCGTCGGCGTCTCGCGTCTGGTCGGTGCGATCATCGAAGCCTGTCATGACGAGAACGGTATCAAGTGGCCGGAGGAGGTCGCGCCGTTCCGCGTGGCCGTGCTCAACCTCAAGCAGGGCGATGTCGGCACCGACGGCGCGTGCGAGCAGATTTATGCTGCGCTGACGAAGAAGGGCGTCGATGTGTTGTACGACGACACCGACCAGCGCCCCGGCGGCAAGTTCGCGACTGCCGATCTGATCGGCATTCCCTGGCAGGTTCTGATCGGGCCTAAGGGATTGGCCGAGGGCAAGGTCGAGATCAAGAAGCGCGCCGATGGCTCACGGGAATTTATAAGCCTCGATGCAGCGATTGCACGATTCACACAGTAAATCGCTGCCGCGCCGGTCGCGGTCTGCCTTTTACGTGACTAGAATTAGCCCGATTCGTGTGAAATCCGGATCGTGGAAACAGCATGAGCGAGCCAGTCCGGACCCCACCTTTCGCGCCGTTTGAATGGCTGCTCTCGTCGCGCTATCTGCGCGCGCGGCGCAAGGAAGGCTTCATTTCCGTCATCGCCGGTTTTTCGTTTCTCGGCATCATGCTCGGCGTGGCCACGCTCATCATCGTGATGGCGGTGATGAATGGATTCCGCAAAGAGCTGCTCGACAAGATTCTCGGCCTCAACGGTCATCTTCTGGTGCAGCCGCTGGAATCGCCGCTGACCGATTGGAAGGACGTCGCCGAGCGCATCAATAAGGTTCAAGGCATCCGCCTTGCCGCGCCGATCATCGAAGGGCAGGCGCTGGCGTCGTCGCCGTTCAATGCGGCAGGCGTGTTGGTGCGCGGCATCCGCTCGGCGGATCTCAACAATCTCACGTCGATTGCCAAGAACATCAAACAAGGCACGCTGGAAGGCTTCGACGAGGGACAGGGCGTCGCCATCGGCCGGCGTCTGGCGGATCAATTGTCGCTGCGTGCCGGAGACAGCGTGACGCTGGTTGCGCCGCGCGGCGCGGTGACGCCGATGGGGACGACGCCGCGCATCAAACCCTACAAAGTGGCCGCCGTCTTCGAGATCGGCATGTCGGAATACGACGCGGCATTCGTGTTCATGCCGCTGACCGAGGCGCAGGCCTATTTCAATCGCAACAACGATGTGACCTCGATCGAGGTCTATACCAGCAACCCCGACAAGATCGACGCGTTCAGGAAGGCCGTGACGGAAGCGGCGCAACGGCCGATCTTCATGGTGGACTGGCGGCAGCGCAACGCGACATTCTTCAATGCGTTGCAGGTCGAGCGCAATGTGATGTTCCTGATCTTGACCCTCATCGTATTGGTGGCCGCGCTTAACATTGTCTCCGGCCTCATCATGCTCGTCAAAGATAAAGGTCAGGACATCGCGATCCTCCGCACGATGGGCGCGTCGCAGGGTTCGGTGATGCGCGTGTTCCTGATTACGGGCGCGGCCATCGGCGTCGTTGGCACGCTGGTCGGATTTCTGCTCGGTATGCTGATCTGTATGAACATCGAATCCATCCGTCAGTTCATCTCCTGGGTGACAAACACCGAACTGTTTTCGCCCGAACTTTACTTCCTGTCGAAACTTCCCGCCGAAGTCGATTTCGGCGAAACCGCAGCCGTCGTCATCATGGCGCTGACGCTGTCGTTCCTCGCAACGCTCTATCCGTCGTGGCGCGCCGCGCGCCTCGATCCGATCGAAGCACTCAGATACGAGTGAGCGCGGGGATGACGCAGGGGGGCGAGGAAGTACCGGTGGTTTATCTGCACGATGTCCGTCGCCAGTACCGGCAGGGCGAAGCGGTGCTGACCATCCTCGACGGCGCGCAGCTCGCATTGTGGGAAGGCCAGTCGGTGGCGCTGGTGGCGCCATCCGGCACCGGCAAGTCGACGCTGCTGCATATCGCCGGATTGCTCGAGCAGGCGGATGAGGGCGAAGTCTATGTCGCCGGCACCGCGACGTCGGGCCTGTCGGACGCCGAGCGCACGCAAATCCGTCGTACCGACATCGGTTTCGTCTATCAGCAGCATCGTCTGCTGCCGGAATTCACCGCTCTTGAGAACGTGATGATGCCGCAGATGATCCGCGGCCTGTCGCGTAAGGAAACCGTGAAGCGGTCGCAGGAAATCCTCGCCTATCTCGGTCTCGGCGAACGCTTCACGCATCGCCCCGCCGAACTCTCCGGCGGCGAACAGCAGCGCGTGGCGATTGCGCGGGCGGTGGCGAATGCGCCGCGCGTGCTTTTGGCCGACGAGCCAACCGGCAATCTCGATCCGCACACCGCCGATCACGTCTTCAAGGCGCTGACACAGCTCGTCAAAGCCACCCGCGTCGCCATGCTGATCGCGACCCACAATATGGATCTGGCGGCCCGCATGGACCGGCGGGTTTCGCTGGTCGAAGGCAAGGTGGTTGAGCTGGCGTGAGGGCTGCAATTAGCGCGGCCCTCATTCAAGAATCAGTAGCGCGGAGTGCGTGTTCCGACTGCGCCGGTATAGGGATTGGAATTTCCACGCGTTCCATAATTGTCGTATTGCGTGGCATTTGGATTGGTTGCGTATGACGGCGCGACATACGTTCCGCTGTTTGTCGTATAGCCTGATCGGTAGTGGCTGCTCGAATTTGAACCTGTCCCGTACCCGTAATACTGAGCCTGCGCCGCCGTTGAAGCTGCAATAAGCCCAACCGCCAAAAGCCATTTTTTCATTTCAATTCCCCCGCCCAAGAATTGGGCATATTAGGCAACCACGCCGGAGTTTCCCTGTCTATTCGGGACACGTTCGGCATTCAGTAACCATCCTCAAACAGTCGAGTATTTTCCTCGGCGGCCTGCTTGACTCTGAGAACAAAAAAGGAACAATGTTCCTCATATGTTCTATAGGAGTCGGCCATGTTGAAGACATTCGTTGAAGAAGCCGCAGCCCTCGCATCCATCGTGCTTTTTGTTGGGATGGTCGCCATCTGGGCGCAGGTTTTTGCCCAGATTTGAGGGTGTGTTGCATCCGTGTTGGGGAAAGCGATGACGGATTATGCCCGTCCTTTGTTCCGCGTGGACACGGCGGACGAGGCGCACCACCATTGAGCGGCTGAGTCGGTTGTCGCCGGGGCGGCGAGACCCGTTTCCATTGCGCGCCGGACACCGTTCATGCCCAAGCCTTTTGCTAAAACGCCCGTTTCCAAATCTGACAAGTCCGCGCCGAAATCCCAAAGCGCCGATGCAGGGTTTGTCCACCTGCATGTTCATTCGGCTTACTCATTGCTCCAGGGATCGATCACGATCCAGAAGCTGGCGGAGCTTGCGAAGAAGGATCATCAGCCCGCGCTCGCGCTGACCGACAACGACAACATGTTCGGCGCGCTGGAATTCTCCGACAAGCTCGCTTCCTCGGGAATTCAACCGATCACCGGCTGCGCCGTCGCGGTCGATTTCGGCGATCAGGACATGAGCGCGCGCAACGCGCTTGCCCCTGCCCGCATCGTGCTCCTGGCGATGCGCGAGGAGGGCTATCGCAGCCTGATGAAACTGAACTCGCGCGCGTTCATGGAAACGCCGGTCAATGAAGCGCCGCGCATCAAGATCGAATGGCTGCAAGGCGAGAGCGATCATCTGATCGCTCTGACCGGCGGACCAGAGGGACCGATCGCGCAGGCGCTGCTCGCCGATCAGACGCCGCTGGCAAAAAAGCGTTTCGACAGACTGAAACGACTGTTCGGCGACCGGCTCTATGTCGAACTTCAGCGTCACGGCATCGATGCCGAGCGGCGTGTTGAATCCGCGCTGATCGATCTGGCCTACGCCCAGGATGTGCCGCTGGTCGCGACCAACCAGCCGTATTTCGCCAGCGCCGACGATTACGAAGCGCATGACGCGCTGCTGTGCATTGCCGGCGGCCGGCTGATTTCAGAGACAGATCGAAACCAGCTCACGCCCGATCATCGCTTCAAGACCCGCGCCGAAATGGCGGTGCTGTTCGCGGATTTGCCGGAGGCGCTCGCCTCGACGGTGGAGATCGCGAAACGCTGCTCGTTCCGCCCGCTGACCCGCAAGCCGATCCTGCCGCGCTTCACGGTGGTCGGCAGTGCCAATGCTGCCGATGCGGAAAGCGCGGAAGGCGCGGAGTTGCTGCGGCAGGCCGAGGAGGGGCTGACGCAGCGCCTCAAGGCGCATGGCCTCGCGCAGGGCGTCAGCGAACAGGACTATCGCGACCGTCTTGCGTTCGAGATCGGCGTCATCACCCGCATGAATTATTCGGGCTACTTCCTGATCGTCGCCGACTTCATCAAATGGGCAAAGGCGGAAGGCATTCCCGTCGGGCCGGGCCGCGGTTCGGGCGCAGGCTCGCTTGTTGCCTACGCTCTGACAATCACCGATCTTGACCCGATCAGGTTTGGATTGCTGTTCGAGCGTTTCCTCAATCCGGAGCGCGTGTCGATGCCGGACTTCGACATCGATTTCTGTCAGGAGCGGCGCGGCGAAGTCATCGACTATGTGCAGCAGCGTTATGGCCGCGATCAGGTCGGCCAGATCATCACCTTCGGCACCTTGCAGGCGCGCGGCGTGCTGCGCGACGTCGGCCGCGTGTTGCAGATGCCTTACGGGCAGGTCGATCGCCTGACCAAACTCGTGCCGCAGAATCCCGCAGCGCCCGTGACGCTGGAAAAGGCCATCGAAGGCGAACCGAAATTGCAGGCGTTCCGCGACGAAGACCCTGTCGTGGCGCGCGCCTTCGATATCGCGATGCGCCTCGAAGGCCTGACGCGCCATGCCTCCACGCATGCCGCAGGCATCGTGATCGGCGACCGGCCCTTGAGCGAACTCGTGCCGATGTATCGCGATCCGAAATCCGACATGCCGGTGACGCAGTTCAACATGAAATGGGTTGAGCCTGCGGGACTGGTGAAGTTCGACTTTCTCGGCCTGAAAACGCTGACGGTTCTCGATCTCGCGGTAAAGCTCCTCAAGCAGCGCGGCGTCGAGGTCGATCTGGAATCGCTGCCGCTCGACGACAAGCCGAGTTTCGAGATGCTGTCGCGCGGCGATGTGGTTGGCGTGTTCCAGGTTGAAAGTCAGGGCATGCGGCGCGCGCTTGTCGATATGCGGCCTGACCGTTTCGAGGACATCATCGCGCTCGTGGCACTGTATCGCCCCGGTCCGATGGCGAACATCCCGACGTACTGCGCGCGCAAGCATGGCGACGAGGAGCCGGAATATCTGCATCCGATGCTTGAGCCGATCCTGAAAGAAACATTCGGCGTCATCATCTATCAGGAACAGGTGATGCAGATCGCGCAGGTGATGGCGGGCTATTCGCTCGGCGAAGCCGATCTGTTGCGCCGTGCGATGGGCAAGAAGATCAGAAAGGAAATGGACGCGCAGCGCGAGCGTTTCATTTCAGGCGCGGTCGAGAAGGGCATCTCCAAGGGACAAGCCGACACGATTTTCGAACTGCTCGCAAAATTCGCCGACTACGGTTTCAACAAGAGCCACGCGGCGGCTTACGCGCTGGTGTCGTATCAGACCGCCTACATGAAGGCACATTATCCGGTGGAGTTCATCGCAGCGTCGATGACGCTCGACATGAACAACACCGACAAGCTGTCCGAGTTTCGCGCCGAGGCGCAGAAGCTCGGCATCAAGGTCGAGGCGCCGAACATCAATCGCTCGGGCCCAACCTTTGAGGTGTCCGGCGACACGATCTTCTATGCGCTCGCGGCGCTGAAAGGTGTCGGCGCGCAGGCAGTCGAAATGATTGTCGAGGCGCGCGGCGACAAGGCGTTCACGTCGCTTGCAGATTTTGCGGCGCGCGTGAACCCGCGTTCGATCAACAAGCGTGTCGTCGAAAGCCTTGCTGCGGCAGGCGCGTTCGACACGCTCGATTCCAATCGTGCGCGCGTCTTTGCGGGAGCGGACGCGATCATCGCGGCCTGCCAGCGCAGCCATGAGGCGTCGACCGTCGGTCAGAACGATATGTTCGGCGGCATGGCGGATGCGCCGGCGATCGTGCTGCCGAATATCGAGCCGTGGCTGCCCGCGGATCGTCTACGTCGCGAATACGACGCCATCGGGTTTTTCCTCTCAGGCCACCCGCTCGACGATTACGCGGTGGCGCTGAAGCGGCTGCGCGTTCAGTCGTGGAGCGAATTCGCGCGCGCGGTGAAAACCGGCGCAACGGCGGGCCGTGTTGCTGCGACGATTCTGTCGCGCATGGAACGCCGCACCAAGACCGGCAACAAGATGGGTATCATCGGCCTGTCCGATCCGACCGGACATTTCGAGGCGGTGCTTTTCTCAGAAGGTTTGGCGCAATATCGCGAAGTGCTGGAGCCGGGCACGGCGGTTCTGTTGCAACTCGGTGCGGAGTTGCAGGGCGAGGACGTGCGCGCGCGCATTCTTCACGCCGAACTGCTCGATAGCGCCGCGTCCAAAACCCAAAAGGGTCTTCGGATTTTTCTGCGCGACGACAAGGCGCTGGACTCCATCGCCAAGCGGCTGGAAAGCCAGCAGCCGCCATCGAACGGAAATCGCTTCCAGTCCGCCAAGCCGGCGGCAGTCCCGGCGAGCGGCGAGGGCGAGGTGACGGTCGTCATGATGCTCGACCTTCAGACCGAGGTGGAATTGAAGCTGCCGGGCCGATTCCGCGTCTCGCCGCAGATTGCGGGCGCTATCAAGGCGGTTGCCGGGGTCGTGGACGTCCAGACCGTCTAAATACCGTAAAATGGCCTGTTTCCGGGCGAATTCGGGCTCTGTAGAGGCTGTATTTCCTTGCGTCCGGCCGGGCGCGCGTTTATATCCGCGCCATCACTCACGCGGACTTTCGGCAACGGCCCCGACAACGGGCCGCTTTAGCCTTCCGGTGGCCCATGAGCCTTCAAGGTTTTGCGGGTCCACACGTCCGCGGCGGATCAACCGGAGAAGACAATGGCAGTACCTGACTTCACGATGCGTCAGCTTTTGGAAGCTGGCGTTCATTTCGGCCACCAGGCCCATCGATGGAATCCGAAGATGGCGGATTACATCTTCGGTGCCCGCAACAACATTCATATCATCGACCTCGCGCAGACCGTGCCGATGCTTCATCGCGCGCTGCAAGCCGTCAGCGACACCGTCGCCAAGGGCGGCCGCGTGCTGTTCGTCGGCACCAAGCGTCAGGCGCAGGATGGCATCGCGGAAGCCGCGAAGCGTTCGGCGCAGTATTTCGTCAATTCGCGCTGGCTCGGCGGCACGCTGACCAACTGGAAAACCGTTTCCGGTTCGATCAAGCGTCTGCGTCAGCTCGAAGAGATGCTCGGTTCGGGCGAGGGCGCTCAGTATACGAAGAAGGAGCGTCTCACGCTTCAGCGCGAGCGCGACAAGCTCGACCGTTCGCTCGGCGGCATCAAGGACATGGGCGGCTTGCCCGACCTGATCTTCGTGATCGACACCAACAAGGAAGACATCGCGATTGCCGAAGCCAACCGCCTGAATATTCCGGTGGCGGCTATCGTCGATACCAATTCGGACCCGAAGGGCATCACCTATGTGGTGCCGGGTAACGACGACGCAGGCCGCGCGATCGGTCTGTATTGCGACCTCATCGCGCGCGCCGTGATCGACGGCATCTCGCGCGGTCAGGGCAATTCGGGCGTCGACATCGGCGCTTCGGCAAATCCCCGCGCCGAAGTTGTGGAAGCTGCTCAACCGGCCGGCTTCCAGGGTCTCGCAGGTCCGCGCGGCGTTGCCGACGATCTCAAGAAGCTCACAGGCGTGTCGGGCGCGATCGAGAAGAAGTTCAACGATCTCGGCATCTTCCATTACTGGCAGCTCGCCGAACTCGATCACGACACCGCTCACAAGATCGGCGAAGAAGTCGGTCTTCCGGCGCGCGCTGATGGCTGGGTGGCCCAGTCGAAGGCGATGACTGCGGAAGCGGAATAAGCGCGGCGACATTTCGCGGCCGGTTCATCCGGCCGCGACAATCTCAAGCTAGTTGAAACCTGCGCGTCGCACCGGCCCGTCAGCATTCGCTGCGCCGTGCGGCCCGCACAGGCAAAGGATATTCAAAATGGCGACAATCACAGCGGCAATGGTCAAGGATCTGCGCGAGACGACCGGCGCGGGCATGATGGATTGCAAGGGCGCGCTCAACGAGACCAACGGCGATATGCAGGCGGCGATCGACTGGCTGCGCAAGAAGGGCCTCTCAAAAGCGGCGAAGAAATCCGGCCGCGTCGCAGCGGAAGGTCTGATCGCGGCTGTGACGTCCGGCACCAAGGGCGCGCTGGTCGAGGTGAATTCGGAAACCGATTTCGTCGGACGCAACGAGCAGTTCCAGGGTCTGGTGAAGATGATCGGCCAGGTCGCGCTCGACGCCGGAGACGACGTTGAAAAGATCAAGGCGGCGAAGGTCGGCAGCATCACGGTTGAAGCCGCGATCAACGACGCCATCGCCACCATCGGCGAGAACATGACGCTGCGCCGTGCTGCTTCGTTGTCGGTGAAGGACGGCGTTGTCGCAAGCTACATCCACAACGCGGTGATCGACGGCCTCGGCAAGATGGGCGTACTTGTCGCGCTTGAGTCCACGGGCAAGAAGGACGAACTGGCCGCGCTCGGCAAGCAGATCGCGATGCACATCGCCTCGTCGAATCCGCAGGCGCTCGATGCCGCCGGTCTCGATCCGGAAGTGGTGCGCCGCGAAAAGGACGTGATGGCCGACAAATACCGCCAGCAGGGCAAGCCGGACGCGATGATCGAGAAGATCGTCGAATCGGGCCTGAAGACCTACTACAAGGAAGTCACGCTGCTGGAACAGCCTTTCATCTTCGACGACAAGAAGAACGTCGGTCAGGCCGTGAAAGAAGCTGAGGGCAAGGCCGGCGCGCCTGTGAAGGTCACGGGATTTGTGCGCTATGCTCTGGGCGAGGGAATCGAGAAGCAGGAGTCCGATTTCGCCGCCGAAGTTGCCGCCGCCGCCGGACAAGGGTGAGGCATTCCGCCAGATCGGCGGATCATGCGCTCGGCCTGCGAGACTTCGGTCTGAAATGAGTGAGCGAACGCATTATGGGTGAACCGGCTTACCGGCGCGTCGTCATCAAGGTCTCCGGCGAATATCTCGCCGGCGACCAGCCGTTCGGCATTCATCAGCCAACCCTCGACCGCATTGCCGGCGATCTCATCAAGGCGCGCGAACTCGGCGTCGAGATCGCCGTCGTTGTCGGCGGCGGAAACATCTTCCGCGGCGTCGAGGTGTCGTCGCGCGGCGTCTCGCGCACGACCGGCGACACGATGGGCATGCTCGCCACCGTGATGAATTGTCTCGCGCTTGAATCCGCCTTGAGCCGCAAGGGCCAGTCGGCGCGTGTGCTGTCGGCACTCATCATGCCCGAAGTGGCCGAACTGTTCACGATTGCGAATGCGCATCGCTATCTCGCCGAAGGGCGGATCGTCCTGCTCGCGGGCGGTACCGGCAATCCGTACTTCACAACGGATACGACGGCTGTACTGCGCGGCGCCGAAATCGGCGCGCAGGCGGTGTTGAAAGCGACCAATGTCGATGGCGTCTACAGCGCCGATCCGAAAACCGACAAATCGGCCAAGCGTTTCGACCGGCTCACCCATTCGCAGGCGGTCGAGGGTGGCTATAAGGTGATGGACGCCACGGCCTTCGCGCTTGCCCGCGAAACCTCGTTGCCTATCATCGTGTTCTCGATTGCCGAGGCGGGTTCGATCGGCGCGATTTTGAGCGGCAAGGGCAAGGGCACGATTGTCGCCGGTTAAGTTCAGGGAGAGCGTGATGGCGTCCGATACTTTCGATCTCAACGACCTCAAGCGCCGCATGGACGGCGCAACCGCATCGCTCAAGCATGAACTCGGCGGCCTTCGCACCGGACGCGCTGCGATCTCGATGCTCGAACCGGTGCAGGTCGAAGCCTATGGCAGCAACATGCCGCTCAATCAGGTTGCGACGGTGAGCGTTCCCGAGCCACGCCTGCTGTCGGTGCAGGTGTGGGACAAGTCGATGGTGAAGGCGGTGGAGACCGCAATCGTCAATTCCAATCTCGGATTGAATCCGGCGACCGAAGGCCAGGTCATTCGCCTTCGCATTCCGGAGTTGAACGAAGAGCGCCGCAAGGAACTGGTGAAGGTCGCGCACAAATACGCGGAGGCTGCACGCGTCGCGATCCGCCACGTTCGCCGTGACGGACTGGATATCGTCAAGAAGCTGGAAAAAGATCACAAGATTTCCGAGGACGAGCACGAGCGTCATTCGGGCGGAATTCAGAAAGCGACGGATGCTGCAATCGGCGACGTCGACAAGCTGCTTTCCACTAAGGAAAAAGAAATCCTGACGGTCTGAAAGATTTTTGGATGTCGAACGGCACCATGCCATTGCAACCGGAATCGGGTTCTCCCGAAATGCCGCGGCATGTCGCCATCATCATGGACGGCAACGGGCGATGGGCTGCTGCGAGGGGATTGCCGCGCGCGGAAGGTCATCGCCGCGGCGTCGAGGCGCTGCGCAAGGTGGTGCGGGCGGCCGGCGAACTCGGCATTTCCTATCTCACCATCTTCTCGTTCAGTTCGGAAAACTGGACGCGGCCCGAGAGCGAGATCGGCGATCTGTTCGCGCTTCTTCGTAGATTCATCCGCAACGATCTCGCGACGCTGCACAGTGATGGCGTGCGTGTGCGCGTGATCGGCGAGCGCGGCGGGCTTGAGCACGATATCATCGGCATGCTGACGGAAGCAGAAGAACTCACCCGCAATAACAATCGTTTTACACTCGTGGTTGCGTTCAACTACGGTTCGCGCCAGGAAATCGCGCGCGCGGCACAGCGTCTCGCTCAGGAAGTCGCCGACGGCAAGCGCGATCCGAAAAGCATCGATGCCGACACGCTCGGCCACTCTCTCGATGCGCCGGATGTGCCCGATCCCGATCTCATCATTCGCACCAGCGGCGAGCAGCGGCTGTCGAACTTCCTGATGTGGCAGGCGGCCTACAGCGAACTCGTGTTCGTGCCGATCCACTGGCCGGATTTCGACAAGGCCGCGCTGGAAGGTGCGATCAAGGAATACGCCACCCGCGAGCGCCGCTTCGGCGGCCTCGTCGCCAAGACGGCGTCGTGAGCGGCATGGCGCCGGACGCCCGACCATCGGTTCCCGGCGAGGCGAAGGGATCGAGCAATCTTTTCATTCGCGTCGTTGCGGCGCTCATTCTGGCACCGCTCACCATCATGGTGGTGTTCGCTGGCGGCTGGATCTGGATTCTGCTGGTGACGGCGGTTGCGATCGGCCTGTTCTATGAATGGGACAGCATCGTCAACGCAAAACGCGATGCACGTATCATCGCAATCGGCGTCATCGCGCTCGAACTGATCGGGCTTGCGCTGTGGTTTGGCTGGACCGGCATTGCCTTCACGACAGCAATTGTCGCGCCGACATTGATTGCCTATCTGTCGGGCGAGCGGCGCGCGTGGAATGTCGGCGGATTTTTCTATGCGGCGGCGGCTTTGATTGCATCCGTGCTGGTGCGTCTCGATCCTGCCGTCGGGTTTTACGCACTGGTCTATCCGCTTCTGATCGTGTGGGTGACGGACATCGGCGGCTATTTCGCCGGACGCGGCATCGGCGGGCCGAAACTCGCGCCGCGCATCAGTCCGAAGAAGACATGGGCCGGTGCCATCGGCGGCATCGTGTTGAGCCTCGTGATTGCCGTTGCAGCGACATGGCTCGGCTGGGGACGTCTCGTTCCGATGATCGCGATCGCGCTCGTGCTGTCGATCGTCTCGCAGTTCGGCGACCTGTTCGAGTCGTGGGTGAAGCGGCAGTTCGGTGTGAAGGATTCCAGCCAGATCATTCCGGGCCACGGAGGCCTGCTTGATCGGCTTGACGGTTTCGTTGCGGCGATTGTTTTCGCCGCCTTGTTTGGATATTTGCGCGGCGGCCTCGACGGCGTCGGCCGCGGTTTCATGATGTGGTGATGCGATGAATGCAGTTCCGTTGCGTAACGACAAATCGGCTGCGTCCGGCATCCGCAGCGTCAGCGTTCTCGGCGCGACCGGCTCCATCGGCGACAGTACGATGGACCTTATCCGCGCCGCACCCGGCCGCTACCGCGTCGAAGCACTGACCGCGAACAGCAATGTCGCAGGCCTTGTGAAGCTCGCAAAAGAATTCAATGCGCGCTTCGTGGCGCTTGCCGATGCATCGAAGCTCGGCGAATTGCGCGATGCGCTTGCGGGAACGGACATCGCAAGCGGCGCGGGCGAGGGCGCGATCATCGATGCGGCGGAACGTCCGTCCGACTGGGTGATGGCGGCTGTCAGCGGCGCAGCCGGATTGAAGCCCGCGCTCGCGGCTGCGGATCGCGGCGCAACGATCGCACTCGCCAATAAGGAATGTCTCGTCTGTGCCGGCGACTTCTTCATGGACCGCGCGGCGAAAGCGGGCGCGACTGTGCTTCCGGCTGACTCCGAACATAACGCGCTGTTTCAGGCGCTCGCCTCCGGCAATCGCGACGAACTCGTGCGCGTGATTATCACCGCGTCCGGCGGCCCGTTCCGGACATGGAAAGCGGCCGACATCGAGCAGGCGACACTGGAGCAGGCGCTCAAACATCCGAACTGGAGTATGGGGCAGAAGATCACCATCGATTCCGCCTCGATGATGAACAAGGGTCTCGAAGTGATCGAAGCCTCGTATCTGTTCGCGCTGTCGCCGGACGAGATTGACGTGCTGGTGCATCCGCAATCCATCGTTCACGGCATGGTGGAATTTTCGGATCGCTCGGTGATGGCGCAACTCGGCACGCCCGACATGCGGACCCCGATTGCACATTGTCTCGGCTGGCCGGATCGAATCCCGGGCCGCGCTGCGCCACTCGATCTTGCGAAAATCGGTTCGCTGACATTCGAGGCGCCGGACTACGAACGATTCCCCGGCTTGAAACTGGCCTACGACGCGCTGCGGATCGGCAAGGGCGCGACCACGGTGTTCAACGCGGCGAACGAGGTTGCCGTTGCCGCCTTCGTCGCGAAGAAGATTCGCTTCGGCGGCATCGCGCAGCTTGTGGAAGCAACGCTGAATGCGTGGGTGAGGGGCGGGAACCAGGCCCCGCTGACGAGCGCGGACGATGCGATTTCTGTTGACCATATTGCGCGAAATAAGGCGGCCTCCCTCTTGCCTCAAATTGCCTTAAAGGCATCCTAGTTAACTAGGGATCGGGCCTTCGGGCTTTACGGGTGAGGGACGGTCTGGTGGATTTTTTGCTGAATGGTTTCAATACGTTGAGTCATGGACTCATCGGCTACATCGTCCCGTTTCTGTTTGTCCTCACCATCGTCGTTTTCTTCCATGAGCTGGGCCACTTCCTCGTCGCCCGCTGGGCCGGCGTGCGGGTGTTAACGTTCTCGCTTGGCTTCGGCCCGGAACTGTTCGGCTTCAACGACCGTCACGGCACGCGCTGGAAGGTCTCGGCCATTCCGCTTGGCGGCTATGTGAAATTCTTCGGCGACGATTCCGAAGCCTCGACGCCGTCATCCGATGCTCTGAAAGCGATGACGGAGGAGGAGCGCAAGGTCAGCTTCCACGGCAAAAAAGTTGGGCCGCGCGCGGCCATCGTCGCGGCGGG
>BFBZ01000360.1_pt1 | contig 48766 bp, 43 predicted proteins | sample 1888401 | NCBI WGS metagenome assembly BFBZ01 (sample SAMD00112614, study PRJDB3348) | symbiont metagenome | host: Chara braunii | reverse complement strand
GTTCCTTCAGTGCCGCCGACCAGATCTGCATGAACTCGGCATTGAGACCGTAGGGTGCCGCGCCAATCTTAAGCTTCTTTTCCTGGGCGAGGGTCGGCGAGGCCAGAAGTGCGGTGGCCGCAGCAAGAGCAATCAGTAATTTCTTCATTATAATTCTCCTCCGTTGAAAAGTCCGGCGGCCATCATGACGCGCCGTTTGGTTTCCGGGTGCGCAGCACCTGGATGTCTTCGGGCTCAGCCGCCCAGATTTCGCTTTTGGTCGAGCATGACGGCGCCGACGATGAGGGCGCCTTTGAGGACCTGCTGGTAGTAGGACTGGATCCCCATCAGATCGAGACCGTTGTTCATCACACCGATGATCAGTGCGCCGATGAGCGTGCCGGTGATGCGCCCGACGCCGCCCGAAAGGCTGGTTCCGCCGATGACGACAGCCGCGATGGCGTCGAGTTCGTAGGCGATCCCTGCCTGGGGCAAGGCTGAGCCGGTGCGGGCGGCAAGCAGCATGCCAGCCAGTCCGGAAAGGCCCCCGGAGATGACATAAACGAGGAAGCGCAGCTTGCTGACACTGATGCCTGATGTAATCGCGGCGTGCGGGTTGCCACCAACGGCATAGATGTAACGGCCAAAGCGGGTGCGATTGAGGACCCACCATGCGACGGCAAAGACGATGGCCAGCAGGATGACCGGCATCGGAATGGACAGGATATTGCCGGTGCCGATCCAGCGGAAATCTGGCGTGAGAGCCGGAACCGGCTTGCCGCCGCCATAGATCAGCGTCAGACCGCGCGCCGCCGAGAGCATGCCGAGTGTTGCGACGAAGGCGGGAACGGCGAAGCGAGAAACGATGAGGCCGACGACAGCGCCGCAGGCAACGCCGACCAGTATTCCAACCGACAGAGCGACATAAGGCGGATAGGGTGCACCGAGAATGCCCGCCGTCGCGGAGGTCGTGGCGAAACTGGCGCTGACGATGCCGGTAAGCGCAACGACCGAGCCTACGGACAGGTCGATGCCGCGTGTCAGGATGACGAACGTCATGCCGATCGCCAGCACGCCATTGATCGAGGTCTGCAGCAGCACATTGGAGATGTTGCCGGCCGTCAGGAAGTACTCATTCGAAAATGAGAGGACGATCGCGAGCAGAAGGAAGGCGAGAAAGATCCCATATTCCTGGATGATCAATCGGCGACGGTCGGAGCCGAACCAAGAATTGGACTTGCTGTTTTCAGTGGCGGACATTGCAAATACCTTTTGTTGCCGGACGCGTTCTTTTGAGCTTCGATGCCTGCCTTGTTCAGGTCGACAGGTGCACGAGCGATTGCGCGTCGGCCTCCTCCCTCTTGAGAATTCCGGCGGACCGACCCTGGCGCATCACCAGAATGCGATCGGACATGCCGAGAACTTCGTCTATTTCCGATGAGATCATGATGACCGTGCCGCCTTCGGCAGCGAAGTCGCAGATGATGCGATAGATTTCGCGCTTGGCGCCGACATCGACACCGCGTGTCGGCTCATCCAGCAGGAGTACCTTCGGCTTACGCAGGAACCACTTGCCGAGCACGACCTTCTGCTGGTTGCCGCCCGAAAGACCCGAGACCGGCATGCTGTCGCGTGCGGCCTTGATGCCGAAGTGTTTGATCATCTCCTGGCTGGCTTCGGCCTCGGCTCGCCGATCCATCGAGAAGCGCGGGCTCATTTCCGGCAGGCTCGCCAGGCAGATGTTGTTGCGCACGCTGTCGATGAGATTGAGCCCCGTCAGCTTGCGGTCTTCGGTCACGAAGGCGATACCGTGTTGCATGGCCTCCGCCGGCTTGCGCACGGTGATCAGCTGTCCACCGAGCTTTATGTTTCCGGAGCCGGTGGCATCGAGACCGAAGATGCAGTTGAAGATCTCGGTGCGACCCGAGCCCATCAGCCCGTAAATGCCGAATATCTCGCCCTTGTGGGCCGTGAAGGAGATATCGTTCACCTTGCCCGCGGCCGTCAGATCGGAGACTTCCAGTCCGGGCGTGTCTGTCGGCACGTTGGTCTTAATGTATTCCTCGCCGAGCTCGCGGCCGACGATCATGCGGATCAGTCCGGGCCGGTCGATATCGGCGAGCGCACCGCTGCCAACATAGGAGCCATCGCGGAAGGCCGTGTAGGAATCGGCTATCTGGAAGATTTCCGACAGCCGGTGCGAGACATAGACGATGCCCTTGCCCTCGGCCTTCAGTCGCTCGATGGTCGCAAACAGCTGCTGAGCTTCCTTCTCGCCGATGGCCGAGGTCGGCTCGTCCATGAAGATCACTTCGGCATCGTGGCTGAGCGCCTTGGCGATCTCGACGAGCTGAACCTGCGCCACCGAGAGGTTCATCATGAATTGCGTGGCGCGGATATTGAACTGCAGCCGGTCGAGCAGCGCTTGGGCATTGCGGTTCATCGTCTTGAAATCGATCCCGCCGAAACGGGCCGACGGCTCGCGGCCGAGATAGATGTTCTCCGCAACCGTCATATGAGGGATCGGGCTGAGTTCCTGCTCGATTATGGCAATACCGGCGGCGAGCGCTTCGGCGGGGCTGGCGTAATCCACGTCCTTGCCGCGGCGGCGAATGGAGCCGGCATCGCGCTTGTGAATACCCATGAGGATCTTCAGGAATGTCGACTTGCCCGCGCCGTTACCGCCGCACAAGGCGTGGACCGAGCCGGCGCGCAACTGAAAGCGCCCATCTCGCAACGCGGCGACACCACCAAAGGACTTCTTCAGCCCCTCTACTTCAAGCAGGAATTCCACGTTCCCCTCCGCACTCCCGATGCTGCACCGAAAGGCCGGCCGAAGCCGATTATCGTCTTTCAACATCAATGTTGACAATATTCGATATGCTTTCGACAAATGTCAATATGGTGATTTTGGATTCGACAAAGCACTCTCGCGGGATGGTGCTATCTGCTGTATTTCCAGGGCACTGAGGCCCTGTCGAAAGGCGCTTCACTATGATAGGTTGATGTCATATTATGAGTTTTGGATCGTTTGACTGACCGGTGGAATTGTCGCCTTTGGGCAAGCGATTGAGAGGTAGGGAATGACATCAGTCAGCGGCGGCCGGCAGAGATTGGCGCAGCAAGTCATTGACAAGTTGCGTGCGCAGATTGAAGCGGGCCATCTTCGGGTAGGCGATCAGCTTCCGACTGAGCCGCAATTGGAGGCGACTTATGGGGTTAGTCGCACGGTTGTACGCGAAGCGATCGCTGATCTCCGCGCCGCCGGGCTCGTCAAGCCGATGCAGGGCAAGGGCGTGTTCGTTGCCGAGGCGACAGCTCGTCCAGGATTGATGTTGACCCCGGTTGAAATCAGAAGCATTCCGGAAACCCTGGAATTGCTGGAGTTTCGCATGGCGGCCGAAGGTGAAGCGGCGGCGATTGCGGCCTATCGCAGGACGGCCGAGCAGGAAGCCGCGATCGCTGCGGCCAATCGCAAAATGGCGACTCTGATAGAGCGGGGGCTTCCGACCGTGGAAGCGGATTACGAATTCCACCTGGCTGTCGCCATCGCTACCAACAACCGTTTCTACGTCGATGTTCTCCGGCATTTCGGGGCGCGCACCATCCCGCGCGGCCAGTTCCCAACCCTGCCCGAAGCCAATGATCGGACCTATCTGGAGAAGGTTCATGCGGAGCACGCGGAGATCCTGGCCGGGATCGCGGATCAGGACCCGGAACGCGCGCGCCAGGCGATGCGGGCTCATATGATGGCAAGCCAGAGGCGCTATCGTTTCCTTGCGGAACAGCTGCAATAAGGCTCGACTCATGTGGCAAGTCATATTATGTCATATGATATGAATCTCAAAGGAGATGCGGCAGGTGTATGTAGGAACGCAGGTCGAAGCACGAGATGATGACGACTATCGGGTTTTCAGGCAGCTGGGGCTGAAGCGTATCTGCGCTGATCCGCCGGGCAAGCCTGACAGCTGGACCCTCTCCGACCTCAAGCGCCATCGCGACAAGATCGAAAGTTTCGGCCTGATCCTGGATATGATCCAGCTTCCGTTGCCATCGCAGCCGATCGAGAAGGCTTCCTACCCCGATATTCTGCTTGCCGGACCAGATCGCGACCGGCAGATCGACGCCGTCTGCAAGCTGATCGAGGATGCCGCTAGCGCCGGCATTCCCTCCGTGAAGTATAATCTCAACCTCATCGGCATTCCGCGCACGCCGGACGAGCCGGGGCGAGGGGGCTCGATGAATGCCAGCTTCCGCTGGGAGAAGGCCGACCATCAGGCGCCCCTTGGCCTGGCAGGCGTGCTGTCGGAAGACGAGAACTGGGAGCGGATCGACTATTTTCTGGAGCGCGTGGTCCCTGTAGCGGAAAGCAATCGCGTCCGTCTCGCCTGCCATCCGCACGATCCCTATACGCCGCCGGGCTATCGTGGTGTTACGCGTGTTCTCGGCACGGTGGAGGGGCTAAAGAAGTTCGTGCTCATGCGCGAAAGCCCCTATCACGGGCTGAACTTCTGCCAGGGCTCGATTGGCGAGATGCTCGACAATCCGCGTGAAGAGATCGACGACGTCATCCGCTGGTTCGGCACGCGCGACAAGATCTTCAACGTCCACTTCCGCAACATCCGGGGCGGCAAGCTGTCCTTCATGGAGACGTTCCCGGAGGAGGGCGACATGGACATGGTTCGCTCTGCCCGGATCTACAAGGAAGTCGGCTATCGCTACATGCTGATGCCCGATCACGTTCCAACGATCAGCGGCCGCGACCCCACCGGCGTCGCCTTTGCCTTTTGCTACGGCTACATCGCCGCCCTCGTTCAATCGCTCGAACAGGCCTGAGACATTCTCAGCCTATTGATCCACAGAAGGATTTCGCCATGAACCCGAATGAATTGAAGCAGGTGGTTGGCAGCGGTTTGCTGTCTTTTCCCGTCACGCATTTTAAGCAGGACCTGACATTCGACGAGGCCAAGTATCGCAGCCATGTCGACTGGCTGGCGGGCTATAATGCGGCAGCACTTTTTGCGGCCGGCGGCACTGGCGAATTCTTCTCTCTCAACCCTTCCGAGATTCCCCAGGTGGTGCGCGCCGCCAAGGCTTCTGCCGGCAATACGCCGATCATTTCGGGCACCGGTTACGGCACCTCGCTTGCCGTGGACATCGCCGAGTCGGCCGAGAAAGCGGGCGCCGACGGGCTGCTGCTTTTGCCGCCCTATCTGATGTTTGCCGAGCAGGCCGGTCTCATCGCGCATGTTAAGGCGGTCTGCCAGGCCGTTGGCATCGGCGTCATCGTCTACAACAGAGATAATGCCATACTGACCGCCGAGAGCCTGAAGCGGCTCGCCGACGAATGCCCCAACCTCATCGGCTTCAAGGATGGTGTCGGCGATGTCGACAAGGTCATCGAGATCACCACGACCCTTAGGGATCGCCTGGTCTATGTCGGCGGGATGCCGACTCACGAAGTCTATGCCCAGGCCTATTTTGGAGCCGGCGTGACGACTTATTCTTCGGCGGTTTTCAACTTCGTCCCCGCGCTGGCACAGCGTTTCTATGCGGCTCTGCGCAGCGGCGATCAGGCAACGGTCGACGATATCCTCAAGCGCTTCTTCTTCCCGCTGGTGACCCTGCGCAATCGGAAGAAGGGATATGCCGTATCGATCATCAAGGCGGGGCTCCATGTTCTCGGGAAGGATCCGGGCCCGGTGAGGCCGCCCTTGACCGATCTGACGGCGGACGAGTTGGTCGTGCTGGAAAAGATCATCGCCGTCGCCGCGTGATATTTGCTAGAAGACTCCTGCGGCTGCCGGCGGAGTCGGCAGCCGATATTCTGGTGAGGTGACCCATGATTGAAGCTTCGGCCGCAGGACCGGCCCGGACCTTCGTCTGTGTCGCGGCGGCGACCGCCGGGACGATCGATATCTATGAGATGGATGAGGCGATTGGCGCGCTGAAGCCGGTTTCGGCCTTCGAAGCCGGCAAAATGGTCATGCCAATGGCCGTCAGTCCGGACAGGACGCATCTCTACGCTGTCATCCGTGCAGAGCCCTACCGGGTGTTGACACTGGCGATCGACCGCACGACGGGCGGGCTGACCCAACAAGGCGTTGCCGTCTTGCCCGACAACATGGCCTACATCTCCACCGATCCATCCGGCAAGCTGCTGCTTGCCGCATCATATGGCGGCAACAAGATCGCCGCCCTTTCAATCGGCAGGGATGGGCTCGTCAGTGAAGACGCGGGGCAGGTGATCCCGACGGGTCGTAACGCACATTCGATTGTGAGCGACAGGAGCGGCAAATACGTCTTTGCGACCAATCTCGGTTCCGATGCCGTGCTGCAATTCATCTTCAATGCCGAAACCGGCTTGCTGACCGCGAACGACCCGCCGCAGGTCACCACCAGGGCCGGCTTTGGTCCGCGCCACATCGTCGTGTCTCCGGACAATAGATCCGTCTACGTCCTGACTGAACTGACCGGCCATGTCATTCACTACGCGCTGGATGCCGTCCGGGGAACATTGACCGAGGTCGAAAGCATCGCCTCCGTTCCGGTCGATGCCGGACTATCTCCCGGCATTGCACCAACGGCACCAGCCTCATCCAACTTTGCGACGCCCATCACGGCCCCTGTGGATGACGGTAAGCCGAGGGTCTGGGCGGCGGATATCGGCATCACGCCAAATGGCAAGTTCCTCTACACGACCGAGCGGACGACAAGCACGATCGCACTCCTTCGCGTGGGGGAGCCCGACGGCAGGTTGACCTATGTCACCAGTTACCCCACGGAGCAGCAACCTCGCGGTATCCGCATCGAGCCGTCAGGTGGGTTCCTGGTGGCATCGGGCGAAAGATCCGACAGACTATCCGTCTATGCCATTGACCAGACCGACGGTGTCTTGACTCTCGCCGGACGATATCCGGTCAGTGCCGGTGCGAACTGGATCGAAATCGTAGCGTTTCCCTGACCCGGCCGTGCGATCCTACACCACCGGGGCAGCTCAGCCGCGATCTGTCAGAATAGCCATCGCGGCGATCAACTCCTCGACTTCGGAAGCGGGCAGGGGTCTGGCAAACAGGTAACCCTGGAACATCTCGCATCCGGCGCCGGCCAGAAAATGCGCCTGTTCCTCGGTCTCCACACCTTCGGCGACGACTTCCAGCTCAAGCGTTCTGCCAAGCGACACGATGGCGGAGGTGATCGCCATGTCCCCGGTTTTGCTCGGGATATCGGCAATGAACGATCTGTCGATCTTCAGGCGGGACAGAGGAAAGCGTCGAAGGGTACTCAGGCTCGAATATCCCGTGCCGAAATCATCGATCGCGAGGCTGACGCCGAGTTGCTTCAACTCGTGCATGCGCTCTATGGCGCCTTCCACGTCATGCATGATCAGGCTTTCCGTCAGCTCGAGTTCAAGCCATTGCGGATCGAGACCGGCAGATTTCAGCGCGGAGGCCACCTGTTGTGTCAGGGACTTCTCCAGAAACTGGCGCGCGGACACGTTCACAGCCACCCGTAGTGCCGCAAGGCCTCGGTCCTGCCAGACCTTTGCTTGCTGACAAGCTTTCCGCAGCACGATATCGCCGATCGCAACGATGAGTCCGGTTTCCTCAGCCAGAGGTATGAAAGCACCCGGCAGCAGCAAGCCTTCGACCGGGTGCTGCCATCGCACCAGCGCTTCGACACCGATCACATTTCCGGTGCGGATGTCTTTCTGCGGTTGATAATGGAGCACGAACTCGTCCCGCTCCACCGCGCGCCGTAGTTCGTCGATGCGGGTCAGCTTGTTGCGGGCCTCTTCCCCCATGGCGGCATTGAACATCTGAATACCGTTACGCCCGGATTCCTTCGCACGATAGAGCGCCATATCGGCATTGGCGAAGAGTTCGGAGGCCGTGTCGCCATGCTCGGTGGAGCACGCCACACCCATGCTGCAGGTGACGCGAATTTCCACGCCATCGATGGTCAGCGGCTCGGAGATGCCTTCGAGAATGGCGCGCAACCTTTGATGAACGGGATCGGGATTCTCTGTCAGGACAATGATGAATTCATCACCGCCAATCCTCGACACGATACCGCTATTTCCGACCCGTGCTGATATTCGCTGCGCGACCACCTTCAGCAGCTCATCGCCGGCTGCATGTCCTAGGTTGTCGTTGACGAGCTTGAAGTTATCCAGGTCGACAAAGGCGACCGCCACATGCTTTTGTTCCCGCGAGGCTTTCTGGAGAAGTTCGACCAGTTTACGGTCGAGCCGCGTGCGGTTTGGCAGCCCGGTCAGCGCGTCATGTTCGGCAAGATAGGCGATATGCGCGATATCGTGATGCCGATCGATGGCGATTCCCACGGTCTGGGCCACGCCGGCGAGAAATTCCATGAGGCCTGTTTCGTCGCCATTGGACGTTTCGACGACCAGGGTTCCGTGCCTGCCGCCATCCCGCGAAAAGATCGGGAATTCCACGGCGCTTTCAGCAATAGTTTCCGTTTGGCCGCCGTCGACGGCGAAGCTGACGTGCCTCCCGTCTAACAGCCGCTCAAGGAGCATCTGGGCGTCCTTGAGAAAGGAGGAAAGATCGACTCCTCGGGCAACATCCTGCAGAAGCTTGGTCTGCGCGCTCATCAATTCCTCTGCGCGCTTGCGGGCGGTGATGTCTCGGGATGCTCCCACCACACCGATGATATTGCCGTTTCGATCCCGCAGCGGCACACGGGACATCATCAGCCATCCTTCACCCTTCATGCGCCGTTCTTCGACGCCAAGATCGGGTTTGCCCGTCTCCATTACGCGTTGTTCGACGACATCGATCTTTTGCGCATCGGCCATGGGATGAATTTCGGCGTCTGTGAGCCCAATCAGCTCTTCGACATCCAGGAAGCCGTTATTGGCAACGATCGCCCGGTTGGCGAAGAGAAACCGGCCCTCTCTATCCTTGGCGTAGATGAAATCCGGCACGTAGTTGATCATCGCTTCGAGCCACTCATATCGCTCGCTCAACGCCAGATACTGAGCCTGGAGCAGTTCAAACAACTCCCGGACATGCCGGTTGTCATCGTTCGGATCCACGCCTGTTGGTTTCGAGGGTTTATCCGGCTGCTGCGTCATCAATGTTCTCTCACTTGGCAGACAGACAATATCGGCAAGCAGTTATGCAAGCATGAAAGCTCAGAGCCATTTTAACGCTTATAGGCAAAGGTTTACAACGACTGAGGCGTACCGTGATAGTTGAAGCGCGCCTTGCGTGCCGGGGGTAAAACCGGCTAAAGCCGGGCAAGAGAGAAGCCGGGAATCGCAAAAGGAAAAATCATGAACGTTCGCAAAGCCGGCACGAGCGGCAATCTCGTGCTTGCCGGCGTGCTTCTCATGCTTTTCGGCGATTTCATGTTTTCGCTGAACGATGCCATGGGCAAATGGCTGGTTGCTAGTTTTTCAGTCGGCCAAATCCTGGTGATACGCTCGTTCGGTTCCTTCATCATCCTCGCGCCGATGATCGCGAGGCAGGGAAGCGATGCTCTGTTTCGGCTGGAGCGGCCGCCATTGCAGATCCTGCGGGTCGTCATGACGACCGCCGATGTCGCTCTCTTCTACGCTGCAGTCGCCTATCTCCCGCTTGCCGATGTCATGACCTTCTACATGGCGGGCCCCATCTACGTTGCCGCGATTTCGCATTTCTTCCTGGGTGAACGGATCGGCTGGCGGCGCTGGCTGGCGGTTCTGGTCGGCTTTGTCGGCGTGCTGATCGCCTTGAGACCTTCAGCGGCAATGCTCTCCTGGCCATCGATTTTTGGCCTTGGCGGCAGTCTCGCCTTCGCGCTGACTCTGGTCCTGAGCCGGCGGCTCCGCCAGACCAGCGACGCCACGCTCGTTGCATGGCAGACGGTTGCCGCTCTCGCTACGGGCATTGTGCTGAGCATCGGCAACTGGCGCTCCGCATCGACACTCGATTACGCCGCCATGCTTGCACTCGGCGTCGTTGCGGGGAGTGCCCACATGATGATCACCCGATCGTTGAAGCTCGCGCCCGCATCGCTGCTTGCGCCGCTGCAATACAGCCTGCTGATCTGGGCGATTGCGCTGGGTTTTCTCTTCTTCGGCGATATTCCAGACGCTCAGATCATCGTCGGATCGGTCGTCATCGTGCTAGCCGGCCTCTTCATCTTCCACCGGAAGAACCTCACCGACACCATACCCAAGGATGCCGTCCCGCGGGATGGGCATTGAGATGGCTGCTCTTTGAGAATGGCAGCTATCACACAGTCACAGATAGGCTGTGTATGGAAGGATACTTTTCGGTAGGTATCCAGTTAGCCAAACGGCCTTCGCCGGATAGCGTCGCTATTCATCGCCTACGTTATCTCTGCTGTTACGAAGGTCCTAAATAGCTCAGATTCCGCCTATGGAGATCGATGTCTCGACCGGCGGGGGCTGGCATCGCCACCAGCCCCAAGCTTTCGCTCAACTCAAACGGGCTTTTGCCACCACACGCCAGTCCAGTCGACCTCGGTAATGGGAGCCGTGATGCCTTGAGCATCTCGATACTCTTCCACAGCCTTACGGCAACCCTCTATAGCGCCATAGTCATCTATGATAATATATCCGCCTGGAGACAATTGCGGATACAGAGCCTCAAGCGCGCAATATGTTGACTCGTACATGTCGCCATCCAGCCGCAGAAGCGCGAATTTATTATCTGTTAATGTTTGCAGCGTATCGGCGAAAAAACCTTTCACAAAGACCACTTGATCGTCAAGTAGGTCGTATCTCGAAAAATTCGCCTTAACCTGATCTAAGGACACCACCAGCTCTTTGTATGTATGGTGTTGGTCGCCTGTATCGGCTTCATACAGCTCCGGTTTTGGCAACGGCAGACCTTCAAAGGAGTCGGCGACGAAGACCCGTCTTTGTGTATCGGAATAGATCCCCAGGATCGACCGCATGAGAATACAACAGCCGCCGCGCCAAACTCCAGTCTCGATAAAGTCGCCGGGAATCTTAGCTTCAAGCGCCCGGGACATAAGATCCGCTAAGTTCTTTAAGCGTTCGACACCGACCATAGTGTGCGCTGTCTGCGGCCAGTCGAGACCAGTCGCCCGCTTTTCGGCGTCGTACGTGGTCGGAAAGAATGGGTGTATCGATTGATCTTCGTAGATCGTGTTTGAGAGGATTTTGATCATCAGCTCGATATACATCGAGCGCAATTTGCCAAGTCCGTTATCCACTACCAATTCCTTACTTTTGATCTGGCAGGCCTTCCCTTATCGGCGTACCAGAGAGATATTTTTTTAGGATCCGCGGGGGAAATATCGCCTCAATTGAAGTCGCAACGCTTCACGAGAACATATTCATATCACGGGCAGATTGATCACTCAATCTAGATGCGTATTCGCTCAGGGGCAGCCTTTAATTCGGGGCGTTTCTTCGCTGTAGAAGCAACAACACCGCCTCGCAGGAAAGCTAAATTTCGATCAGTTCCGGCCCGAGTCCGATTTCCCCGGGAAGTCCGCGCGTCGCGCATTCCAAAGCGCTTCGACACGATGAAGAGCAGCGCAACGCGTTCACAGCAATTCGCCCCATAACATGGTTAAAATGTGATATGTCACGCGGCAGATAGAAATCACCGATGTTGGGGTATGCGTTCTGATCGCCAGATAGACAAAACCTTATCCGACCGCTTCTAGCGCAGTAGACGGCGTGAACGCCAATACCGAGCTCAGGAGTATTCTCGTCGTCAGGACGGACCAGAAGGGTGCTTTGCCCTGCCAGCTGAGATTTAATCCGGCCGACGTCCAAGCCGCGCCTAAGCACCCGGATCGGGTCCTGACGGTAAAACGTCGCATCGAGGTTTTCTACTTCAGGATGAAGATGGCGGAATTTCAACAGCATCTCTGCCATCAGCATCTTCTTACGTTCGCTGAAAGACTGCCCTTCAAGATGGGTTACGAAAACATCGCCAGCGACGACATGCCGCCAACCTACTTTACGAGCACGATAGCAGAAGTCGCTTTCCTCCCCATAAGCAACTGGGAAATTCACGATGTCGAAATAGCCGACCTCCTTGAGGCATTCCCGTCGGATAAACATACAAAAACCAACGGTTGTGTGCACGTCTACCCGCTTTCCGGCGTTCATTTCCGTAGCTAGCTGATTAAGCATCTCATCGCTGACATCCATTTTCCGCGCGGGATTTCCGGAAGGCATGGGATAGCAGCTAATATGACTGCCTATCTGGTTCGTCAGCGGGTTGACTGTTGCCACGCGACTTCCGTCCGCTGCAGCCACGATGCGATCAAGCCAACCATCGTAGACTATAGTGTCGCTGTTAAGCAGCAGTACATCTCGGTCCGGATGTACCTGCATTCCAAAATTGACAGTAGCCGTAAACCCAAGATTGGTCGCGTTCGTGATCAACGTGATCAATCCTTTGTCTCGGAGAGATCGCAGATGGATATTCACACCTTCATCAGTCGAGGCGTCATCAATTGCCATGATCTCATAATCAATGTCACACTTCGCATTGATGATTGAGCTAATGCACTGTGTCACAAGGTCGAGCTGATTGTGAACAGGAACTATTATGTCGATGGGAGGTCGAGACATTAAGTTCGCCGCTCGCTCTTTCCGTGTTTGACATAGTGGACGAAGGGATTGATGCCCGCCTGCAAGACGTCGGGATTTCGCAGGAGATATCTCGCGGTATCGAATTCTGCAGTGGGATTCCGAAACTCGAATACGCCGTATTTTACATAGTGCGCGATTGGGTCGATTCTGGCGTTCCGAACATCTGCATTTTGGTTCAAATAATACCGGGCATCGAACAATCCCGAATCCGCGATTATTTTTCTGTCGCGCCGGTTCCTATACCACCGCAGCTTAGGTGGAATGAACGAACGTCGTGATAGGCTGAGCAGTTCCTGCGGCGTAACGGGAGCTAATGTGCCGGTGTTCTGATGAGACAGGAGTTCGCCTGCCTGCGCATTCTTATGGGAGTCTGCCTTTGTATCCAGTTCGGCTATCCTGGCATCTTTTTCCTTCAATAAATCGACGGCTACGCCCTGTTCAACGGCCAACTCGCCGATAAGCTCAAAATACTGCTGCGCTAGTTTAGCGAAGTCGGGATTGCGGTCGAGCATCGAAAAAATATCAGCAATTGGACTAGGGCTGCTCCCGACGTACAAAACTCCCAGTCCATGAGAATGCAGGAACCCAAATGACGGATATTTTGCAGAAAGCTCCGACCAGAAACGCCAAACACCAAAGCCTCTCTCATGCACGTTGATGTCATGGAAAATGACCACCCCTGTATCAGACATCTTCGGCAACCATGTATCGAAGTCATCTTTCACGGCTTCGTATGTATGGTATCCATCAATGTGCAATAAATCGACGGACCCATCATCAAATGATTGTAACGCATCGGAAAAAAAGCCCCGGATATAGTGATGTTGGGGATATAGGCTGCCAATTGTCGAGCGGAATTGATCAAATACCTCAGACGAGTGAAAGCTCGCATGGGGGTCCCCGACCCAGGAGTCCACTGCAACGCACTCAGTTTTTAAGTCGAGATGTTTTGCTGCCTGACATGCCGCAAAGAAACTCATGCCATTGTGGACACCAAGCTCAACATAGCGGCGCGGCCGCAGGACCGAGAAGAGCGCAAACAGAACCGGTATTAGCCGCGACCACGCCGAAAACCTCATCACTTCTAGACGGAGAAATGTTGTCGACATGGCGTCAATAAGCTGATTCATACTCAGCGCCTCGGGCGCCGCGACGCTCGCCGCGGGTAGCGCCAGGTAGCGTCCATTGTATGGCGCGCCGTAGCCTGTCATCGGCTGGCAGATAATCCGAATTTCCGTACCAACAATTTGGGCACCCACTTCGCAGCCCTTCACAAAGCCCGGCTTCTCCCATATTAGCGCGCCGTCGCGAACGAATGTGTCTGCGAGGCCGCGGCTCACGAGCGGTGTTGGCTCGCTACCGAGTAGATAGTTCGGCAACGTTTTTGTCGGCCAGCCAAGCTCCCTGGGATCCAATCCGTCGACCTGTTGTTCATTGAGACCATATTCAGCAACGATCGCGTTAAGGTTCTCGGCAAGCACCCGACCTTCTGACGTGATATTGAGAATATTGGTAACGTGACGACCCTCGCCTTCAGCGTTATTGTGCTTGCTATTCATCAAGCGCTGAGCATTTGACAGTTTATACTTCAAGCGATCTGCAGAACGCACAGGCAAGTGAAGCAGGCTCAATCCAAGCTTTTCCGCTACCGGGAGCGAGTGAAGTCGACTCGACACCGTGTGGCTTCCCTCCTGAACACTAAACTCGGGGTGAGCGTTCATGAAAAGTCCGGAAATCGCCACCTTACGGAACGGCGATACACGGCCTGTCCAAAAATAATCCTGCTCGGCCTCAAAGACGTCGAATTTTCCGTACTTGCTTGGGATAATGTTCACCCAAGGCATATGCATGACATCATGGGGGAACTGCCGGAGATAGTCATGCAACGCCGCTTTGTTTTCTACATCCAGGAACTCATCTGCATCGAGGAAAAAGACCCAGTCGGCTCCCTCACTCATCGCCTTCCTCGCGAGGAGATTCATCATCGCCGATTGATAACGCTCCTGCGTGTTGCAATTATATATTTCAATGTGTGGCCACGTTTCCGCAATAGATTTTAACGCTTCACTTGTACCGTCTGTCGATTGGACGTCGATAATCATGACCTTGTCAAATAGCGCGGACATTTGGTTCATAAAAAAATGAATAATATCAGCCTCGTTACGAACCATCGAAATGGCATATAAATTGAGATTGACTTCTTTTGCGGCGTTATTCATTCAATAAGATTCCCTACGCAGGTTGGACACGTCATATAATTTAACCTGGACACAAGATAATCGATATGCTTATCGATTAAACTTATCCGGGATAATCTAATAGGTTTCCCGTATCGACAATACGTTGAAAAGCCATGCCTTACTTACGTATTTTCAATCAAGATACTGCGACATTACTTTGCAGTCACCAAAGCAAGGCGTTTTGATATGCTGAGGTCTCCAGTGCGAAAAGACCAATTATACTGTCTAACGCGGCATATATCACGAGCGCGGAGGCGGTCAAGCGTGACGATCAATCTGATCACCCAATCGACATATTGAACACTTTGGACCGCACTATCTGAATTAACCTAGAGACAATGCGCCCGTCGCCGACACAGCTACTGGAATTCTCGCTGAATTTGATTGACAAGGTTTTATGTCGCTAAGCAACTGCAGTTCACCATTGGAAATGGCCCACAAAGTTTGCAGTCGGTACAATGCTAAGCCAATGTGTCGCCTACAGATGCGTTCATCTGTATCCTTCTCATGGGAACGCCAACAAGGCCGTGAACGACCGAGCTGGAATGCACTCTGAAAACCAACGCGTCGTGGATCCAGTGATGCTGAATATGCTGAGTGTGTGACCCTTCAGCGATAGCCACTCCTAGAGTGTAGTCGCCATTCGGCAAAACGGGCAAACGAAATTCGAATTTAACTTGAAGTCCGGCGCCTTGAGATACTTCCAGCGGACTGCTTTCATAGACCAGGAATGTGTTGTCGCCGAATATCACTTGCCCAAGTCGATCCCGCAACTGAAATCCAACGATTGGCTGAAACATATCGGCATGTATCACACATCGTATTTCTACGATGACATCTTCACCACCAACAACCCAAAGCAACGGAGCCTCGTTTCTATCAAGCAATCGCACGGATTCGATTGTGGCGTGACCGGTACCAAATCCCGCTTGATCAGGTTGAAAACTGAAGACTTCGATGTCGTTTCGGAGATTGGAATGGTTTATTAAATCTTCGCGCATGTCTTTATACGCGCCCAGCCCATCAACTTGTTCAGACGCTGTTTTGCCATCGTCGGCTAAAATCCCATCCACTTTCTGATCCGACTTATAAAGGGTCGAGAGATAATGCTCTATAATGGCCTTGGGCGAACCTGCCTCAACAGCCCGGCCGTGGTCGAGCAGAATTGCTTCGCTGCACAAGCTGGCGATGGCGCCTGTATCGTGGCTGACAAATAGTATCGTCCCTTCTTTCATAAAGTTACGCAAAAATCGCATACACTTTTGCGTAAAAAACGCATCGCCGACAGCAAGCGCCTCATCAACAACAAGGATGTCGGCATCCACATGGGCGATGACGGCAAACGCCAACCGGACCATCATTCCGCTTGAGTAGACTTTTACCGGCTGCTCAATAAATTCCCCAATGTCTGCAAACTTAGCAATGTCATCAAAACGCTCCTCTATTTGCGCTCTAGTCAGCCCAAGTAAGGCCCCGTTCATGTAGACATTTTCACGTCCGGTGAATTCAGGGTTGAAACCAGAGCCCAGCTCCAAGAGGGCCGCTATCCGCCCATGCGTTTGTATCGTCCCGCTCGTCGGGCTAAGAGTGCCACAGATCAACTGGAGAAATGTCGATTTACCGCTGCCATTACGTCCTATGATCCCGGCGGTCTGTCCCTTCTTCACTTCGAACGAAACGTCATTGAGGGCCCAGAATTCTCGGAAATATTGCTTGTTCTGCAACCCGAGCAGGCGCCTGAGTCGAGTAAGCAGAAATTGCTTGAGGCGATCACCTGGCTTGTCATAAATTTGATAACACTTACTCAGGTGCTCCACTTTGATCGCAACATCAGAGGACATCTGCGAACCCCTTCCTTGTTTTCTGGAACCAAATATAACCCAGCCAAGCAATGACTAAATTTAACACGAAGGAGTGGGCGAGCACTAAGAGATCCGGCGGATGCCCCCAAAACAACACATTACGGGTTTGCTCTATCACCGGAGTAAGGGGGTTCAGATTGATAAAGTAGCGATATTGTTCAGGAAGTGCGGTAATTGGGTAAAAAATGGGGCTCAAGAACATCAAGATCGTTGTTAGAATACCCGTGAATTGAGAAACATCACGTAAAAAAACTCCTAGCGATGCCAATGCCCAGCTAATTCCCAATATCAGAAGAATAAAATTTATCAGGATTAATGGCATATAAAGTATTGTTAAATGAGGGATACCAAAAAAAATAGTGTAGGCAACTAGCCAAACCGCCAAACTTATTGCTCCATGGAATAGAGCTGAAGTCAATGCAATACATGGAAGAATTTCGATAGGAAAAACAACCTTTTTAACGTAATTGGCATTCGACAAAATCAGCATGGGAGCGCGATTAAGACATTCTGCAAACAGGTTAAAGACGATCAATCCAGCAAAAAGGACGAGCGCAAACTCAGTTTTTGAGTCGCTTCCGCCATTCCACCGAGCCTTAAAAACCTCGCTAAAAACGAATGTATAGACCATTAGCATAAGCAAAGGATTTAGGAACGACCAAAGTATACCCATAACAGAGCCGCGATAACGCCCTAATACTTCTCGGTTGGCCGATGCTACAATAAGTTCGCGATTACTCCATAAACTGGAAATCATCCCAAAGGGGCTTATTGAGTATTTTCCCGTCATGCGTCGGTCCCTAAGTCGGTAAGTTGCGTTAATTTTGCATCTTCCACAGGCGATGACAGGCGCATTTCTATTGACCAATAGACGGCATGTTTGAGAGGCACCCAATCCAAAGCGAGGTTGCTATTGGCGAACCCAGTCTCGCCCCGTGCTAAATTAATCATATACCGTGGCTCACATTCAAATTCCTTTCACCACCAGTGGCAACAGGTTGAGCGGCTTGATATAATGATTTTCAGACTACGTCAAAACCGATTGGGCGGTGATGTCACGTTAAGTTGCTCAGGCTGAGAAAGGCCCGCGGCACTCGGATCTCAGGAAACACGGGCGGCATTTTCCGTGCATCGAAAGCTTCGAGCCGATGATAATGAATTACTTGTGCGCCGTTTCGGCGGGATGGAGCTGAAAAGTAATTGCGAGCTGTTGGGTGCATGGAGACGAATCGTTGCAGCGCTGCTGGCGATCGCTGGCCCTGCGTCGTTCGTTGCCGTTTTCGAAACGGCAGGTGACCATTCTTGGCCCGATTGTTGAGGCCCTTGTGCGACCACTGGTCGAGGCCGGGTGCCACGTTTGCCTTTGCCGCGTCGTACGAACGGAGTTCATCCGTTATGATCCGTTCGAGAGCAAATCCGTAGCACTTCAGCAACACCACCTGCACGCGCCTTGCCGCGCTTCTATGCCGTCTCTTCTGCAAGATTTCTTCGAGAACGATACCCTGCGGATCGACTCGCGCTAGAGCCGGAATTTCGCTCCAGTGCATTTCAAGACGACTTCGTCCAGGTGCCAAATACCGCCGGATCGCGTCCACCGGCGCCTGAGGTCACGTGCGATCTGCGGGCCGAACTTAACGTCCAGCGGCGAACAGCCTCATATGACACCTCGATACCACGCTCGAGCAGCGTTTCTTCGATTTGCGCAGACTCAGATTGAACCGCAGATAAAGTCAGACCGAGTGAACAACGACCGTTGGCGGAAAACGGTGATGCCTGAAATTGATATCTGATGCCTGCATCGCCGAAATCTACGCCCAACCAGGGACGTAGGTAATCGTATGCATTAACGTGACAACACCGAACCGTCCACTCGATCGCTCACCCTTTGCCGCGAGACGTCAATCCAGATCTTTCCGTTTGGTGGTTGATATTTTGAGAAGAGCGCTCAGATTTTCTACAACCCAAATTGCGTTAAGTGGCTCAGTTTTGTTCTGATCGAGCCAGCGCCTCAAAGGTCTGTGCCGTTTCTGGGTGGCGGGCCGAGCTTTTATTCTCGGTCCGCCAGGAAATGCCGGCGCTTATCTGCAAAACCTAGTGCCGGCGCCCCAACTTGGCTGAAATGATGACAAATCGGCTCTGCAATCCAACTCAGGCTAAACGCATAACGTGAGTTGTAGGGGTAACAAGAATGCGGTTAGGGTTGGTGGAGCCGGCGTAGCGCATCAAAGCTTGAAACCCGCTGCCGTTGCGTCATCAAAGAACATCTTCACAGTGTCCAGAGAATAAGCGTCGAGATCATAACCGACCAGAGACAGCTTTTTCAACAAGTCATTCGTGACGGTGATCACCTGGCAACCAATATCATCAGCCTGGAAAATGTTCAAAAGCTCACGGGGGCTGGCCCAGATCAATTCGGCAGCCGGAGCGACCTTCAACATTTCCACCGCTGCCATCATCACCGGAATGGGATCACGACCAGTATCGGCAATTCGACCTGCGAAAACGGAAACGTAGCTTGGGACATCTGGATCAAGTGCAGCAACCACGTCACGAACCTGCGTCAAGGTCATGATGGCGGTAACATTCAGCTTGACCTTCTTTGCTGCCAACTTCTTGATCAACGCGTAGCAGGTCTCTTGCTTGGTGTTGGTCACCGGAATTTTCACGTAGACATTTTCGCCCCAACTGGCGATTTCCAGCGCCTGCTTTTCCATCTCGTCGAAATCATCCGAAAATACTTCGAACGAAAGCGGCTTATCCGCAATCGATGTCAAGATATCTTTGCAGAAGGCACGATAGTCGGTTATGCCGGCTTTTTTCATCAGGGTCGGGTTGGTTGTCAGGCCCTTGATATAGCGTTTGGCATACATCTCGAGCATCCCGGCTTTATCTGCACCGTCCGCGAATATCTTGACCTTGAGGTCTTCAACTTTTTTCATGCTTTTTCTCCCAGGATGCTGTCCGCGGCCTCTCGAAGAGACGATACGCGGGGAACTGCTGTTTCCGGTTGCTTTTCTAGATACCCATAATCGATAAAAATCGTTCGACAGCCTGCGGCTTGCCCGGCCTCAATATCACGCCACCGATCGCCAATCATAAAGCTCTTGCTCAGATCGATTCCATGCTGATCTACAGCCGCTAGAATCGATCCGGGCAGCGGTTTTCGGCAATCGCAGCCATCACCACTGTCGTGATAACAGGTGCGAATTTCGTCGATCGGCAATAGGGAGCCGAGATAGGCGTTGATCTCCTCAACCGTCTCGCGTCGCATCGTACCGCGGGCGACATCCGGCTGGTTGGTCACCACAATCAGCAAATACCCTGCGGCCTTGAAATCCTGCAGGGCGCTCGCGACACCAGGCAATATCTCCAGATGCGTCAAATCCACTGGCGGATAGGGTTTTCCGTCCCGCACAATAGCGCGATTGATCACCCCATCACGATCGAGGAAGATGGCTTGGGTCATTATTTGACTGCCGATTCCCACTTTGTCTGGTTTGCCTTCAGCTTAGGGTGGGAGACGAGCAGATGCCACACGACGGACTGGAATGCTTCCGAGTGCGGCGTGATTGTTTCGGTATTGACAGTCGGGACGACCACGCAGACATCAGCGACTTGCGCTGTGTATCCGCCATCCCGACCAACAACGCCCGTGATCTTCGCGCCAACAGTTTTTGCAAGCTTCAATGCTTCAACCAAATTCGGGCTGATGTTCTTCTCGAGACTACCGCCGCCGACCGATAGGATGAACAGGGCATCCTTGGCGTTCAGCTTGCTTGTCTTCAGCCATTCGGAGAAGATCGTCGCCCAGCCTTCGTCGTTGGTCCGAGCCGTCAGTTCGGAGACATTATCAGTCGGTGCATAGCTCTCTATGCCGACGATCTTTCGAAAATCGTTGACGGCATGCGATGCGTTGCCGGCACTTCCGCCAACGCCGAGAAAAAAAATGCGGCCTCCGTTAGCCTTTACAGTCGCAAGAAGGTCCGCCATGGCTTCGATGGCGTCAACATCCAGCTTGCCGATGATGTCGGAAGCTTCTTTTAAGTGCTGCAGAGCATAAGTCATGAGGGATTTCTTTCGTAAAAATAGTTTTCTGCTTCTTTCAGACCGCTGTGGGATCCTATTTCATAGAAGCGCTCGTGTACTTCATATCCGGCAAGCTCATTCTGGACAGACAACTTGTGATAAAGATCGGCGAGGTCAAAAATCTCGCCAGCCTTGTAATTCGCAAAAACAGATGCTTGCAAGACGCCAAGTCCGTAGTCGATGTATCGCATCTCCGGACTTGGCGTCTTTTTGTTGTATTCGGCCAATTGTCCATCGCGAAAAAGAACGTTGCTTTTGTCCCATCGATTACCGTTGTTCAGCACCGTCATCAGGCCGGGCTTACCGCTCTCGGCAAAAGCCGCTTCCACCGCTGAGAAATCGATAGGTAGATAAGAGTCCCCGTAAAGCAAAAAAAAGCTATCCCCAAGCAGCGGCAAGGCCTGCCTAATCGCGCCCCCGGTTCCCAGAAGCGTCGCTCCGTCAGGCGAATAAACAACCTCGACACCAAAGGCCGATCCGTCACCGACGAGGTTTTCGATCATCTCGCCTAAATATCCGGTGCACAGCACGACCTTCTTGATACCCTGAAGGCGCAGGTAGTTCAATTGACGGGATATGAAGGGGAGGCCCGCGACGTCGACCAACGCCTTGGGTATGGTCTCCGTGATTGGCCGCAGCCTCGTTGCAAGGCCACCGGCTAAGATCGCAACTGTCAATGTCATGACGTCAAGACCACCTTTGTGCCTTCGAAATCGAAGCGAAAGCGAACTTCCTCTAGTCCGGCCCCTGCCATGGCATGTCGCAACTTGTTTCGATCATGGGCCAGGAACATCAGGAAACCGCCGCCGCCGGCGCCCACCAGCTTGCCGCCGACGGCACCGTTTTTCATTCCAAGCTCATACCACTCATCGATCTTGGCGTTGCTCATACCACCCGAGCGGCGCTTTTTGTGTTCCCAATGCTCGTGCATCAATTCGCCAAAAAGTTCGCTGTTACCGTTCTCCAATGCGTCGCGGCTGCGGTAACCAAGATCTTTGACGTAATGCAGGTTCTTCAGCATATCGACATCGTTTTGCTGCGACTTGGTCTGCTGATCCTTGAGAATGCCACTGGCGCTGCGCGAAAATCCGGTGAAGAACAACAGCAGATTATCTTCCAGATCGAACATCGTATCCATAGATAGGCCGAGCGGCTTGGCGGTCACGGTGTCGTCTTTATGGAAAGTAAAACAGGTCACGCCACCAACAGCGGCAATGTATTGATCCTGCTTACCGATTGGCTCGCCAAGGCGGTCAATCTCAACGTGACAAGCCAATTCCGCCAGCTCCTCCTGGTGCAAATGGCGCTTCCTGTGGGTGTACAGCGCCTTTAGCAGGGCCGTTGTAAAACTACCCGACGATCCAAGGCCAGTCCCCGACGGGATGTCGGCGAGCGCCGTTATCTCAACCTGTGGCGTCTTGAATCCCATCATCTGCAAAGATTCACGGATGATGGGATGTTTGACTTCTGAGATCATCTCGACATGCTCGAGATGCGAGTATTTCAGGTATATCCCCTCGATGAAGGGGCGCGTCACGGTGACATAAACATACTTGTCGATGGCCGCTGATACGAGGAAACCCTCATTCTCCCGGTAATAAGAGGGGAGGTCGGTTCCCCCACCACCAAGCGTAATGCGCAGGGGGCTACGTGCTATGATCATAGCCGGACTCCTCATAGATTTTTTCGATGATTTTCAATGCCTCGTAGGCATCGCCTAGTCCCGCCGACGTCGGCCTGTCCAGATGGATGTCGTCGTAAAGTTCCTGAATTTCGACGGCCCATGAGTTGTCGGCCATCGGGTATTCCCAGGACAGCGTTTCCGGAGGGCCCATCTCAGGCAACATCCGATAATGGGTCAGCCGCTCGACACCGTAGCTCCCGCCCAGTCCAGAAATTTCGAGCTTGCCGACTTTGCCATAGATTTCCATGGAAAAGGTATTCTTCCATTCGGTGCAGGAGACGTGCAAAAATGCTGCCATCTTCTCGGGAGTCTTCAGGATCATAAAGCCATTATCATCGACTGGCATGTCCCAGAAATAGGTATGGGCGAAACCCTGTATTTCCGAAAACTCCCCCAAAAACCAGCGCGACAGATCGATCAGATGCGGGCCTTGGTCAATGAGCTCGCCGCCGCCGGACAATATCGGATTAGACCGCCACTCGCGGTCATAGCCAAGCCTTCCGCCATGCCCGTAACGGGCGCGGATGAACATTAGTTCGCCAACTTCACCAGCTTCGACAATCTCTTTCGCTTTGCGCAAGGCGCGGTGATAGCGATGGCTGAAGCCGACATGAACCTTGACTGCTTGTTTGGCGGCGGCGGCAATAGCGGGCTCTAACTCTGCCGAGGTACGCGCTGCAGGCTTTTCGACCAGAACATGCTTGCCGGCTTCGATTGCAGCAAGGGTGATCTCGGCAAGCGAGTCGTGAAGCGTTGCGATAATCACAAGATCAACATCAGACAGCAGAAGGACGTCACGCCAGTCTACGAAGGCCTTTGCGCCAAAGGATTTTGCAAGATTTTCGGCATGTGAAAATTGCTTGTCGGCGCAGGCAATCAGTACGCCGCCTGCGCCAAGCGCCTTTGCACGCTTCTGGCCGATCAGGCCGCAGCCGATAATCGCCACGCCTAAAGGATTTCTATCTCTACCCATGCTCTGTCCAAACTCTCAATATTGTTGCCCAGCTCACTTGTCACCCCATGTGAAGCCGCGGTCGCGGCCTGCTATGCGCCGCAATGTATAAGCGTCGCTTGCGCTCAGCTCGTCCCGGTGTTCCGGCCACTGCTCCCAGTTGTCCCAAACGGCGCTGATCAGTTTACCGGTGATGCCGTCACTTTCTGTGGATGCAAGAAAAACGGCCAGACCAGCACCTGTTTCGATAGGTGCTCCTCCCGTTTCTTTCTGCTTAAGCGAACGATCGTAGAAAACTTGCCCGACTTTGCCTGGACCGGCCGCAAGGACCTCCTCCAGCATCCGCGTATTCAATGCGCCGGGCGCAATACAATTAACGTCAATGCCGGAGCCACGCACCTCTTCGGCGAGCGTCTCCGCAAAGCGGACGATTGCCGCTTTGGAGGCGGCATAGGCGCTTATCCGCGGTAGCGGATTGGTAGCTCCGCCTCCAGACAGTTGAATGATCTTGCCGTACTTCTGAGCCTTGAAATGTTCCAGCACCGCGCGGCACATTAAAACGGAACCCATCACGTTGATTTCCATCGCCCTGACCCATTCGGACCAGTCAACAGATTCTATTTCGCCCTTCGGGCCGTAAATACCCGCGTTATTAACAAGGATATGGCATTCTCCCAAGTCCGACATGGTGGCATTGAAGAGCGCCCTCACATCCTCTTCTTTTGAGACGTCTGCAGGCACGGAAACAATTTTCTGATCGGGGCCGGCCAGAGCACGCAGTTTGTCGGAAGCTTGCTCAAGCAGGCGTCGGTCGCGGGCGCACAGCATGAGGCTTGCGCCGGCTTCCACATATTGACGAGCGATCTCCAGGCCAAGGCCCTGGTTTGCGCCGGTAATGATAGCAACGCGCCCCTTAAGTGGCTTCTGCATCATGTTATATCCTGCGTTTGTGGGGTGCCTACGGCGATATATCGCAGCCCGAGCGCTCTGGCTTGGGCTTGTAAAAATCGGTTTGCGTCGATGACTGTCAACCGACGGCATACCTCGTCAGAGAATGTCTCGATGTCGGCACGGTAGTCTGGCCACTCTGTGCCGACGACCAAAACCTGTGCTCCACGAGCGGCCTCTGAAGCACTAGCGTGTCGCGTCACGCTCGCCGCCCAATGCTGGGGAAGGTCGATGGCGGCAGGGTCGTGCACATGCAATGCTGCGCCTTCGGAGATCAGCCAATCACAAAGTTCGACGGATTGCGACCTGCGCAACGTGCTGGTACCGACCTTGTAGGTCAGCCCCCAAACCGCAACTTTAACTTGATCCAGATCATCGAATAAGCCCAGAAGCTTCCGACGCACCCAGTTCTTGTGTCCATCATTGCTTATTGTTACCGAGGACAGAAGCGGCGTTGCGAGACCGCCCGCGATGCTTGCTTTTCCGAGGTATTCGATATCTCGTGCGAGCGTGCCGCCTGCAAACGGGCCACCGGGCGACAGATAAGCTTTCGGTCCGATTCTGGCTTCCGTTTTGAGGCCGCGTTCTACCTCTTTGGCATCGGCCCCGACTGTTTCGCAAATCGCAGCGATCTCATTGGCAAAGGTCACCGATGTCGCAAGAAAGGCGTTGATCGCATGTTTGGTCATTTCTGCTGATTCAACTGACATCCATTCGAGCCGATCCGTGATCGGCTGCAGCAGTGCTTTCAGCCTTTCTTTCACCGCTGGATCACGGATGCCGATGACAATTCGGTCCGGCCTCAGAAAAACATTGAGTGCATTGCCAAGCCGTAAATTTTCCGGGATGCAGACAAAATGCAGATCGGAGCGGCCAAGCGACAAAGCATACTGTTCCAGATCTCCGATCGAGCCGACAGGCATTTGCGATGATATGATGACAACCGCTTCATGGCGCATGGCAGCGAGACTTGTCTTCGCTCTGGAAGAAACAAAGTCGATATCCGCATAGTCGTCATCATCGACGGGCGTGTCATAGGCGATCCAAAGGATTTCCGCTTCTCGCAGCGCCGTGGCTCGGTCGTCCGTGAACGAAAGATTGCCCTGCTGTAATCCAGCAACGAGCAATGCGTCGAGACCGGGTTCAAGCAATGGCGCCTTGCCATTTTTCAGTCCGGCGATCATGGCCTGATCTTCATCTAGGCCGGTAACCTCGTGGCCAATGGAGGCAAGGCAAGCGGACGTAACTGCGCCAAGATGCCATAGTCCCTGTACGCAAATTTTCATCTCAAACCCTTGTCGTGAAGACCCATTCGTTGGCCTGGAGATAGCTGACGGTCTTAAGGACACCTTCCCGAATAGTGAACTTCGGCTTCCAGCCGAGTGCCCTAATTCGCTTGGTATCTAAGAAGATAAAGGGATTGTCGCCAATCCAGCCGCGATCGCCGCCACTGTATTGCAACTCAGGCGTCACGCCGAGACTTTCACAAATCCAACCAATCGAATCGTTGACTTCGCAATAGCCATCAACGCCGAGATTGAAGATGTTGACCTTCCTCTCAGTTTTCTCCATGGCAAGGAGCATGGCGTCAATGCAATCTTGCACGTATAGGTAGGACTTCCGTTGCTTGCCGTTGCCTAGCACCGGCAAGCGGGATGGGTCCGATTTCAGTTTGTCGTAGAAGTCGAAAACGTGGCCGTGCGTGTAGCGTTCGCCAAGAATGGAGACGAAGCGAAAGATGCAAGCCTTGAAGCCAAATCCTTCGCAGTAGGCCGAAATCAGGCCTTCGCCAGCGGCCTTCGACGCGCCGTAGAGCGAGGTCTGCACTGGAAATGGCCCATCTTCCGGTGTTGGTACAATCGGAGATTCCCCATAAACTGAGCCGGTTGACGAGAATGCGATCTCGCTGATGCCATTAGTGCGCATCGCCTCAAGTACATTGTATGTGGCGATCGTATTTTGTTCGAGATCCTTGCGTGGATGGCTGGTTCCGAACCGAACATCTGCGTTGGCGGCCAAATGGAACACAGCCTCACCGCCCTTAAAGGCTGCGGTTAACGCATCCAAATCGAGAAGGTCAAGTTCAATCAGACGAAATGAGGGATTCTCAATTGCGCTTGACAAAAAACGTCGCAATCCAGTGGAGAAGTTGTCAACGCCTATAACTGCGTGGCCGTCGGCGAGAAGACGATCAACCAAAGTGCTGCCTATGAAACCGGCGCAGCCGGTCACGACAAATTTCCTGCTCATAACGCTTCCCTACCCTGGTGAAATATTCCGTATTTACTGAAGTAGCCCAACCTTAGCGCAATGACATTTTCTGTCTTATTCCACAAAAGGCGGGCAGAAGCTAAGCTCCTAGCTTTTGCCCGTCTTCTGCCAGTTGTTTGCGCCGACGAGATAAGGGCGAATATTTTTTCCTCTCTCATGGACAACAAAGGACATATGCAGTGTCATTGGTTTCCCATAAACGCAATTTTACCTCCATCTCTCCTAGAACGCCGACAAAATCAACTGATCCCATCCTCTGCGCACATTTTTTCCAAAAACCTTTCAAGGAGGGTCACCCCAGCGAGCTGAAATCAATTTTAGCTAAGCGGCCTCGGTTATTATGCCCGCCGATTATTTTGATTTCTGCTCTGAAGGCCAGTACGGGCATTCCTGCAATAATATGGGCAAACGCTCGCTGGCCCATCTTCTAGTATGTTGAGTTGCGGCGATAATGGCGAGGCTGATAGCATTTCGTTTTGTAATCAGGGTTCTCAAGCCGTCGTCGTATTTTCAATTGTCGCGAAAATTGAGTAGACAGTGTCAAAAGTAGGAATCAGTCATTTGGGGAAGCGGCTGAGGTAGCTGAGGTATTCGTGAATAATCTTCGGTGTTGTCACATTAACCTGCATGCGATTACCTACGTCCTGGGTTGGGCGTAGATTTCGGCGGCACGTGGGCGCGTGCTGGTGGCGTAGATGAAGCGCTATGGATGATTTGCTCCCAAACCGATCATAGCCGATAAACTCCGCACCTACGGCGCGGCTAAGGCGGACGTGGCAGCCGGTCCCGACCATTGGTCGCATAAGGGCCTCAACAATCGGGCCGAGAATAGTCATATGCCGTTTCGAAAACCGGAACATCGATCGCCAGGAGCGCTGCAACGGTTCGTCACCATGCACTCAGAGACCCGCAATTGCTTTTCAGTTCCATCCCGCCGACGCGGCGCACAAACAATTCGCTACCATCGGCTCAACGCTTTCAATGCCTGGAAAATTGCGGCCCGTGTTGGCTGAAATCCCCGAGCCGCTGGCCTTGCTCAGCTTCGGTAACTTAACGTGACATCACCCTTCCAGCGCCTCGTCCACAATGGCGTGGATCGCCCGCTACGGATGGCTGTCTGTACGCGTGCTTCGTTACAGAAGAAAACATACCAGCTGTCTGGGTATAGCTGCCGTGCAAGCCCTGCTCCTGCCAACTAATCACTAAGGCATGGAATCACGGCAGTCCGCTCGCCGCAGAGGAGGCGGTTTCCAAGGGCATCCGATTGCCTCAGGAAAGGGGAGGGGCCGAGCTAAATCGGGCGTCGAAGTGTTGCGAAATGGAATTTTGAGCTTTAAGAGCGTCGGCTTAGGTCTAATATATCATAGGGGCTAGAACGAATGGTCGACTCATCATTTAGCCAGTCGCTGAGGGACTTGCGCCAGAGTTTCGCCGAGTCACCGGAACCATCCTTCAAGGTTTCGAACTATTTTTCTGCTTATGTTGAGCTTTTTGGGCATCTTCGCGGAAGAGATTGCACATTTGTTGAAACCGGTGTTTTAAACGGCGGTTCACTGTTCATGTGGCGAAATTGGCTTGGCCCACGCGCGCGAATTGTCGGTATTGACCTAAACCCGGGCGCAACTAAATGGCGAGAACATGGTTTTGAGATTCTCATAGGTGACCAGGGTGATCCAGGTTTCTGGAAAGGGGCATTTTCGCAGATCGGCGGATTCGATGCATTCCTTGATGATGGCGGCCACCAGTCCTTTCAGCAAATTGTGACGGCCCAAGAGGCTATTCGCGCGGCCCGCCAAGAGTGTGTTGTGGTTGTTGAAGATACATGCACAAGCTTCATGCGGGAATTTGAACGACATCGTAACCGGTCGTTTTTAGAGTTTTCGAAGGACGCTACTGACGTTCTCTTGGCAAACAGCGGTCATTTCTTCGAAGGGCAGTTTCCGCCCATCGACAATCCTCAGAGCGTCGAAGATTTCAAGCAGGTTTATTCCATTCAGTTTTACAGTGGTATTGTCGCGTTTAAGATAGATCCAAGCGCCGTAGAGCGCCCTGAACTGCTGTGGAATAAAGAGCCAAAAAAGAGCGCCTCAGACTTTCGATATAGTGGTATGACCTCTGCCACTGTGACTTGGCCGAATCCATTTGCCTGCGAGCAGGTCACCGTGCGCGGAGGACAAAGTTAGGGCGATCGATACTAGCAGAACCCGATCGACCTGCGCGATCTTTCACCATGAGCCAGTCACCCATGATCGCCAACCGTTTAACTTCATGGTGCCCGCGGATAGCTGTTGCCGCTGACGACTGGCCGCGACTCTCGCGGTTTGACGATTGCGTTATACTGGTGTAGTCCGCAACCCGCTCGAGTGGCTTGAAATCGTTGTAGGTCAGTATGGCAACCGGATCGAATGTTGCCGCAATTCTTCGGAAAGATGTGACGGATGACTTTATGCGTGACTGGTGGAGCCGGATTTATCGGAAGCAATTTCGTGCTCGATTGGCTTGCCCAGAGCGATGAGCCAGTGCTTAACATCGACAAGCTCACCTATGCTGGAAATTTGGAGAATCTTCAGAGTCTTGAAGGCGATGCCCGGCACATTTTTGTCAAGTGCGACATCGGCGACGCGGACCATGTGGCTTCGCTGCTTGCGCTCCACCGGCCAAGGGCAATCATAAATTTTGCAGCGGAGTCCCATGTCGATCGTTCGATCCATGGGCCGGCGGACTTCATCCAGACCAATGTCGTGGGAACCTTTCAACTTCTCGAGGCCGTCCGCGGTCATTGGAACGGTTTGGCTGAAGCCGAAAAACTTGCGTTCCGTTTCCTGCATGTCTCCACGGACGAAGTCTACGGCTCCTTGGCGAAGGACGCACCAGCGTTCCGCGAGGACAATACTTATGAGCCAAATAGTCCTTATTCAGCCAGCAAGGCAGCATCCGACCATCTGGTGCGAGCCTATCATCACACTTATGGTCTGCCGGTCCTCACGACAAACTGCTCAAACAATTATGGGCCATTTCATTTTCCGGAAAAGCTGATTCCGCTCTGCATTCAAAACGCTCTGTCAGGCAAACCCTTGCCGATCTACGGCAACGGCCAGCAGATCCGCGACTGGCTGTATGTGAAGGACCATTGCTCGGCCATTCGCAGAGTTTTGGAGGCAGGCGTGCCTGGCGAAACGTACAATGTCGGAGGCTGGAACGAGAAAGCCAATCTTGATGTTGTTCACACTCTATGCGCCGTCCTCGATCAGTTGCAGCCGCGACCTGACGGTGAATCCTATGCGAAACAAGTGACCTTCGTGAAAGATCGTCCCGGACACGATCAACGTTATGCGATAGACGCCAGCAAGCTCGAAAAAGAGCTCGGGTGGAAACCCGTGGAAACATTCGACACCGGGATTGTGAAGACCGTGCAATGGTATCTGGCTAATCAGGCCTGGGCCAATAATGTAACAACGGGCGCCTATCAAGGGTGGGTTGGAAAGCACTACGGTGGCTGATCTATGCGATTGTTGTTAACAGGAAAAAACGGCCAGGTCGGATTTGAGCTACAGCGCGCGCTAGCGCCACTGGGCGAGGTGATAGCTGTAGATCGCATGACATGCGATCTACAGGATCCCTACGCGCTGCGTGAAACTGTGCGCCGTTTCAAGCCCGATGTGATCGTCAACCCAGCCGCCTACACGGCGGTGGATCGTGCTGAAGTCGAGCCTGAAAAGGCATTTGCCGTCAATGCCACCGCTCTTGAAATATTGGGCGAGGAAGCGTCAAGAACTGGCGCTTTGGTCGTTCATTATTCCACGGATTATGTATTCAATGGCTCGGCGCCGCACTATTATACGGAAGACGACACACCCGATCCGCAAAGTGTCTACGGCAAAAGCAAATTGGCGGGCGAGCGCGCGCTTCAGGCCGGCGTAGCGCGACACCTGATATTTCGCACCAGTTGGGTCTTAGGCGCGCATGGCGGAAATTTTGCAAAAACGATGTTACGTCTTGCCGAGACTCGCGACGAATTGAAGGTCGTTGCCGACCAGATTGGCACGCCCACCTCGGCCAGCCTGATTGCGGATGTTTCAGCGCTGGTAATCCGCGATGCTGTGCGTAAACCTGAAACATTTCCCTACGGCCTCTACCATTTGACGGCCGGTGGTGAGACTAACTGGCATGCCTATGCCTGTTATGTTATCGAGACGGCCCGAAGACTTGGCAAGTCGCTCCGCGTCGAGCCATCTGCGGTTCGACCGATACCCACTGCCGAGTATCCGACTCCGGCTAAGCGGCCCGCGAACTCTCGGCTGAATACCACCAAACTCCGTGAAACCTTCGGCATAAACCTTCCGCAGTGGCCGACCGGCGTCAGCCATGTTCTCCAGCAAATGATTTGAGGCGATGACAGAACGTAAAGGCATTATTTTGGCCGGAGGTTCCGGTACGCGGCTTCACCCTGCAACGCTTGCAATTTCCAAGCAGTTGCTCCCGGTTTATGACAAGCCAATGATCTACTATCCGTTGACGACGTTAATGTTGGCAGGGATACGGGACATCCTCGTCATTTCCACGCCCCAGGACACGCCCCGTTTCGAAGCTTTGTTGGGGGATGGCAGTCAATGGGGGATCAACCTTACCTATTGTGTCCAGGTTAACCCGGACGGACTAGCTCAGGCGTTTATTCTTGGACGCGAATTTGTCGGTAACAATCCGAGCGCCTTGGTGCTTGGCGATAATATATTTTACGGCCATGACTTTCAAAAGCTGCTGAAACGTGCCGCCGCGCAGACAAGCGGTGCGACAGTTTTTGCATACCATGTGACAGATCCGGAGCGCTATGGCGTTGTCGATTTCGACAAGAGCCAAAAGGCTAAATCTATTGAAGAAAAGCCGGCAAATCCTAAGTCTCACTACGCGGTAACCGGTCTATATTTCTATGATCAGGCAGTGTGTGACATAGCGGCCGATATAAGGCCTTCGCCCCGGGGCGAACTGGAAATTACCGACGTCAACAGTCGCTATCTTGAGCAGGGTCTGTTGAACGTAGAAATCATGGGCCGCGGTTACGCCTGGCTTGACACGGGTACCCACGACTCTTTGCTTGAGGCTGGCCACTATATTGCGACGATTGAGAAGCGGCAGGGTTTGCGCGTTGCCTGCCCTGAGGAAATCTCGTATCGATCAGGCTGGATCAGTGCCGAGCAATTGGAGCGTTTGGCGAAACCGTTGTTGAAGAGTGGCTACGGTCGCTACCTGCAGAACCTGCTTCAGGAAGAGATTTTCTAATGATTGTAACTCCGACCTCTATTCCGGACGTCATGGTTCTCGAGCCTAAGGTATTCGGTGACGAGCGCGGCTTCTTTTTTGAAAGCTTTAACGCACAGGTTTTCGCCAAGGCGACGGGTGTTCATAGAGAATTCGTACAGGACAATCATTCCAAGTCGTCGAAAAATGTGCTGCGTGGCTTGCACTACCAAATCCAGAAGCCGCAGGGAAAGCTGGTTCGGGTGGTCGAGGGCGAGGTTTTCGACGTCGCTGTTGACATGCGCGAGTCGTCATCGACATTCGGGCACTGGGTCGGTGTTTATCTGAGCGGCGAGAACAAAAAGCAATTGTGGGTGCCGGAAGGCTTTGCCCATGGCTTCCTTGTGGTCAGCGATTTCGCACAATTTCTCTACAAGACAACTGACTTCTACGCACCCGAACATGAGCGGAGTGTCGTTTGGAATGACGCTGAGATCGGCATCGAATGGCCGCTTGAAGGCAAACCTACGCTGGCAGCAAAGGATGAAGCTGCAGTCGCTTTAAATGAGGCGGAGCTGTTTGCCTGATGCAACATTTTTCCGCCAGTCTGCGGGAATTGGTCGTAGGCCGCTGGCGCAATCGTAATCTGATCAACGCGTCGATCCAACGGGAGATGCTCGGCCGTTATCGCGGTTCGGTTTTCGGCGGCCTGTGGTCGGTGTTCAGCCCGCTATTCCACGCTCGTTTTCAACGAGATATTGAAGGCGCGCTGGACTACGGGAAGCAGTTCCAATGCGGAATTCGCTTTCATTTTGTTCGCTGGCGTGATGCCGTTCAGTCTCTTCGCCGAGACGCTCACCCAATCTCCGAGGCTCGTCGTTGGAATCTCGAGCTATTTGAAGAAAGTCGTGTATTTGCTGGAGATTGCCTAAGGTGGTGCTTGGCGCAACGCTTTTCCGTCTCTTCTTCTAGTTCATGGCTTATTTGCTGTTCTACGGAGTCCGCACGGCACGGCGTTGTGTTTCCCGCTTGTTGCGTGCGGTATTGTCTGCCCATCCTGGCCTTGAGCGGGATGTTTGGGTCGCTTGGTGTGTATTCGCGCGATATGCCGCAGTTATTGACACCCTGGTGACAGTCCAGATTATTCCAATACGGCTGGCGAGAAGACGTAATTATGTCCCATGAAGGCGGCTAGTACGCCGGATCACACCCTCTTGAAACCGACACCCAAGATGATCAGCTTGAACAGCGAATAGGCCTTTAAATGAAACATATTTCCAAATGGGCGAGTTTCATTCGTCGACAATGTGGTCGCCTAGCGGCGCTTGCGGCGGCCGTCCGTCCTGCTGTTAATTTCTATCACGGCTCATGGCCTCTGGCTATGCGCCGCGTCTACGGTGTCTTCAAGCGCGAGGGAATCAGGGGCGTCATACGCCGCGCGCAACTTCTGACCGGGCGCCTGGTCAGCGATGATTTTCTGTTGGCCGGTGCGCTTTACGGAGATGTTCTCCCTTTAGAGCCCGGGTTTAAGCCGCTTGTGTCCGTTATTGTGCCCAACTTCAACCATGCCGCCTATTTGCGGCAACGGCTGGATTCGATCTTTAGCCAGACTTATACAAATATCGAGGTCATCCTGCTGGATGACTGCTCCACGGACGACAGCGTCCAAATCCTCAGTGATTATGCCGCTGAGTATCCCGACAAGACGATCTGCCACTTCAACCAAAGCAATTCGGGGGGCGTGTTCAAGCAATGGCGGAAGGGGCTGGAGCTTGCAACCGGCAAGCTGATATGGATTGCCGAAAGCGACGATTACTGCTCCGAGAATTTCCTTGAAGAACTGGTGCGTTGTTTTCAAACCGAAGGCGTGAAGCTGGCGTTTGCCGATACGCGATTTGTTCGCGGCATACCGCCGGAGACAATCTGGAGCCTTTCGGAATATTTATACGATCTGGGCCTCAGTCTCCCGGATACCCCGTTTATCCGGTCCGCCCATGCGATGGTCAATTCCGGTTGGGGGGTTAAGAACCTCGTGCCGAACGTCAGCAGTTCATTGTTTCTTCACCCCGGACATATGGCGTTGTTTGATGACGAGGAATGGCTTCGCCTGCGAATGTGTGGGGATTGGATTTTCTACCTGTCGATCATTCGCGGTGGTTTGGTCGCCTACAATCCAAAAGCCATCAATTTTTATCGGCAACATGTGGCGAACACCTCTGTCAACGCCCAGAAGGAGGATATTTATTATCTTGAACACGAGGTCGTAGCGAAGCGCATTGTAAGCAATTATCGCGTTGATGAAGCCTGCCTGGAGCGCCAGGAGCATGTGCTCTATAATCACTGGTGCATCCAGCGGGGCGATCATCTGCGCGCCGAATTCAAGAGTCTCTATGATCTCGAGCGAATTGCCCCCCATTCTGCGGGCCGCAAGCCGAACCTCCTGATGGGTGTCTATGCCTTTGCTGCCGGCGGTGGTGAAACCTTTCCGGTCATGCTTAGCAATATGCTGCAACAGCAGGGCTACGCCGTCACTCTTCTTAATTGCCGAAAGGAGGCAACCGAGGCGGGTGTCCGGAGCATGGTGTCGGAAGCTGTCCCGATCCTTGAGTTGGATCACCTTGAGCGGCTCGCTTTGGTCTGTGCCGACATGGGCATCGAAATAGTTCATTCGCACCATGCCTGGGTAGACATGTCCATGGCCATGCTGCTACTCGGTCGCACCGGCATCAAGCAGGTCATTACCACGCACGGCATGTACGAAATGATGACCGATGCACAGATTCAGGGCCTGATGCCGCTATTGCGCGGACGGGTCGATGCGTTCGTCTATACAGCCGAGAAAAATTTGCGGGCATTCCCGACCGAGATCATCAACGAAAAAGTTTTCGCCAGGATCGACAATGCCCTCCCGGCGAAAACCATCAACGCGGCTTCGCGCAAAGAACTAGGCATTGCAGAGGACGACTTTGTGGTATGCTTGGTTGCTCGCGCGATTCCCGAAAAAGGTTGGGGAGAGGCCATCCAGGCGGTAGAGATGGCCAATGAGCGATCCGCTCGCAAGATTCAGTTACTTCTGATCGGGGAGGGCCCCGAGTTCGACCGGCTACAAAACGAAGCACAGACCGAGCGGGTGCATTTGCTTGGCTTCCGTGCAAATATACGCGATTATTTTGCAACCTCAGATATGGGCTTTTTGCCATCGCGGTTTAAAGGCGAAAGTGCGCCCCTAGTTTTGATCGATTGTCTTTTGTCCGGCAAGCCTTTGCTCGCTAGCAATGTGGGCGAGATCTTTTCAATGTTGAATACGCCTTCCGGCTTGGCAGGAGCGTTGTTCGACCTTCTGGAATGGGAAATAGCCATACCAGAACTTGCTGAAATACTTATATTGTTGGCGAATGATTCTGCCACTTACCGGGCGATGCTCGATCGCGTTCCCGCGGCCGCCGCTAGGTTTGAAATTGCGACAATGGTGAAAAAATACGATGAAGTTTACCGAACCGTGTTGGCAGGCGGCAAAGATCCTCTAGGAGGTAAAGAAAAACTCATTAGAGGTGTATCATGAGCAATCCGCTTCAGCGTAACAATCTAGTGCGGCATCGCTGTCTTGTTTTAGGCGGACGAGGCTTCATCGGGTCCCACTTGGTCGACGAATTGCTCCGGCAAGGACATTTTGTGCTTTGTTTCGATCGACCTCATATCCAGCCCCTGAGCAATCCTCACCTGAATAATCCGAATTTCGAGTTATTCGAGGGCGATTTTGCCAGTGAAAAGGACGCGAGCGCGGCGCTCGAAGGTTGCGACATCTGCTTCCATCTCGTCTCGACGACCTTGCCACAATCATCGAATGGCGATCCAGTCTTCGATATCGAGAGTAATCTTGTAAGTACAGTCCGACTGTTAGGTCATGCGGTGACATCGGGTGTCAAGAAGGTGATTTTTATTTCTTCGGGCGGAACCGTGTACGGTCCTCCGAAACAAGTGCCGATCCCTGAGACACATCCGACGGACCCAGTATCGTCCTACGGAATCACCAAACTGACGATTGAGAAATATCTGCACCTTTTCCATACACTGCACGGGCTTGAGTATTCTATCCTGCGCCTGGCAAATCCGTTCGGCGAACGTCAGCGCGTCATGGCCAGCCAAGGGGCGGTTGCCGTATTCCTGAGCAAGGTCTTGCGCGGAGATACCGTCGAGATATGGGGGGACGGTTCTGTCGTCCGCGACTACATCTACATCAGCGATGTTGTTGATGCGCTCATTGCCACGGCCTCCTGCGAGACAGAAGAACATGTTTTCAATATCGGCTCAGGGCGCGGACATAGCCTTAATGAACTGCTAACCGGAATTGAGCAGGTCACGGGCAAAGAGGCGCATCGGCGCTATCTTCCTGGTCGTCTTTTCGACGTTCCCACAAGCGTGCTGAGTATTGAACGAGCAAAGCAACATCTGAACTGGTCACCTAAGGTGACTTTTGAGGCTGGCTTGCAACGATTTTCGGACTGGCTCGTCCAAAACTGATGTTTGCCAAATCGTCTTACGGACTTGCATGCCACATCAACCGCGTCGGGAGGTTCGCCAACGTATTGGGACGGATTTGCACCGACACCGCACAATGCTTACTATTATTGTAGTTCTGAGAAGACAACGGGTCTGAATCGATGGGACAAACCGAAGGTGCGATGGGTCGGAGATTGCTTGCGATTGGATTTTTGATGAGGGATGAACTGCGGAATGCTAACGGCGAAACGGCTGATCATGTTCTGCCGCCGTCATAGAAGGCAACCGGCCGAGTCTTAGAGCTGTAGGGCCGACGGCCGCTGGCTTACAGTCAGAGAAGGGTTGAGTTCTCGATTTATTGACGTATGAACCCCGCAAGATTTCTGGAGGCTAAAATGCGTCGGGTTTCCGAATATCGTTGCTGGAAGAAATGGTTGCTTTGAAGATATGAACGATCACATAGCCATTCTTATGGGAACTTACCAAGGCGAGCGATTTCTGCTCGAGCAATTGGAGTCCATTAGAAAGCAGACACATAAAAACTGGCGACTGTGGGTTTCGGACGACGGGTCGACTGACGCAACCGTTCGGATCATAACAGAGTTCCAAGAGCGCACTCACTCGGCAGTCACGGTGTTGCAGGGCCCGCGCAAGGGTTTTCTTAAAAACTTCATGTCGCTGATTTGCAACATGGCAATTGATGCCGATTTCTATTGTTTCGCTGACCAAGACGACAAGTGGCTTCCCAAAAAGCTGGAACGCGGCCTTAGGTGGCAGCAAACGCAATCACGTGATGTGCCGGCTCTTTACTGCACGCGCACGCGCACAGTGAATGCAGACGGAAAGCCTATTGGCTTTTCTCCGCTGTTTCGGCGGCCACCTAGCTTTTCCAATGCCTTGGTCCAAAGCATATCCGGTGCGAACACCATGTTACTGAATCGCGCGGCGCGCGATCTCCTTGTAAAGGCTGGTAGAGATGTCGACGTTCCCAGCCATGATTGGTGGTCTTATATCCTGACAACTGGGGCAGGCGGCATCGTTCATTATGATCCGATAGCCGAGATCGATTACCGGCAACATGACAGCAATCAGGTCGGATCAAACTCAGACTTTCGCGCCCGCCTAAAGCGGCTTCAAATGCTGCGCTCCGGTCGGTTCCGAGAGTGGAGCGAACGACATTTGTCGGCATTGGCCTTGGCCGACCCTCTACTGACGGTCGATAATCGGCGGAAAGTCGAGCTCTTCCGTCAAGTACATTTAGGCACGTTTCCGAAAAACTTGTGGGCGCTTCGCGCCGCCGGACTCTACCGTCAGACCATCGCGGGAAATATCGGGCTCGCCGTTGCCGCGTTGTTAAGACAAATATAGTTGCATTTTCTTTCTTGGTTCACTTGATGATTGTGAGTTCATGCTGAATCGCGACTTGCGGGCCGGTTGAAGTTAACCGGCATGTCTCATCTGCGCGAGCAGTTTCTTGCGGAAGACCTCGGCCGGTGTGCGGAAGCCGAGGCAATTAGCCGATCGCAGATCTCGATCAGGTCGACCTCGGTTACGGATAGTGGATCAATCTCTCTCGAAAGCCATTTTCGCACCCGGTCATTGGTGGTCTCGACGGTGCCTTTCTGCCAGGGTGATTGCGGATCGCAGAACCACGTTTGGGTGCCGATGCTGGCTTGCAGATAAGGCCAGTCGGTGAACTCCGTGCCCCGGTCGAAGGTGATCGAACGGCGCGCGAGGTGGGGTAGGGCCTGCAGCGTCTGGATGAGACCGCCCATGACAGGTCGGGACTGCCGGTCATTATTGCGCAGGAAGATCGCGAAGCGGCTGACCTGCTCAACCAGTGACGTAACATTGGCCTTGCCGAACTTCTTTCGGAACTGGATCAGATCGCATTCCCAATGGCCGAACTGTTTGCGATCGGCAACGACGTCCGGGCGACGCAGAATGTTCAATTCCGGGCTAAAGCGTTGGCCATGCTTGCGTCTGGCATGTCGCGGTCTACGTCTGGCACGATGCTTCGGTAGGTGCCGCCATAGCTTGATAGCCTGTCTGTCCGCCGAATAGGCGAACTTGTAAATCGTTTCGTGGCTCACTGAGATCGGATGACTTTCCAAGCGCATGCGACCGGCTATCTGCTGCGGCGACCAGCCGTGTATGATCCGATCGACCACCGGCTGTCTCACATGCGAGAAACGCGAAAGCTTCCGCAGCTTGGCACGTCGCTCACAAGCCACGTCATGAGCCGTCACGCAATAGTAGCCGCTGAGATCAGGCATTTGCTTATCAACGAACGTGTTGCGTTTGATCTCACGAAAGATCGTCGAACGATGCCGTCCGAGCTTCTCGGCAATCACCTGACGCTCAAGCCAGCCATTCGCCAACGGGCGATTTTGCGTCGCTCATCTATGTCAATATGGGAGTAGGTGCGTTTCATTGCGTGTTCCTTGCGAGTGACAACCCATTGGTATCATTCGCAAGTCGCACTTCATCCTTGAACTCACCGCGCCAATAAGAAAAATCAGATAATCTATGTTATGGAACTATCCGTTGGCCCGTCGACGACCTCCTGAACTCCAACTGCCAAACTACGCCAGCCTTCACCAGCAGCATATGCCTATAGGCTCTGCATCTTGGCGGCAGGCTGGCGTGCTGAACAATCGTTCAGTCCTCCAATATCATCGGGAGGCGCTCGCGAAGCTCGTTCACCAGAACGCGTTCGTTCTCCGAATAGTCGACGGGAATATTCACCAGATGGACGCCTCCATCCGAGAATGCCTTCTCGAGGGTCTGTTTGAATTGGCCGATATCATCGACCCTGGTGCCCCTGGCGCCATATGATTCTGCATATTTTACAAAATCGGGATTCCCGAACGTCATTCCGAAGTCAGGGAATTTGTCGATGGCCTGTTTCCAGCGGATCATTCCATAGGCGTTATCCTCGATGACGAGGACAACGAGGTTCAGCTTCAGCCGTACGGCGGTTTCCAGCTCTTGCGAGTTCATCATGAAGCCGCCATCGCCGCAGACCGCCATAACGCGCCGGCCCGGATAAATCATCGATGCAACAAGCGCCGACGGCAAGCCCGCTCCCATGGTTGCAAGAGCATTGTCAAGCAGCAGCGTGTTCGCCATCTGCGTCCGATAGTTTCGTGCGAACCAGATCTTGTACATGCCATTGTCGAGCGCCAGGATGCCGTCGTGCGGCATGACTCCCCTGATGTCGTGGACGATGCGCTGCGGTGTAAAGCCGTCCTCGGTCGCTTTTGCGCCAATACGGTCGAGAATGCGCTGGCGCAGATGAACGAGAGCCTGGGCATTCGGCAACTTGCCTTCGAGCCGATCCGCCAACGCGCTCAGCGACGGGCCGATATCGCCGATCACCTCGAATTGCGGGAAGTAAACCTGCTCGACCGTCGCCGGCTGATAGCTGATGTGGACAACTTTCGGTCCGCCCTTGCCCATGATGAATGGCGGCTTCTCGACCGTATCGTGGCCGATCGTGACGATTAGGTCTGCCTGCCCTATGGCCTCGTGGACATAGTCGCGCTCGGATAGAGCGGCGGTTCCCATGTACAGCTCCGTTCCACCCGGGACCGTTCCCTTACCCATCTGAGTGGTAAAGAATGGAATCCGCGTGCGGATCACGAACTGGCCGATATCGGACGTCGAACGCGGGCGCGAGGCGGCCGCGCCAAACATCAGCAGCGGCCGCTTGGCCGCGATGATAAGCTCTGCAGCACGGTCCAGCGCCGCGTCGCTTGCAGTTGGCAGTTCAAGCTGGTGCGGAGCAATAACCGGCACTTCCCGGCATTCTTCCGCTGCGATATCTTCCGGCAGCTCGAGATGCACGGGTCCGGGCCGCTCCTCCATGGCGATGCGAAATGCCTCCCTGACCATGGTCGGGATCAATAGCGGCGACACGATTTGCCGGGATGACTTGGTAAGCGGCTTCATCGACGCCACGACATCGACAACCTGAAAACGCGCCTGCTGCGAGGAAAGAATTCCCTTCTGGCCGGTGATCATCACCATAGGCATGGCGCCCAGCAGCGCATAGGCGGCACCCGTCGAGAGGTTGAGCGCGCCCGGCCCGAGCGTCGCCAGGCAAACGCCGGGCTTTCCCGTCAGCCGGCCATAGGCTGCCGCCATGAAGGCCGCTGCCTGTTCGTGCCGCGTGAGGACCAGTTCGATCGACGACTTGCGGATCGATTCAACCACATCAAGGTTTTCCTCACCGGGAATGCCGAAAATGCGGTCGACACCTTCGTTCTCCAGCGCCGCAACTAAAAGATCGGAGCCTTTGGTCATGGATATTGTCCTGCTGTTGCCTGAATGAAGTCTACGAGAGAGGCAAAGGGGAAGCTAGGGGCTGGCTCCTTCGAGCGTCCAGCGCGCTGTCGGGTTGAGCACCATTCTCAGCCGCCCCTCAGCATTCTCCTTTGCGGATGCAGCCAAGACGGTTAGCTCTCACCTGCCCTATCAACAAGATGGGCACGCGACGGTGCGGCGTCAAAGCGATCAGCGAAATATTGTGTTTCGTTGATCACCAGTCCGTCGCTGAATTCCATGATGCTTACCGCGTAGGATGGAACGCCGTCATAGGAAAGCACGAATTCGGTGATCCAGAAATTGCCGCTGCCGATAATCCTCTGCACCGTGAAGCGCTTTTTATTGGGTTGGAGGAATCGGCTTTCCTGAATGTTGCGCCGACCGCGGATCCGCTCGCCTGATTGCGGATAGTGGAGCACCGCATCCTCGCGGTAGATGTCATGCTCGATTTCGAAATCGCTCGCATCGGAAGCATCCCAATGGCGTTCCAACGCCACCCGTACGGTTCGATCGTCCATATTGGCCTCCCGTTGACGATTTCGGCAATCCAAACTCACTCTGGAACACGGCGATGTCTTGCTGTCTGTAGCTCAGCGGCTGCGGTGGAACCCAGGCTCCCGCCTGCGGCACTTCGCTGATGATTTGCTCATCATGGGCTGCATAATTTTCGCGCAACTGGATCCATCCTCGCTTTCAGCGGGCACCGGGTCAATAGGCAGTCAAATAAAATCAATACGTTACAGTCTGGCACGCTGCTTGCTTCTCATCTGCTGAGTTGGTGGCTAGGGTTCCGGCGCTTCCGTAAGGGGGCGTGACTGGTCCGAGAGCTGCCACCGGTTGGGGGAGAAATCCCACCGGGTGCACGGCGGGATAAAAGCCCGGGAGACCTCGTAAGCCAAGGGATTGGCGGCGCGATGGTCTTTGCCGATCCCTTTTTGATGAAAAGCAAAAGGGGAATTTCAATGCAGACTTTTTCGAAGATCCTTTCCGTAACCGCCATTTCGATGTCGCTGGCTCTCGGCCTCGGCACCGCTGCCAGCGCCGCACCCAAGACCAGCTTCAAGGTGGCCTGGTCGATCTATGTCGGCTGGATGCCCTGGGGCTATGCCGCCGACCACGGCATCGTCAAGAAATGGGCCGATAAATACGGCATCAACATCGAGGTCACCCAGTTCAACGACTATGTCGAGTCGATGAACCAGTACACGGCAGGCGCCTTCGATGCCGTGACGCTCACCAACATGGACGGACTTTCGATCCCGGCAGCGGGCGGCGTCGACACGACGGCTATCATCGTTGGCGACTTTTCCAACGGCAATGACGCGGTCATCCTCAAGGACAAGACCAGCCTTGCTGACATCAAGGGCCAGAACATCAATCTCGTACAATATTCCGTCTCCCATTACCTGCTCGCCCGCGCGCTCGACAGCATCAAGCTGACCGAACGCGACGTGAAGGTGGTCAACACCTCGGATGCCGACATGGTCGCAGCCTACAAGACACCGGATGTCTCCGCCGTCGTCACCTGGAACCCGCTGGTCTCGACCATCCTGGAAGACCCCACCGCCAAGAAGGTATTCGACAGCTCGCAGGTGCCCGGCGAAATCATCGATCTGATGGTCGCCAACAGCAGCGTGCTGAAGGACAATCCGAATTTCGGCAAGGCTCTCGCCGGCATCTGGTACGAAACGGCAGCGCTGATGAAGGCCGACACGCCGGAAGGCAAGGCTGCCCGCGAGGCGATGGGCTCGGCTTCGGGTACCGATCTCAAGGGCTTCGAGGCGCAGCTTGCCGCCACCAAGCTCTTCGACAAGCCGGCTGACGCCGTTGCCTTCACCGCATCGCCGAGCCTACCCAAGACGATGGATCTCGTTCGCAACTTCCTGTTCCAGAAGGGCCTGCTCGGCAGTGGCGCTGCCTCCGCCGATGTCATCGGCATCGAAATGCCGGACGACAAGGTTCTCGGCGATGGCAACAACATCAAGCTGCGCTTCACCGAAACCTACATGAAGGCCGCCGCCGACGGTTCGCTCTGAGCAAAAGGCCCACTGGCGGCGCGATGGCGCCGCCCCGTTCCTTCATCTTCGGAGCACTCCCATGCGTTGGATCAACACCAGGCCGAGCCCGGGCGCGCAGCTTGCCTTGACGCTGCTGCCCTTCGCGCTGCTGATTATCGCCTACACCATTGGCTCGGCTGAGCGACTTGCCGTAAATGCCAACGACAAGCTGCTACCCAGCCTCGCCGGCTTTGCCGACGCCATCAACCGCATGGCCTTCATCGCCGATCCCCGCACGGGAGACTATCTGCTGTGGTCGGATACGGGGGCAAGTCTGGTGCGGCTGTTATCCGGCCTCGGCATATCGACGGCGATCGCACTTTGCATCGGCATGCTCATCGGCATGCTGCCCTATCTCAGAGCCCTGCTCTCGCCTTTCGTCGCCGTCATCTCGATGGTGCCACCCCTGGCGCTTCTGCCGATCCTCTTCATCGCCATGGGCCTGGGCGAGACATCGAAGATCGCGCTGATCGTCATCGGCGTCACGCCGACGATGATACGCGATCTGGCCCTGAAGGCTCTGGAACTGCCGCGCGAGCAGATCGTCAAGGCCGAAACGCTCGGCGGCTCTTCGTGGCAGATCGCTCTTCGCGTCGTGCTGCCGCAGATCCTGCCACGGCTGATCACCTGCCTGAAACTGCAGCTTGGTCCGGCCTGGCTGTTCTTGATTGCCGCCGAGGCGATCTCCTCGGATGCGGGCCTTGGCTACCGCATCTTCCTCGTCCGCCGATATTTGTCGATGGACGTGATCTTTCCCTATGTCGTCTGGATCACGCTGCTCGCCGTGCTCATGAACTATCTGCTCGATCGCATCCGCATCGCCGTCTTCCCTTGGTCGGAATTGGAGAGGCAGGCATGAGCGAGCTCAGGATCGAAAAAGTTTGGAAGGAATATGGCGACCAGATCGTGCTCGAGGACGTGTCGCTGACCGTGGATTCCCGCGCCTTCGTCGCGCTGGTCGGCCCCTCCGGCTGCGGTAAGTCGACCTTCCTGCGCATGCTCTTGGGACAGGAACAACCGACCAGGGGCAACATCCTTCTCGACGGCGTGGCGCTGCCGTCAGAACCCGGTGCCGACCGCGGCGTGGTCTTTCAGCGCTACTCGGTCTTTCCGCATCTGACCGTGCTCGGCAATGTCCTCCTCGGCAAGGAGCTCACCGCTTCGCGCTACAAGGCGAGGCTCTTCGGTGCGGCGCGCCGGAGCGCGCTCGATGAAGCCCGTCAGTTGATCGCCGAGGTCGGCCTTGCCGGCGCGGAAGATAAGTACCCGGCCCAGCTTTCTGGCGGCATGCAGCAGCGCCTCGCGCTTGCCCAGGCGCTCATCATGCGGCCGAAGGTGCTGCTGCTCGACGAGCCCTTCGGCGCGCTCGATCCGGGCATCCGCGCCGAAATCCATACGCTGATGAAGCGGCTGTGGCACGAGACGCAGATGACCGTTGTCATGGTGACCCATGACATGCGCGAGGCCTTCACGCTCGCCACCCGCGTCGTCGCCTTCGAGCGCCGCCGCGACCGGCCGGAAGAAAAGGAGCGCTACGGCGCGACCATCACCAAGGACATTTCCATCTGGCCGCCGCGCATTGCCGGCGCAGCCTCGATCTTCAGCCCCGACCGGGACGGCCCGGTCACTTCCCTGGGGCATAGCCGGGACGACCTGGCACCATTGGGAGACATTTAGTCATGCAGCACATCAGACGTTCGCCGGAAGAAATCGCCGCCAATCGCGCGCGCTATGAGGAACACCAGAGGAAAGGCCTCGAATTCGCACCGAAGGCCCTACCGGCTCCAAGCCCCCTTCCCGCCCCGCCGATCGACACGGCGTTGATCGTTCACGAGGAGATCATACCCGGCGGCTGGTGTTGGTCGACCCGGATCAAAAGCGGCGAGACATTGCGCATCGCCCTGCAGCAGGGTTTTTCGACCGTCTCGCTCGTCGCCTGGAATGCGGCAGATATCAGCGAGCGGCTGAACCTGCCCGATACGGTGAAGATGCAGTGGACCACCGCTCTGTCGAAAGGCCGGGTGATCTTCTCCGACATGGGCCGGGTGATGTTTTCCGTGACGGAAGATTCGTCCGGCGCCCATGATTGCCTGATGGGCGGCTCCACGGCCGCGTCCAATCTCGCGAGATATGGCGAGGGCACGCGCAACACCCGCGACAACCTCGTTCTGCTCACAACCAAGGCGGGGCTCGACAGGCGGGATATCCCGGCGGCGCTTTCGCTCTTTGCTCCGGTCCGCGTCGACCAGGACGGCAAGTTCGTGTGGAAACCCGACCTGCTGCATGAGGGCGACTATATCGAGCTTCGCGCCGAGATGGACATGATCGTCGGCCTCTCCAATTGCCCACATCCGCTCGATCCGAACCCCGACTACCGGCCCAACCTGGTTACGGTCACCCGCATCGGCGCGCTCGAACCGATCGCCGACGACCTTTGCCGGACGGCAACCGCCGAAGCCGCGCGCGGCTTTGAAAACAACGCGCTGGCGGCGATCTGAGCGAGGAGCGATATCATGACCACTTTCATCCAGACCGCATCCAGCCGCACAATCGAGAACGCGGCGCAGGATCACTCGATCGCTGCCGAAGCACCCTTCTCGACCATCATTCGCAAGGGCCAGACCTTGCGCATCGAGGATAGTTACGGCCAGCAGGCAATCGATACGCTGTTCTACAATGCCGAAGATCACTCCGAGCGCTATTCCAGCCAGGACACGATGCGCGAAAAGGGTGCCGCCTATATCACCACAGGCACCAGGATCATCTCCAACGAAGGCCGGGTGATGCTGACCATGAGCGCCGACAGTTGCGGGCGTCATGACACCTCGGCCGGCGCATGCTCCTGCGAGAGCAACACCGTGCGCTTTGGCCACGGCACGAAATATCTCCATGCCTGCCGCGACAATTTCGTTCTGGAGGTCTCCAGGCACGGCATGGGCAAGCGCGACGTCGTGCCCAACATCAATTTCTTCATGAACGTGCCGATCGAACCATCAGGCGAGATGACGATCGTCGACGGCATTTCAGCGCCGGGAGACTATGTCGAGCTGAAGGCCGAGATGGACGTGCTGCTCGTCATCTCCAATTGCCCGCAGATCAACAATCCCTGCAACGGCTTCGATCCGACGCCGATCCGGGTTCTCGTCTGGGATGGTGAGGCCTGAGATGTTCAAGAAGATATTGATCGCCAACCGAGGCGAAATCGCCGTTCGGATCATCCGGACATTGAAACGCATGGGTATCGCCTCCGTCGTCGTCTATTCGGACGCCGACCGCTTTTCCAGGGCATCGCTGATGGCCGATGAGGCCGTAAGACTAGGCCCCGCACCGGCATCCGAGAGCTATCTCAACGTCGAGGCCGTCATCGCCGCCTGCAAGGCAACGGGCGCCGAAGCCGTGCACCCGGGTTATGGTTTCCTGTCGGAGAACATCGGCTTTGCCGAGCGGTTGGCCGCGGAAGGCATCGTCTTCATCGGCCCAACGCCGGAAAACATTGCCGCCTTCGGGCTGAAGCACACGGCGCGCGAGCTGGCGCGAGCGAGCGGCGTGCCGCTGCTGCCCGGCAGCGGTCTTGTGGAGACGAGCGCAGCCGCGCTCGCAGCCGCTATGGAGATCGATTACCCAGTCATGCTGAAATCGACAGCGGGCGGCGGCGGTATCGGCATGCAGCTCTGCTTGGATGCCTATAGTTTGACTGCCGCTTTCGAAAGCGTGCAGCGCACGGCCAAGGCCAGCTTCGGCGACGCACGCGTCTTTCTTGAGCGCTTCGTTTCCAAAGCCCGTCACGTCGAGGTACAGATCTTCGGCGACGGCGAAGGACGGGTGATCGCGCTTGGTGAGCGCGACTGCTCGCTTCAGCGCCGGAACCAGAAGGTGATCGAGGAGACCCCTGCCCCCGGTCTTTCGCCTGATGTGCGGGAGCGCTTGCATGCCGCGGCCGTGGCACTCGGCACCTCCGCACGCTATCAATCCGCCGGCACGGTGGAATTCATCTACGATCCGCTACGCGAGGAATTCTATTTCCTTGAGGTCAATACGCGCCTGCAAGTCGAACATCCGGTCACGGAGGCCGTCTACGGCATCGACCTCGTCGAATGGATGATCCGCCAGGCCGCCGGCGAGGATGTGATCTCGGGCAATGAGGATCTGAAGCCAAGCGGCGCAGCGATCGAAGCGCGCGTCTATGCCGAGATGCCGCATGCCGGCTTCCGGCCGAGCGCCGGCCTGCTGACGGAAGTCGTCTTCCCGACGAGTGCCCGGGTGGACGGCTGGATCGAGACCGGCACGGAAGTCACGCCTTTCTATGATCCCATGCTCGCCAAGGTGATCGTCGCGGCCGAAGACCGGCCGGCCGCAATCGAGAAGCTGCAACATGCGCTTGCCGAGAGTTCCATCGCCGGCATCGAGACCAATCTCGAATACCTCAAGGCGATTGCGGGATCGGATCTGCTTTCGAGCGGCGATGTGGCGACGACCGCGCTCAAGGATTTCGTCTTCGTGCCCGATATTATCGAGGTGGTGGCGCCGGGTGCGCAGTCGAGCATTCAGGAACTGCCCGGCAGGCTCGGCCTCTGGCATGTCGGCGTGCCGCCGAGCGGCCCCATGGACGAGCGCTCGTTCCGCCATGCCAACAGGCTCGTCGGCAACGCCGATGAGACGGCGGCGCTGGAACTCACCGTATCCGGACCGGTGCTCAGGATCTTCTCGGACATCACCATCGCGCTTGCGGGCGCACGCATGCCGATGAAACTCGACGGCGTGCCGCTGCCGCATGACGAAGCCGTCACCATCAAGGCCGGCCAGACGCTTGCGATCGGCGCGATCGAGGGCGCGGGCCAACGCGCCTATCTTGCCGTAGCAGGTGGGTTTGCAGCTCCCGTCATGCTCGGCTCGAGAGCGACCTTCGGCCTTGGAAAATTCGGCGGGCACGCCACCGGCACGCTCCAGACCGGCCATGTGCTGCGACTGGCACGTGCAGCGCAGTTGAGAGCCAAGGCAGCCGATACTCCTGCACCGCTGAGCCGTAGCTGGCGGGTCGGCGTTCTCTACGGTCCGCATGGCGCGCCTGATTTCTTTCTGGAAGACGATATCGAGGCGCTGTTCTCGACGGAATACGAGGTGCATTTCAACAGCGCCCGCACCGGCGTTCGCCTGATCGGCCCCGCGCCGAAATGGGCGCGCAGCGATGGCGGCGAAGCCGGCCTTCATCCCTCCAATCTCCACGACAATGCCTATGCTGTGGGTGCCATCGACTTTACCGGCGACATGCCGATCATTCTCGGCCCGGATGGCCCAAGCCTTGGCGGTTTCGTCTGCCCTGCCGTCATAGCCCGCGACGAGCAATGGAAAATGGGTCAGTTCAAGCCGGGCGACAAAATCCGCTTTCATCCGGCCGCACGTGCGCAAGATCCCATTGCCGGTCCGGTGGTGCGGCGCATCGGTGAGGAAGCGGGATCGGCAATCATCGGCCAAAGCGAGAGCGGTCCGGTACCCGTCGTCTACCGCCGCCAGGGCGATGACAATCTGCTGGTCGAATATGGCGCCATGACCCTCGATATCGCGCTGCGCCTGCGGGTGCATCTGCTGATGCAGGCTCTCTCGGAGGCTCGGCTGCCTGGGATCATCGATCTGACACCCGGCATCCGATCGCTGCAGATCCATTATGACGGCACCGCGCTTACCCGAACGCGCCTGCTCGGCCTGCTGGCCGAGATCGAGGCAAGCCTGCCGGCCGCGCAGCAGGTCAAGGTCCCGAGCCGCATCGTTCATCTGCCGCTCTCCTGGAGTGATCCGGACGCCGAGCTCGCAATGCGCAAATATCAGGAACTCGTGCGCCCGAACGCGCCCTGGTGCCCGTCCAATATCGAGTTCATTCGCCGCATCAACGACCTGCCCGACGAGCAGGCCGTTCGCGACATCGTCTTCGATGCCAGCTATCTGGTGCTCGGCCTCGGGGATGTCTATCTTGGCGCGCCGGTCGCAACCCCCGTCGATCCGCGCCATCGGCTGG
>BFBZ01000359.1_pt1 | contig 48831 bp, 48 predicted proteins | sample 1888401 | NCBI WGS metagenome assembly BFBZ01 (sample SAMD00112614, study PRJDB3348) | symbiont metagenome | host: Chara braunii | reverse complement strand
GGACGGGCCTTGCTGATCCTGGGCCTCACGCCGGATGCGGCGTCAACACTGGCCGACACCATCGAGCAGCTTGGCCTTATCGCCGATCCGGGCGATCCACGCCGCCGCGTGGTCGCCTGCGCCGGTGCGCCGATCTGCTCGTCCGGGCAAATTCCGGCCCGGCAACTTGCGCCGGAGGTCGCCCAGGTGGCCGAGCACCTCAAAAGCGGCATCATCCACATTTCCGGTTGCGCCAAGGGCTGCGCGCACCATGGTCCGGCGGCGCTGACCGTTGTCGGGCGCGACGGCCAGTGCGATCTGCTCCTGAACGGCACACCGTCCGGCACCGTCCCGGTGGAGGCTTTGCCCCGGCGCGTCGCTGAGCTAGTGAAGGCCGGTCATGTCTGAAACCTACCTTCGCGACGGCAACGCGATCTACCGGCAATCCTTCGCGATCATCCGCGCGGAGACCGACCTGTCGCGCTTCTCCGAGGAAGAGGCCGACATTGTCGTGCGCATGGTCCACGCCTGCGGCTCGACGGACGCGGCGAAGTTCATCGAATTTGGCGGCGGTGCGGCCGAGGCAGGTCGCAAGGCGCTCGCGGCCGGCGCGCCGATCCTGTGCGATGCCGAGATGGTGGCGCATGGCATCACCCGTGCACGGCTTCCGGCGAACAACGAGGTGATCTGTACCTTGCGCGATCCGCGCGTGCCCGCGCTCGCTGAAAAGCTCGGCAATACGCGCTCGGCGGCGGCGCTCGATCTCTGGACGGAAAAGCTCGCGGGCGCGGTGGTTGCGATCGGCAATGCGCCGACCGCGCTGTTCCGTCTCCTTGAAATGCTCGATGCCGGTGCGCCGAAGCCTGCCGTCATCCTCGGCGTGCCTGTCGGCTTCGTCGGCGCTGCGGAATCCAAAGACGCGCTCGCCGCCAACCCGCGCGGCGTTCCTTATATTGTGGTGCGTGGCCGTCTTGGCGGCAGCGCGATGACTGCGGCGGCGGTCAACGCCCTTGCGAGGGCCGGGCTATGACGGGCCGTCTGATCGGCGTCGGCGTCGGACCGGGCGATCCCGAGTTGCTCACGGTGAAAGCTGTGCGCGCGCTCGCCGAAGCCGATGTCGTGGCGCATTTCGCCAAGACCGGTAACGGGAGCAATGCACGCGCGATTGTCGCCTCGCATATGCGTCCGGGTGTCGAGGAATTGTCGCTGCTCTATCCGGTGACGACCGAACATCCGACGAATGGCGACACCTATCGCAACGCGATCCACGATTTCTACGAGACCTCTGCCGCGACTGTCGCGCGCCATCTCGATGCGGGCCGCACCGTCGCGGTGCTCAGCGAGGGCGACCCGCTGTTCTATGGCTCCTACATGCATCTGCATGTGCGCCTTTCGGAACGCTATCCGACCGAGATCGTCGCCGGCATCACCGCGATGTCCGGCTGCTGGTCGCTGGTCGGCGCGCCGATCGCGCAGGGCAACGACGTGTTCACCGTGTTGCCCGCAACGCTCCCCGAGGAAGAACTGACGCGGCGCTTCGCCGACTCCGACGCTGCCGTGGTCATGAAGCTCGGCCGCCACCTGGAGAAAGTGCGCCGCGCGCTCAACAGCACCGGCCGCCTGAAGCGCGCGATCTATGTCGAGCGCGGTACGACCGCGAACTCGCGCTCGATGCGGTTGTCCGACAAGCCCGACGACAACGCGCCGTATTTCTCGGTCGTGCTGGTGCCGGGCTGGGAGCAGAAGCCATGAATGAGCGAGCAATGAGCGGCTCGCTCGCCGTCGTCGGTCTCGGGCCTGGCGGGCCGGACACGCTGACGCCGGAGGCCGCGTCCGCGCTCGCCGCGGCTGACGCGCTCTATGGCTACGGTCCCTATCTCGACCGCGTGCCCCAACGCGCGGGCCAGACGCGCCATGCGTCCGACAACCGCGAGGAGGGCGCGCGCGCCGCCGCGGCGCTCGAGCGTGCGGCGGAAGGTGCGCGCGTCGCGATGGTGTCGGGCGGCGATCCCGGCGTGTTCGCGATGGCGGCGGCGGTCTGCGAGCAGATCGACCGCGGCGGCGAGGCGTGGCGGAGGCTCGACGTTTCAGTGGTGCCCGGCGTCACCGCGATGCTCGCCGTTGCCGCGCGCGTCGGCGCGCCGCTCGGACATGACTTTTGCGCGATCTCGCTCTCCGACAACCTCAAGCCCTGGGAGTTGATTGAGCGTCGCCTCGATGCCGCAGCCTCCGGCGGCTTCGTGATCGCCTTCTACAACCCGATCTCGCGCGCGCGGCCGTGGCAACTCGGCAAGGCGTTCGACCGGCTGCGCGCGCACTTGCCCGCATCGACGCCGCTGGTGTTCGGCCACGCCGTTGGCCGCAAGGACGAGCGCGTGGAGGTGACCACGCTCGCCGCCGCCGATCCGTCGAGCGCCAACATGGCGACGCTGATCATCGTCGGTTCGGCGGAAACGCGCGTGATCGAGCGGCCGGGCCTGAGCCCGCTGGTTTATACGCCGCGCTTTGTTTTGGGAGCCGGCAAATGATCGAGCCAGCGCACGGCGTCCTCGACGCTCCCGACCGATGTAACATCCGGCAACACGGGACGCCGCAGGATGATGACTTCGATGCCGAGTGCGCGCGCCGCGACGATCTTGCCGTAAGTCGCGTCGCCGCCGCTGTTCTTCGCGATGACGACTTCGATGTGATGCGCCGCCATCAGCGCGCCATCGTGCTCCTCGGTGAACGGTCCGCGCCCGGTGATGTATTTCGCGCGAGGCAGAGCGAGCGGCGGATCGACCGGATCGACACTGCGGATCAGATAGTCGTGCTGCGGCGCGTGCAGGAACGGCACCAGGTCCTTGCGGCCGAGCGCGAGAAAGACGCGCCGCGGCTCGTCGCCCAGCACCTGGACCGCCTCGGCCAGCGTGTCGACCTCGTTCCACAGATCGCCCGAGACACGCTCCCAAGCTGGCCGCCGCAGCGCCAGCAATCTGGCGCCGCTCTCGGTAACAGCCTTTGCCGCGTTCGCGGAAATCGTCGCAGCGTAGGGATGCGTCGCGTCGATCAGGACATCGATGCACTCGTCCGACAAATATTCGGCAAGGCCGTCCGCGCCGCCGAAGCCGCCGATCCGCACCGGCACCGGCTGCGGCGCGGGCGAGGCGGTGCGCCCGGCCAGAGACAATGTCACCGCGAGATCGCCGCGTCCGGCGAGCTTGCCCGCCAGTTGCCGCGCTTCCGCCGTGCCGCCGAGTATGAGTATGCGTCGCATGCCGCTCGCTAGTCCGATTGTGCCGCAGAGTGCCGCACCGCGCCGTTGGCTGTCCATCGTCGGCATCGGCGAGGACGGCGGGGAGGGCCTGAGTCCGGTCGCGCGCGGGCTGATTGCGGACGCCGAGATCGTGTTCGGCGGCAAACGGCATCTGGAACTCGCGAAGAGCCTCATCCGCGGTGTGGCGCGGCCGTGGCCGAGCCCGTTCGATGGTGCGATCCCGGAGGTGCTGGCGCACCGCGGCCGCTCCGTGTGCGTCCTCGCATCGGGCGATCCGAACTGGTTCGGCGTGGGTTCGCTGCTCGCGAAGCATGTTGATGCGACAGAAATGCTGTCCGTTCCGTCCCCGTCGGCTTTCAGTCTCGCCGCGGCGCGGCTCGGCTGGCCGTTGCCGGAGGTGACGGTTGTGTCGCTGCATGGCCGTCAATTGGATCTGATCCGCCCGCATCTGCATCCCGGCGCGCGCGTGCTGGCGCTGACGTCGGACGGTGAGGGGCCCGCGGCGGTGGCAAAGTTGCTGGCGGAAACCGGTTTTGGCGCGTCGAAGCTGACCGTGCTGGAAGCGCTTGGCGGATCGCGCGAACAAATTCGCGCGACGACGGCTGCGGGTTTCAATCTACGCGACATCGACGCGCTCAACACCGTCGCCGTCGAGGTCGAAGCCGCGCCGGGCGCCCGCATCATCGCCCGCACGCCGGGCCTCGCCGACAATCTGTTCGAGCATGACGGCCAGATCACCAAACGCGAGGTTCGCGCCATCACGCTGTCCTCGCTCGCGCCGCGCCGGGGCGAACTGCTGTGGGACATCGGCGCGGGCTCCGGCTCGGTCTCCATCGAATGGATGCTGGCCGACACCTCGCTCCGCGCGATCGCCATCGAGACGCAGCCCGAGCGCGCCGCGCGCATCCGGCGCAATGCGGCATCGTTCGGCGTGCCGGGCCTTGAGATCGTCGAAGGCGCGGCACCCGACGCTCTCAACAATCTTCCGCAGCCCGATGCAGTCTTCATCGGCGGCGGTGCGAACAACGACGTCATTGATGCGGCCGTCGCCGCACTGAAATCCGGCGGACGCCTTGTCGCCAACGCGGTGACGCTCGAAACCGAAGCGCTTCTGATTGCGCGCCATGCTTCGCTCGGCGGCGAGTTGACCCGCATCGCCATCTCGCGCGCGAGCCCGGTCGGCGACAAGAGCGGCTGGCGCGCGGCGATGCCGGTGACGCAATGGGTCTGGATCAAGCCATGATCGTCGCCGGCATCGGATGCCGCGCGGGTGCGACGGCGCAGGAGATCGACGCCGCGATCGCGGCGGCGCTGACGAGTGGCGGACTCGCGAATGATGTCCTTGAATTGATCGCCACCTCGTCCGCCAAGGCCGCGGAGCAGGGAATCGTCGCCGCAGCGACCACGCGCGGCGTGCCGCTCGTTTTCGTCGCGCAGTCCGATCTCGAGCAGATGAGCGGGCGGGCGGTAACACGTTCTGAGCGTGTGGTGGCGCTGGCTGGCGTTCCATCCGTCGCCGAATGCGCAGCACTCGCCGCAGCGGGAGACGCCGGGCGTCTGATCGTGCCGCGTGTCGCCGTCGGTCCCGCCACCTGTGCTCTCGCGACATCGGGAGACGCGCCATGACCGTTCACTTCATCGGCGCAGGGCCGGGCGCGGCGGACCTCATCACCGTGCGCGGGCGCGATCTCATCGCGCGCTGCCCGGTGTGTCTCTACGCCGGGTCCATCGTGCCGGCGGCGTTGCTCGCGTTCTGCCCGAAGGATGCGCGGATCGTCGACACCGCGCCGCTGTCGCTCGACCAGATCGAGGCGGAATATGTTGCGGCCCACGCGAAGGGGCTCGATGTCGCGCGGCTGCATTCCGGCGACCTCTCGATCTACAGCGCGCTCGCCGAGCAGACGCGGCGGCTCGACAGGCTCGGCATTCCCTACACGCTGACGCCGGGCGTTCCGGCCTTCGCCGCTGCCGCATCGGTGCTGGGCCGCGAACTGACCGTGCCCGAGGTCGCGCAATCCGTCGTGCTGACCCGCGTGTCCGGTCGCGCATCGAAAATGCCGGAGGGCGAGAAGCTCGCCGCTTTTGCCGCGACCGGCTCGACCCTTGTTATTCATCTTGCGATCCACGCGCTCGACCAGATTGTCGAACAACTGATCCCGCACTACGGCGCCGACTGCCCGGTCGCGATCGTCGCGCACGCAAGCTGGCCGAACGAACGCGTGCTGCGCGGCACGCTCTCCACCATTGCCGCGCAGGTCAAAGCCGATCCCATCGAACGCACGGCGATCATCATGGTTGGCCGCGCGCTCTCAGCCCAGGATTTCCGCGAAAGCGCGCTTTACGACGCCGATTACCAGCGCCGTTTCCGCGGGCGCGGTGCGTGATAAAATATGGCCATGAATCCGCTTGAGGCTCTTTCGGCGCTGCGCGGCGCCTTTCCGGTGCTGAAGCCCGGCCACGTCTGGCTCGCGGGCGCGGGGCCGGGCGACCCCGGCCTGCTGACGCTCGATGCGCTCGCCGGTCTCGCGCAAGCCGATGTTGTCGTTCATGACGCGCTGGTTGACGAGCGCGTGCTGGCGCTCGCCAATCCACGCGCGAAGCTCGAATACGCCGGCAAGCGCGGCGGCAAGCCTTCGACCGAGCAGGCCGACATCACGAAGCGCCTGATTGCGCTCGCGCGCGAGAACAAGCGCGTGCTGCGGCTGAAGGGTGGCGACCCCTGCCTGTTCGGTCGGGGCGGTGAGGAGGCGGCGGCGCTCGCGGAAGCCGGCATTCCTTATCGCATCGTGCCGGGCGTCACGGCGGGTATGGCGGCGCTGTCCGCCGCCTCGATCCCGGCGACGGTCCGCAAGATCAATCAGGCGATCATCTTCGCCGCGGGCCACGGCTCCGAAGGCCATGACGATTTCGACTGGGCCTCGCTCGCGCGCACCGGCCAGCCGATCGTACTCTACATGGCGATGCATCGGCTCGACGAGATCGCGGGCGCGCTGATGCGCGGAGGGCTCGCCGGCGGTACGCCGGCGGCGGCCATCGCGCACGCGACGCTGCCCGAGCAGCGCATTCATGTGTCGACGCTTGAGAACCTCGCGAACGAACTTCGCGCGCAGCACTTCGAGCCGCCGGCCATCGTTGTGATCGGCCATATCGTGGCCGAGCGCGACCGGCTGCTCGGTCTGCTCGCGGACGCCGAGGCGGCGCGGTGACAGCGCGCGGTTTCATCATCGCGGCGCCGCGCTCCAGCTCCGGCAAGACCACGGTCACGCTCGGCGTGCTCGCCGCGCTGAGGCGCCGTAAGGTTGCGGTGCGTGCGGCGAAGGCCGGCCCGGATTACATCGATCCGGCGTTTCACGCTGCCGCGACCGGCGCGAAGGGCATCAATCTCGACTCCTGGGCCATGCCGCCGTCGCTGATCGGCGCGCTGCTCGCGGATGCGGGGCGGGAGGCCGGCACCGTCGTGATCGAAGGCGCGATGGGGCTGTTCGACGGCGTGCCGACGGCGGCGGGCCGTTCGGGCGCGGCGGCCGATCTTGCCGCGCGTTTTCATCTGCCGGTGATCCTGGTGCTCGACGTGTCGGGCCAGTCGCAATCGGCGGCGGCGATCGCCGCGGGATTTGCGAACTACGATCCAGGCGTGCGTGTCGCGGGTGTCATTCTCAACAAGGTCGGCAGCGATCGGCACCGCACGCTGGTGTCGGAGGCAATGGCAGGCATTCGCATGCCGGTGCTGGGCTCGATCCCGCGCGACGAGACGCTGGTGCTGCCGGAGCGGCATCTGGGTCTGGTGCAGGCAAGCGAATATGGCGACCTTGCTGCGCGGCTCGACAAGCTCGCCGACATGGCGGAGAAGCACATCGATCTCGATGCGTTGCTTGCCGCCGCATCGGCATTCGGAAGTCTCGACAGCGCGGCGACGTCGATGCTGCCGCCACCCGGCCAGCGTATCGCGTTGGCATCTGACGCGGCCTTCACCTTCATGTACGCGCATCTGCTCGATGGCTGGCGGAGAGCGGGCGCGGAGATCGTCTCGTTCTCGCCGCTGGCCAACGAGCCGCCGCCGCCGGATTGCGATGTCTGCTGGTTGCCCGGCGGCTATCCCGAGCTTCACGCGGGTGCGCTCGCATCGGCGCAGTTCTTTCGCGAGGGCCTCGCGCACTTTGCCGAGACGAAGCCGGTTCATGGCGAATGCGGTGGCCACATGGTTCTCGGCGAAGGGCTGGAAGATGCGAAGGGCGTTCGCCACGCAATGACGGGCTTGCTCAGCCATTCGACCAGCTTCGCGAAGCGCCGCCTTCATCTCGGCTATCGCGAGGCGAAGTTGCTCTCGGATGGCGTGGTGGGACAATCAGGCGATCGTGTGCGCGGCCATGAATTCCATCATGCCTCGATCGTCGATGCTGGCCGTGACGAGCCGTTCGCGGAACTGACCGACGCGCAGGGCAGGGCGGTGGCTGAATCGGGGAGCCGGCGCGGCCTCGTATCCGGCACGTTCTTTCACGCCATTGCGCGCGCGGGCTAGTACGTTTTCCAGTTGGATTGCACACTCTATCCGCGTCATGCCCGGCTTTATGCCGGGCATCCACGTCTTGCTTCCTTTTCTAAAATCCAGACGTGGATGGCCGGGACATAGGCGAGCGAAGCGACGCCGTCCTTCGGACGGCTATGCCCCGGCCATGACGAACTCTGACGTTTTGCAAGTGGAAAATGGTTAGTGCGGCTTGTTGGCGACCTGCGCCTCGGCAAACGTCGCCATGCCGGTGTGACACGCCAGCGCCGCACGCAGGAGAGACACCGCGACGGCTGCGCCCGAGCCTTCCCCGAGCCGCATGCCGAGATCGAGCAGCGGCTTCAGTTTCAACTCTTCAAGCAGCATCGCGTGCCCTGCTTCCGCCGACACATGCGCAGCCTGCGCATGATCCAGCGCGTCCGCGCGCAACTTGAACGCCGGTGCGACCGCTGCCGTGCAGACGAAACCGTCGAGCAGAACCGGAATGTGCTTCTGACGGGCCGCGAGTGCTGCGCCGAGGATCGCGGCCAGTTCGCGGCCTCCCAAAGCGGCGGCGATGTGAAGCGGATCGTTCAACGCCGCGTGCCGCTTCAGCCCTGCATCGATCGCCGTCACCTTGCGCGTCAATCCATGATCGTCCACGCCGGTGCCGCGTCCGGCCCAGCGCGTGCCGCCTCCGCCGAACAGCGCGGCACAAACCGCCGCCGCCGCTGTCGTGTTGCCGATGCCCATTTCGCCAAGACAGAGGAGATCTGCGTTCGGAGACACCGCGCTGTAGCCAACAGCGACCGCGTCGAGGAACGCGCGCTCGTCCATCGCAGGGCCTTGCGTGAAATCCGCCGTCGGTTCGCTGAGCATCAGCGGCACGACACGGAGCGTCGCGTTGACGGCCTTGGCCAGTTGATTGATCGCGGCGCCCCCGCCAGCAAAATTCGCCACCATCTGTGCCGTCACCGCGGCCGGATAGGCCGACACGCCCTGCGCGGTGATGCCGTGGTTGCCCGCGAACACCAGCACCTCGACGGTGTCGAGCTTCGGCCCGTTGCGGCCCCAGCGCGCGAGCCAGGCGGCCAGCTCCTCCAGCCGTCCCAGGCTTCCCGGCGGCTTGGTCAGCTCGGCCTGCCGCGCGTTCACGGCGATGGCCGCCGCGTCGTCGCCGGTCGGCAGGCGGCGCCATTCCGCGCGCAAAGCTTCGAATGAAATAAAGTCCATGGCTTCCGAAATGGGCTGCGGGAGAACGTCCGTCATCGCCGCTCTCTCTAGCAAATCCGCGCGGCCCGGTCCTATAAGGGATCATGATGGAAACCCGCACGTGAACCGCTCTTGGGATGCCGATGCGCTGCTGGCCGATCTGAAGGCCACGCTGGGCTTTTTCACCCGGTTGCCGGTTTCGCACCTCGGTCCGATGGACGATGGCGGGCTCGCCCGTGCGCTCTGGGCCGCGCCTGTGGCCGGCATCGTGGTTGGGCTGATCGGAGCGCTGGTCTATTGGATCGCCTGGAAGCTGAACCTGCCTGCGCTTCCCGCTGCGATGCTGGCGCTCGCCGCGACCGTCGCCGTGACCGGCGCTTTGCACGAGGACGGCTTGGCTGACGTCGCCGACGGCTTCGGCGGCGGCAAGACCGTTGACCGAAAATTGGAGATCATGCGCGACAGCCGGATCGGCACCTATGGCGTCTGTGCCCTGATCCTTTCCTTCATGCTGCGCGCAGGCGCGCTCGCGGCCATCGCCGATCCGAAATTGGTCGCGTTCGCACTCGTTGCCGCACATGCCGCCTCGCGGGCGTTGCTGCCTGCATTCATGACGGCCGTGCCGCCGGCGCGCATTGATGGATTGTCCGCGAGCGCGGGCTCGCCGCCGAACGAGAGCATCGGCATTGCGGCGGCCATCGGCGTCATCCTGCTGGCGCTGATGCTCGGCATCGGCTCGGGGCTGATCGCACTCGTGTTCGTTCTGCTCGGCTTCGTCTTCCTCTGGTGGCTCTGCGAGCGGCAGATCAACGGACAGACCGGCGACGTGCTCGGCGCGCTTCAGCAGACGGCTGAGATTCTCGTCCTGCTCACCGCTGCTGCGCGGATGTCAGCCGCATGACCGAGCCCAGATTTTCCGACGCCTTCCGCGAACAACTGCGCGAATTGTTCGTCTGGCGGCGCGACGTGCGGCGCTTCCGCACCGATCCTTTGCCCGATGGAGTTCTCGAAAAGCTGCTGGAGCAAGCGGTGCTGTCGCCGTCGGTGGGGCTCAGCCAGCCGTGGCGGTTCGTGATCGTTGACGATCCTGCGCGGCGCGCGACTGTGATCGAAAATTTCAAGGCTTGTAACGCTGACGCGCTCGTTTCCTACAGCGGCGAGCAGGCCGTGCTTTACGCAAAACTGAAGCTCGCCGGCCTCGAAGAAGCGCCATGCCATCTCGCGGTGTTCGCCGATCGTGCGACGCAAACCGGCCACGGCCTCGGCCGCCGCACCATGCCGGAGATGGCGGAATATTCCGCCGTCGCCGCGATCTGCACGCTGTGGCTCGCGGCGCGCGCGCAGGGCATCGGCATGGGCTGGGTCTCCATCCTCGATCCGCTTCAGATCGCCGCATTGCTCGATGTGCCGGGCGATTGGCGCTTCGTCGGATATTTCTGTCTCGGTTATCCCCAGAGCGACAGCGACCGGCCTGAGCTTGAGCAGGCCGGTTGGGAGCAGCGCCGCCCGATGTCCGATTTCATTCTGCGCCGCTAAGCACTCATGCACACACGCATGCGTTCCTATTGACGCTCTCGCAGGTGACTGTCAGGATCATTTCTGATGGTTCCCGCAAGGGATCAAAAGGGAACGTGGTGCATACGCTTCGGCGTTTAACTCCACGGCTGCCCCCGCAACTGTAAGCGGCGAGCTGACGATCATTGGTGCCACTGGGAGCTGTACTCCTGGGAAGGTGATCGAAGGCGACGACCCGCGAGCCAGGAGACCTGCCATCAAGCCGTGGTCACGCGCGAGTGCATTGGGCGGGGTGTCCTGATGGAGCGAACCGGCTGCCGTAGTCCTTTTAATGGGAATCCGGCGGCCCTCTAAAAACTCGCGGTGACGTGTGTTTACGCGCCGTGAGTTTTATCTTGTCTGTTTCAACCTCTGCCCCCTGCGAACCCGCTGTTGCGGACGCTTATCCCTATGGCGGGATTCCGCGTCCCGACATCGATCCGATCGAGCTTTATGCGGGCGGCATCGACACGTCCGACTATGCCGCGCGCGTCGCGCCACTCGTTCGCCGCGCGCTGCCTGACATCGGCGATCTTCTCGACATCGGCGCGGGCGGCGGCCAGCTCGGCAACGCCTTGCGCGATCCGCAACGCAAGTGGACGGCGATTGAACCGTCATCGAACATGCGTGCGCGGCTCGCGCGCTTTGCCAATGCACCGGCGCTGATCGCGTCCGGCTGGGAAAACGCCGCGGTGCCCGACGGCGATCACGACACCGTTCTCGGTGCGAACATTCCGGCGCCGCTGCAACAATCCGAACAATTCCTCGCGCGATGCCGTGGGTGGTCGCGCCGCAACGTCGTGTGGGTCGTGCCCGCGCAGGCGGGGCCTCGCGGACTTTGCCTCGCGGGCTGTCTGCCGGCGACATGGCACGGCGAGGACGAGACGCCCGGCGTCGAACTCGTGCTGCGCGCGCTGCCCAAGGCATTGCATCCGCACTCGATTGAGTTCGCCGAGTGGACCTTCTCCGCGGTGATCCCGGACATCGAATGGATCGCGGCCTATCTCGCCGATCGTCTCGGCTGGGCAGCGAAGGATGCGCGCCGCGATCAACTCGCTGCGCATCTCGCAATGCAAGCCGCGCCTGATCCGAAAGGGCATCGGCTCGACGTGTTTCGGAAATCTGCAGTTCTGGTTTGGGGGCGGTAATGGCTGTGTTTCGTTTGAATATGGGTGGAGTCTGTCTTGCGTTGATGGCGTCGACGGCCGGAGTCTGTCCAGCGTTCGCGCAGACGCAGGCATTGCCGGAGCTGGTGGTCACCGCAACAGGACGCGCGGAGCCGACGAGCCAGATCGCCGGCACGGTGCAGGTCATCAATCGCGACACGATCGAGCATTCGACCGCAAAATCCGTCACCGATCTGCTGGCCGAAAACGCCGTCGGCTTCATGAGCGAATGGACCGCGCATCAGACCTCGCTCAACATCCGCGGTGCATCGACCGAAGGGCAGGGGCGCGACTATAAAAGTCAGGTGCTGGTGCTGATCAACGGCCACCGCGCGGGCACAGCCAACATCTCGAAGCTTTCGATCGCCGACATCGATCGGATCGAGGTGGTGCGCGGCCCGTCGTCGGTTGTCTACGGCAGCCAGAACATGGGCGGCGTGGTCAACATCATCATGAAGACCGGCCGCAGCGCGCCGGGCACGTTGCTCGAAGTCTCAGGCGGCTCGTGGGACTTTCTCGGCGGGCGGGCGCAGACCGGCGGAAGCAAGAACGGCTTCGACTGGTATGTCGGCCTCGCAAGCAGCGGACGCAGCGACTACAGCGTCGGCGGCGGCAACAAGGAAGGCAACACGGCATGGAAGCGCTACGGCGGCTCGTCCTCGCTCGGCTGGCAGGTTGACCCGAACAATCGCGTCGACCTGAACTTCCGCCAGGACGGCATCTACGACACCGGATTCCGCGGCTCGACCGCCAATCTCTTCGCCTACGATGACCGCTACAATCGCTCGTTCGACGTCAGCTACAACGGCAAGATGCCGGTCGGACCGATCTCGTGGTTCTGGCAGGGTTATGGCGTCACCGACATCGACAATCTGAATCAGCCGTCGCCGCTCGGCATACAGAACACAGTTCCAAATCGGACGACCATCGACAACAACAAGCGCACCATCGACGTTGTCGGCCAGCGCTTCCAGCCGCGCGCCAATTTCTGGACCGGCAACGATCTGCTGGTGGGATTCGACTGGGAGCGAAGCTGGATCAGGTCCGACCACTTCAGGGCCGGCGGGACCGGCGTCACGCAAACCTCTCCGCAGGACAACAACCAGACCGAGAACGTCTACGCGTTCTATGCCGAGGACTCGCAAAAATTCTTCAATGACCGTCTGACCGTGCGCGGCGGCGTCCGCCGGACGATCGGCGCGACCACGCTTGATCCGACGCCCTATGCGCCCACGCTCGTCCCGGGCACCACGAATTATCAGGCGACCACCTACGCGGTCGGTTCGACCTTCCAGTTCACGAATTGGCTGACGGGCCGGGTCGGCATGTCGACCGGCTTCCGTGCCCCGACTGCGACGGAGCTCGGCGCCAATTTCACCTCGTCCCCGACCAACGCCTCGATCACATACGGCAATCCCAATCTCAAGCCGGAAACCAGCCAGCAGATCGAAGTGGGTGGGACGGCGTCGTGGAACGGCGCGCGGGTCGATCTGGCGCTGTTCCAGAACGTGATCCGCGATCGCATCACGACGCGTCTGAGAACCGGAAGCACCACCACCAGCGACACGATCAACAATCCAGGCGATATCACGGTTCAGGGGCTCGAGCTTCAGAGCGAAGCCGACATGCTCCGCATTTTGTCGTGGCGGGTGCCGAACTGGCGCTGGAGCGTGTTCGGCAACGGCTACTATCACTTCAAGATGCTCGACGCGGGCGCGCCGGCGGCGGCCTTGAGCGACAAGGCGACCCGTATCAACCAATACGAACTTTCGATCGGCACCCGCTTTGGTCAGCCCGGCGACGGCTCCGACTGGTCGAAATGGAATCTCCAGGTTCAGGGTCTGTGGCGCGGTCCGGTCTGGTACAACACTGAGGAATTCCTGAACCCGCTGTACTATCCGGGACAGGTCCGCAACACGACCGTCTACCGCAAGGGGGACTTCTGGGTCTTCAACCTGCGCGGCGAAATCGAAGCGCGGAAAAACGTCACGTTGTTCGCGATGGTCAAGAATATCTTCGACGTCAACGACCACCCGGTCTTCATCGTTCTCGACAAGGTGCCATGCACGGCGAACCTCGCCAACCAGAACGGCTCGTGCGGCAATTCCATGCCGGGTCGGGAGTTCATCGTCGGCATGCAGGCGCGGTGGTGATGCGGGCGATCGGCGCGGCGATATTCGGAATCGCGCTCGGCGGCCTCTCGGCCGCCGCAGCCGAGCCGATCGTCGTGCGCGATGCGTTCGAACGCACGGTGACATTGCCCGCGCCGCCGCAGAGGATCGTGACGATTTTCTCGTCCAATGTGGAGATCGTCGCGTCGCTGGGACTCGCGGATCGTATCGTCGGTATCGAGGCCTACACGCGCTATCCGCCCGAGGTGCTGAACAAGCCGCAAGTCGGCGGACGGCTCGGCTTCTCGGTGGACAAGGTTGTCGAACAAAGGCCCGATCTGGTCGTGGTGACGCCGGCGCGGCAGGCGGCGCATCAATTGGTCGATCCGATGGAGCGGATCGGCGTTCCGGTGATGGTGCTGCTTCAGCGCGACGTGAACGAGGTGCTTTCCAACATCAGGCTGGTCGGCCGCGCGGCGGGCGTGCCGGAGCGCGGGGAGGCGGTCACGTCGCAACTCCAGGCGCGCATCGATGCGGTGACGCGGCGTGTCGATGGCGTTGAGCGTCCGCGCGTCATCATGATCACCGGGCGGCTCGGCAATGGGCTTCTGCTCATCACGCGGCCGAAGACTTATACGGGCGATGCGATCGTGCTCGCTGGCGGACGCTTCGGGCTTGAAAGCGCGCTGGCCCAGGTCTCGCCCGAAGCGATCCTGAATGCCGATCCCGACATTCTGCTGTTCGCCGGCAATCAGCGCGATCTCGACGAACTGATTGCGCGTCCGGGCTGGCGAAACATGCGCGCCGTGAAGGGCAAGCGCGCCTTTGCCGTGAGCCGCGCCGAATTGCTGATCCCCGGTCCGCGCACCATCGACGGCATCGAGCATCTCGCCGCGATCTTCCATCCGGAAAAGGCTTCGCGATGAAGGTTTGGCGATGAAGGTCTGGATCGCGCTCCTTGTCGCGCTCGCCGCGGCCTTGATCGTTGCGGCTTGCGCGGGACACGATTGGGCGACGCCGGCCGACCTTATCAAGGCCGTCGTGGGCGACGACGCGATGCGGAGCCGTCTGCTGTTCGAATGGCGGATGCCGCGCGTGTTCGCGGCGGCATTGGTTGGTGCGTTGCTCGGATTGGGTGGCGCGATGTTCCAGGGCGTGTTTCGCAATCCGCTGGCGGAGCCTTATCTGCTCGGATCGGCAGGCGGTGCGGGGCTGGGCGCGGCGATTGCGCTGCTGGTGCCGCTCGGCGCGCCGCAGGCCTTTGTTCTTCCGCTGCTCGCTTTCCTGGGCGCGTGGGGTTCGACCGTCGTGGTGATCGGCGTGTCGCGCGTCGCCGGTGCGGTCGACACCGCCGGCATGCTGCTCGCGGGCGTCGCGGTGGCCGCGATGCTGACGGCGCTGCGTTCGTTCCTCATGCTGGCGCTGTCGGACGAGACGGTGAACCTTCAGATCGTGCTGAGCTGGATTCTCGGCGGCGTGCAGACGCCGACGTGGGGCGGTGTGGGCTTGCTCGCCCTGATCTCGCTCGGATGTTTCGGCCTCACCATGCTGTTTGCGCGCGGCCTCGACATGCTCGGCCTGGGCGAAGCGATGGCGAGCACGTTCGGCCTCGACGTGAAGCGCTTTATCGGGCTTGCGGTGCTGGCCGGTTCGGTCGTGGTTGCCGCTGCCGTGGCCTTCGGTGGCTTGGTCGCCTTCGTCGGTCTCGCGTCGCCGCATATCGCGCGCTGGCTGGTCGGGCCGCGCCATCGGCCGTTGCTTCCGGCTTCTGCTTTGATCGGTGCGATTGTCGTCACGCTCGCCGATGCCATCGCACGTGCGGCGCTGCCGCCGGCTGAAATCCCGCTCGGCCTTGTGACGGCCGTTGCCGGTGCGCCGTTCTTTATCTTCCTCCTGGCCCGGAGGTTGCGCGCATGACCGTCCTCGCAACCGAAAACCTTGTGGTCAAACGTGGCGGCGCGACGCTCATCGACAATCTCACGCTGTCGCTCGGCCCGACCGGCTCGGTCGCCATCATCGGCCCGAACGGCGCGGGCAAATCGACGTTGCTGCGGACGCTGGTCGGCATCGAAGCGCCGACATCGGGGCGTGTTCTTATCGGCGGCCGGGACTTGTCATCGCTTTCCGGCATCGCCCGCGCGCAGGCCATCGGCTACGTGCCGCAGCATTTCGATCCGCACTGGGATTTGAATGTGAGCGAGCTGGTGCGGCTCGGCGCCGAGCGGACCGGCAAGATCGCGGACGGGGTGATCGAGAAAGCGCTCGCGGAGTATGAGCTCACGGCGCTCCACCATCGCCGCTGGTCCACACTCTCCGGCGGCGAGCGCGCGCGTGCGCTGTTGGCGATGGTGCTGTCGGTCGATCCGCCCGTGCTGCTCGCCGACGAGCCGGCGGCGAGTCTGGATATTCGACATCGCCTCGATGTGGTTCGGGCCTTGGCCGCGCGGGGCAGGGACCGGCTCTCGGTCGTCGTGATGCACGATCTCGACCTCGCGTTCCGGTTTTTCGAGGAAGTGATCGTGCTCGACCGCGGGCAGGTGGCACTCAGATCGTCGGCGTCCGAGGTTGCCGCAGATCAGCGCCTCGATTGCGTATTCGGCGTGACGTTTGATCGTTACACGACCGAGTTCGGCCCGGTCCTGCACGCACGCTGAACTACTCGGCCTTGACGCCAGCCTTCTGGATGATCGGAACCCATTTGTCGATTTCCGCCGCCAGATGTTTGCGCAACGCTTCGGGTGTCGCCCGCTCGGTGCTCACCGTTTCCGCGCCGTTGGCGGCGAGGCGGCTCTTAACCTCCGGATCTTTCAGCGCTTCCTGCAATGTGGCCGACAGCTTGTCGATCACCGGCTTCGGCGTGCCCTTCGGCGCGTATAGGCCGAACCACACGTTGATCTCGATGCTCGGATAGCCTTCCTCGGCCGTCGTCGGAATGTCCGGCAATGCCGTCAAACGCGTCTTTGTCGGCGCGGCATAGGCCTTGATCAATCCGGCCTTCACCGGCTGAGCGACGTTAAGTGTTTGATCGCACATGAAATCGAACTGCCCGCCGATGAGATCATTCAACGCCGGCGCGGTCCCTCTGTAAGCGACAGTCTGAAGCTTCACGTTCATCGCGCTCAGAAACAGCAATCCGCACAGATGCGACGCCGATCCAAGGCCCGCGTGCCCGTGCGTGACCTTCTCGGGATGGTTTTTGACGAGCGCGACGAGTTCCTTGAAATTCTTCGGCTCGAAGTCCTTCTTGCCGACGAAGGCCATCGGCGATTCCGCAATGATGCCAATCGGTTCGAAATCCTTCACCGCGTCGTAGCGCAGGTTCGGATAGAGCGCGACGTTCGCCGCGTGGCCCATGTGCATCACGAGCAGCGAATAGCCGTCCGGCGCCGACGTTGCGATCTTCAGCGTGCCGATCGTGCCGCCGGCGCCGCCGACGTTCTCGACGACGAATTGCCGGTTGAGCGCCTTGCTCATGCCGTTGCCGATGGTGCGCGTGACGATGTCGCCCGGCCCACCTGCGGCGTAGGGCATCATCAGCGTGACGGGCTTTGACGGAAAATCCTGCGCGGCCGCGACTGTTGCGGACAAGGCGAGCACGGCGCCGAGAGCCAATGGCTTTCTCAACATCCTATTCCCCCCATTTTTTGACCGGCTTTGCGCCGGGAATTTTCCGCGAGCCTAGCAGCAAACCCGAGACCCGCCATTCGCACCCGTGTGCGACACGCCACCTCGCCGTGGGGGCTCGAGGATGCCCGCAGAAGCGGCAGCAAAGCCGCCGACGATAAGAAGCATCTCTTTTTAGATTGGATGACGAAGGTGTTTTTCCAAGTCCGCTCAAGCATTTAGTAGATGTTTCTTCTATGAAATCAATGATTTGCGCGCTTATATAGAAAATAATTCTCGCGAACCGGAGAATCGTCGCGATGCGTTTCCTGCCGCTCTTTATCGACCTGTCGTCGGGCCTCGTCGCCCTCGTCGGTACCGGCCCCGCCGCGCAGAACAAGCTGCGGCTCCTGCGCGCGGCCGGCGCGAACGTGCGCTGGTTCACGGGGATTGCGGACGTGACCACGGAGCTTCTGCTTCTGAGCAATCCTCCGGGCCGCATCGAGATTTCGCAATCCGATCCGGCACAAGCGGACTTCTCCGAATTCACCGCAGTGGTCGCCGCGACCGGCAGCGATCAGGATGTCGCGGTTGCCAACCGTGCTCGCGCCAGCAACACGCTGATCAATGTCGTCGATCGGCCTGAGCTTTCAAACTTCGTCGTTCCGGCCATCATCGACCGCGGCGAGGTCGTCGTCGCCATTGGCACCGGCGGCGCGTCGCCGGTTCTTGCGCGCCGTCTGCGCGAGCGGATCGAGGCGTTGCTTCCCACGCGCATCGGCGATCTCGCGGCGCTGCTCGGCCGCTATCGTTCGCATTTCTCCAACAAACGTCACGCAACGAGGTCTCTTCGGCGATTCTGGGAACGCGTGATCGACGGTCCGATCGGCACCGCCGCGCTCTCGGGCCGCTGGCACGACGCGGAGAAGGGGCTGAAGGCTGCGGTGGAAGAAGCGCAATCGCCGGAAGAGAAGTCCGGTATCGTTCATCTCGTCGGCGCAGGCCCCGGCGACCCCGACCTGCTGACGCTTCGCGCGCTGCAAGCGCTGCAAAACGCCGATGTCGTGTTCTACGACGAACTCGTCACACAGGAAATTCTCGACCGCGCGCGCCGCGACGCCGAGCGCATCTTCGTCGGGAAGCGGCGCGGCGAGCCCGGCATCGGGCAGGATCAGATCAACAGGCGCCTCGTCGAGGCTGCGCGCAACGGCCATCAGGTCGTGCGTCTCAAGGGCGGCGATCCTTTCATCTTTGGGCGCGGCGGTGAAGAACTCGAGTTTCTCAGAACAGCGGGAGTGCCGGCGGTCATCGTTCCCGGCGTGACAGCGGCGCTTGGTTGCGCCGCCGAGGCCGGCCTCCCGCTGACCTTCCGCAACGAAGCTTCGAGTGTGAGCTTCGTCACCGCGCAGCGCGCGGAGGAGGCGGGCGAGACCGATTGGTCCCGCTACGCCGATCCGCAGGCGACGGTCGTCGTCTATATGGGCCTCGCGGCCGCGGGCTCGGTGCGCGACGGCTTGATCGCAGCGGGCCGTGACCGCCGCACGCCCGCCGCCGTGCTCGCGCGCGGCACGCGCCCCGATGCCAAGATCGTCGTGGGCCGCCTTGAGGACATCACATCGCTGGCAGCGCAAGCGGGCGAGGGCCCGGCGCTGCTCGTCATCGGCCAGGTTGTCGCACGCTCCGATGCGTGGCGCGCAGAAGCCGGAACATTCGCGGAGGCCGCAGCATGACCGCTCCCCAACAGCAGAAGCTCAAAATCACCGGCCCTGTCGTCGTCACCGGCAATCGGCTCGGCGACGGCGCTGTGGTCTATCGCACCGGCGATGGCCGCTGGTCGCCGCGGCTCGATCATGCGGCGGTCGTGAAAACCGCGCCGGAAGCACAGGCGCTGCTCGCGCAGGCCAATGCCGACGACATCGGCGCAGTCGGCGCCTACGTCGCGCCGGTCGAATACGAAGCGGACGGCACGTTGCGTCCGGGCAATCTGCGCGAGTCGATCCGTCACGCCGGACCCACGTTCGATCTTCCGGTGACATTCGGAATCTAGCGCTATGTATATCTACGACGAACTCGATCGCACACTGGTCGCCGAGCGCGTCTCGGAGTTCCGCGATCAGGTGAAGCGCCGTCTGTCCGGCGAACTCAGTGAAGACGAGTTCAAGCCGCTCCGACTGATGAACGGTGTCTATCTTCAGCTTCACGCCTACATGCTGCGGATCGCCATTCCCTACGGCACGCTGTCATCGGCGCAGATGCGGACGCTTGCGCACGTCGCGCGCAAGTACGATCGCAACTACGGCCATTTCACCACACGGCAGAACCTGCAATTCAATTGGATCAAGCTGTCGGACCTGCCGAACGCGATGGCCGACCTCGCCGCCGCCGGGATGCACGGCATCCAGACCAGCGGCAACTGCATGCGCAACGTGACCACCGACCAGTGGGGCGGCGTCGCGCCCGACGAGGTCGAGGACCCGCGCATCTGGGCGGAAATCCTGCGCCAGCACACCGCGCTGCATCCGGAGTTCTCCTTCCTGCCGCGCAAGTTCAAGATCGCGATTGCTGCGTCGGCGCACGACCGCGCCGCGGTGAAGGTCCACGACATCGGCCTGCGGCTGCATCGCAACGGCGCGGGCGAGGTGGGTTTCGAGGTGATCGTCGGCGGCGGGCTCGGCCGCACGCCGTTCGTCGGCAAGACGATCAAGCCGTTCCTGCACAAGCGCGATCTTCTCAGCTACATCGAGGCGATCCTGCGCGTTTACAACCAGTTCGGCCGCCGCGACAACATCTACAAGGCGCGCATCAAGATCCTCGTCCACGAGCTTGGCGCTGAGAAGTTCGCCAAGGAGGTCGAGGCCGAGTGGGAGCAGATCAAGGATGGCGCGCTGGCGCTTGATCCCGCGGTGATCGCCAATGTCGCCTCGCGCTTCCGCTATCCGGCCTACGAGCGGCTTCCCGACAGTCCGGTGGAGCTGAAGCAGGCGCGCAAGGACGATCCGCGTTTCAATGCCTGGGTCGACAATTCCGTCGCCAACCATAAGATGCCGGGATACTCGATCGTCACACTGTCGCTAAAGCCCGCGGGAGGCCCGCCCGGCGACGCCACCGCCGAGCAGATGGACGCCATCGCCGATCTCGCCGATCAGTATTCGTTCGGCGAAATTCGCGTCGGGCACGAGCAGAACCTCGTTTTGCCGCATGTCGCGCAGCGCGATCTACCGGCGCTGTGGCGTGTGCTCGACAAGATTGGCGTCGCGACGCCCAATGTCGGTCTCGTTTCCGATATCATCGCGTGCCCGGGTCTCGACTATTGCAGCCTCGCCAACACACGCTCGATTCCGGTGGCGCAGGAATTGTCCCGCCGCTTTCGCGATCCGAAGCTGGCGCATGACCTTGGCCGCCTGCACATCAACATCTCAGGCTGCATCAACGCCTGCGGCCACCACCACGTCGGCCACATCGGCATTCTCGGTGTCGAGAAGAACGGTGAGGAGTTCTACCAGATCACGCTCGGCGGCCGCGCCGACGAGCACGCACAGCTTGGCACGTTGCTTGGGCCTGCGGTGCCTTACGCCGAGGTGGCGGACGTGGTCGAAGACATCGTCGCGGCCTATCTCGAATTGCGCGAACGGCCGAACGAAATCTTCCTCGATACGGTGCAGCGCATCGGCGTCGAGCCGTTCAAGGAGCGCGTCTATGCGACTCGTTAAGGGCAACCGCATCGTCGACGACAAGTTCGTCCGCGTGCTGGACGATGCGCCGGTGCCGGAGAGCGGCCCGGTCATCGTTCCTGTCGCGCGTTTCCTCGCCGACAGTGCCGAGTTGTTGTTGCGCGCGGCGCCAGTCGGCGTGCTCTGGCCGAACAACCGCAACGTCTCGGATCTTGCGCCTTATCTCGACAAGCTCGCGTTGGTCGCGCTGGTGTTTCCGGCCTTCAAGGACGGCCGCGCCTATAGCCAGGCGCGGCTTCTTCGCGAGCGCCACGGCTATCGCGGCGAGCTTCGCGCAACCGGCGATGTGCTCCGCGATCAGTTTCTCTTCCTGGTGCGCGCCGGCTTCGACGCCTTCGAGGTGAAGAAGGACGCCGATGCCGAAGCCTTTGCCGCATCGGTCGCGCGCTACAGCGTGTTCTATCAGCCGGCCGGCGACGGGCACGTTTCGGCGCTTCAGGCGCGGCTCACGCAGCCACGCGCGGATCGCCGCGCGGCTGTGAGCGACGTCGCCCGCTAGCCGGGCTCAATCTTCGGGCTACAATGCCGCGCGAAAGCGCAGGAGCCCGTCTATGTCTCAGCCTGACCTCGTCATCCGCGACGCGATTCTGATCGACGGCAGCGGCAGCCCGGGCGTTCGCGGCGATCTTGCCGTGCACGACGACCGGATCGTGGCGATGGGCGATCTCGCGCGCGAGAAGGGCAGCCGTGAAATCTCCGCGGGCGGCCTCGCGCTCGCGCCGGGCTTCATCGACACGCACACCCATGACGACCGGGCGCTGCTCAGCAATCCGCTGATGGAATGCAAGGTGAGCCAGGGCGTCACCACTGTCATCACCGGCAATTGCGGCATCAGCCTCGCGCCGCTCTCCATTGACCGCTATCCACCGCCACCGCTCGACATCATCGGGCGCGAGGCGAGCCAGTTCTTCCCGACCTTCGATAGCTATCTTTCCGCGCTCGACCGCGATCCGCCCGCGCTCAACGCGGCCTGTCAGGTCGGCCATTCGACGCTCCGCGTTGGTGCGATGGATCGCCTTGATCGCCCGGCCACGGCCAGCGAGATCGGCGCCATGCGCGGTGCGCTCGAAACCGCGCTGGAGCAGGGCGCCATCGGCCTGTCCACCGGGCTCTACTATCCGCCGGCCAAGGACGCGCCGACCGACGAGGTGGTCGAGCTTGCCAAATCCATGCGCCCCTATGGCGGTATCCACACCACGCACATGCGCGACGAGGCCTCTCATCTCGTCACTTCGGTGAACGAGACCATCGCCATCGGCAAGGCGGCCGGCATTCCCGTCGTCATCTCGCATCACAAGGCGAGCGGTACGCCGAACCACGGCCTCGTCCGCGACACGCTCAAACTGATCGACGACGCGCGCCGCACGCAATCGCTCGGCCTCGACGTCTATCCTTACGTCGCCGCGTCGACCATGCTCGATTCGCGCCGCATTCCGCTGGCGAGCAAGATCATCGTCACCTGGTCCAAGAGCCATCCGGAGTTCGCTGGCCAAGCCCTCGACATCATCGCGAAGCAACTCGGCTGCACGATGGGGGAGGCGGCGAACAGGCTGCTCCCGGCCGGCGCGATCTACTTCATGATGAGCGAGGACGATGTGCGCCGTGTGCTGTCCTATCCGCACACCATGATCGGCTCCGACGGCCTGCCGCACGACGAGCATCCGCACCCGCGGCTGTGGGGCACGTTCCCCCGTGTGCTCGGTCACTATGTACGCGACGTGAAGCTGTTCCCGCTGGAAGAGGCGGTGCGGCGGATGACGTCGCTGTCCGCGGCCCAATTCGGCCTCAAGGATCGCGGCGCGCTGCGTCCCGGCGCCTACGCAGACCTCGTGTTGTTCGATCCGGCCGCCATCAGCGACAGCGCCACCTTCGAGAAACCGACCACGCCTGCTGCGGGCATTGCCTTCGTGATGGTCAATGGCCGCATGGTCTGGCGCGACGGCGCGCACACCGGCGACCGGCCAGGCCGCGCTTTGCGACGCGGTTCGCTCGGCCCGATGGGGGGCGCTGCGGCGCACTGACGCAAAGCCTCGCGTGCGACACCGTGGCCTGAGTCTTGCTTAGCTCTCTGCGACGGCGGGCGTATTATTCGCCCGCGCTCACGGGCGTGAGGAGAGACCATGCGACGCGCGTTCGTCCTGGGGCTTTCGGCGGCGATGCTGGCGGCGGTGTTCGCCGCGCGCGGCATCGCGGATAGCGGTTATCCGAACCGTGCGGCGCAGATCATCGTGCCGTTCCCGCCCGGCGGGAACACCGACATCCTGACGCGGATGCTGGCCGATCATTACACGATGGCCTTCAAGCAGCCGTTCACGGTGATCAGCAAGCCGGGCGCGGGCGCGAACATCGGCGCCGCAGCGCTCGCGGCGAGCGATCCCGACGGCTACACGCTGCTGATGGCGCCGCCAGGGCCGCATGTCATCAATCAGTATCTCTATTCGTCGTTGCCGTTCGATCCGGAGAAAGCCTTCACGCCCGTCACGATGGTCGCGCGGTTTCCCAACGTGCTGGTGGTGCATCCCTCGCTCGGCGTGAAGTCGATCCAGGAGTTGATCGACAAGGCGAAGGCCAACCCGGACAAGATCGACTACGCGACGTCAGGCATCGGCTCGACCAGCCATCTGTCGATCTCGCTGTTCCTCGCGCTCGCCGACATCAGGATGAACCACATTCCCTACAAGGGGACGAGCCAGTCATTGCAGGATGTGGTGACCGGCCGCGTGAGCCTGATGATCGACAATCTCGGGCCGATCCTGCCGTTCATCCAGTCCGGCCATCTGCTGGCGCTCGGCGTCTCGACCGCAGACCCGGTGTCGATCCTGCCGGGCGTGCCGCCGATCGGCTCGGTGGTGAAGGGCTATGAGGCGAGTTCGTGGAACGCGCTGTCCGTGCCGGCGGGAACGCCGGCGGATATCGTCGCGAAGCTCAGCGCCGAGGCGAACAACATCCTGCGCAAGCCCGACGTGATCGAGAAATTCCGTTCGATCGGTTCGGAGCCGGTCGGCGGTACGCCCGCGGAGGTGCAGAAGTTCTTCGCCGAGGAGCGCGTGCGCTGGAAGCGCGCGGTGGAGGTCGCGAACCTTGAGAAGCTTCCTTAAGTCAGGGCGGTTGCGACCGTGCGCATGTCGTCGGCGGCGCTCGGCCCGGTGAACGTCAGCGCTAGCTCGGTGACACCAGCGGCGGCATAGGCCGCGGCCTGTGTGCGGCAATCGTCGGCGCTGCCGGCAATGGCGAACGCGGCGGGATAGCGGTCATCCAGCACCGTGCCGGCTTTCTCGCCGGATTTGAGCCGCGCGACGGCCTCTGCGATTTCGGATTCCGAAAGATTGCTGCCATCGAGCAGCGCCGCCTTCGCGCCAGGCTGGCGTTGCGCCAGGTTCCAGTAGGCCGGCAGCATTTCGGCAACCGCACCTTTGGCCAAAAGCTTCGCTTCCTCCCGATCCGCGCGCAGAAAGCATGGCATGTACTGCACCACCTCGGGGAGGGTGGTGCGTCCGGCCGCGCGGGCCGCATCGTGCAGCATCGCGACCGCCTTCGCGGCGAACGGCGCCGTGCACATATTCGAGACGATCAGTCCGTCGGCCAGTTCTCCGCACGCCTTGATGCTCTGATCGCCGCGCCCCGCCATGAAGATCGGAATGTCCGCGCGGGGCTTGTAATCGAGCTTCAGCTTCTGCACCGGAAACAGCGTGCCCGTGTGCGTGACCTCTTCCCCGCGCAACAGCGCCCGAACGATGACGATGGCCTCGCGCAGCGTCGTCAGCGGCTTGCCGTAGTTGAAGCCCATTCGCTCGATCGCGAATCCGATGCCCGATCCGATGCCGAGCCGCACGCGTCCGCCTGACAGCTCGTCGAGTGCGCCGATCTCCATGGCAATGAGAGAAGGGTGCCGGCTGTAGGGATTGAAGACGCCCGCGCCGATCCGAAGCCGCTTCGTCGCGACCGCGCAGGCCGAAGCCGCCGCCATGATGCCGCGGTTGAACGGGTTCTCCGCGAACGAGACGCCGTCGATCCCGGCCGCTTCCGCCGCCAGCGCCTGCTCGACGCACAGCTTCGGCGCCATGCCGCCATGAAGCCGGACGCTGAGCTTCGGAAGCTTCGCCATGCTCCGCGCCTAGACGCCGCCGGGCCGCGGCCCGGAATCCGCCGGAGAGAAGTGCGCGTGCACCACGCGCCATTGGCCGTCCTCCTTGCGGAAGACCATCGTGGAGCGTGAGACGAATTCGGAATTGTCGTAGTTGAGATTGCGCGGCGGCGGCTCTTTGCCGGTCCATTGCCGCCGCGTCTTGCGATGGCACCACACCACGGCGAGATCGTCGGTCACGGTGCCGGCGATGTCGTAGGGCGTCCAATAGCTCGACTGTACGTTCTGGACGTAGAATTTCCACAGCCGGGTCCAGTGCTCGCGGCCGTTATAAGTGTGGCCGTTGAGATTGAAGTAGGTCGCTTCCGGTGAAGGGCTGTATATCGGCTGGAGATTCTCCCAGTCGAAGCGCGCGTTCACATCGATGTACTTCTCGTGCAGTTCGAGGATTTTCGCGCGATCTTCGGCACTGCCGCCGACGAGATTGGCTTCACTCATATTCGTGCCCTTCCAGCGTTTGTGAGCGGAAGTCTAACAGCACTGCGCCGGGGCAGAACAGCACGCGGATCATGCCCGCGCTGCATTTGTGGCAAGTGGCGGGATCGCCTAGGCTCGCAGGACAATTTGCAGGCAACGGCATGGCGCAAAGAGCGGCATTGACGATCGGGTGCGCCGTGCTCGCGCTGCTCTCCGCCGCGTCCTCGGTCCGCGCGCAGGAGTCCTATCCCTCGCGCAACATCCGTCTCTTCGTTCCCTTCGCGCCCGCGGGCGTCATGGATATCGTCGGCCGCATCGTGTTCGAGAAGGTCGGCGCGTCGCTGCGGCTGACGGTCGTGGTGGAGAACCGGCCCGGCGCGGGTGGCACCATCGCAATGGGCGAACTCGCGCGCTCGGCGCCCGACGGCACCACGATCGCGATTGCCGATCCGGCGGGCTCACTCGCTGCGGGCGTCAGCCTCTATCCGAAGCTGGGCTACGATCCACGGACCAGCTTCGTGCCGGTCGGGCAGGTCGGTGTCTCCGGCGCAGTGCTGTCGGTGAGCCCAGTGCTCCCGGTGAAGACCATTCAGGAGTTCGTTGTGCTCGCCAAAGCGCGCCGCGGCGAATTGACCTACGCCTCCGCCGGCAACGGCAGCCCAGGCCATCTCAACGGCGAGCTGTTCAAGCGGCTGGTGGGCATCGAGGCGATCCACGTTCCTTATAGAGTGGGCTCGCAGGCGGTCACCGACCTGATGACCGGACAAATTTCGTTCTGGATTTCTCCCATCGCGACTGTGCTGCCGCAGATCCAGGCCGGGCAGGTGAGGCCGCTGGCGGTCGCGGGCGATATGCGCACGCCGGACCTGCCGGATATCCCCACCATCAAGGAAACCGGCCTCGGCGATTACAACGCCTCGACCACCTACGCCTTCTTTGTCCCGGCGGGTACGCCGCAGCCCGTCATCGATCGTCTCCAGACCGAGCTGAAAAAGGCTGTTGAAAGCTCCGTCGTTCAACAGCGGCTTCGTGCCGCGGGCGTCGAGCCGCATTTCGTCGCGGCGGGCGAAGTCGGGCAAATCCTGACGCGCCGCATCGCGCAGTGGGCAGACGTCATCAAGTCCGCCGGGATCAGCATTTCCGACCGCTAAGCCGCCTGCAAAGCAGTTATGACGGTGGAGTTCCGTCCGGCGCTTCGGCCCGGCGGAAAAAAGTGATACGCCAATGGCGTAGCGTTGTTTAAGCCGGGTTTTGAGCGTTGGCAGGGACGGAAACACAGACGTGGATCGGCGCGCGGGCCCCGCGCAAGGAGGATGAGGCGCTGCTCACCGGGCGGGCGCGCTTCATCGACGATCTGTCGCCGCTGCCGGGCCTGCGCTATGCGGCGATCCTGCGCTCGCCGCACCCCCACGCCAGGATCAAGAAGATTGACGTGTCGCGCGCCCGCACGTTGCGCGGTGTCTGGGATGTCTCAACGGGCGAGGACATCGCCCAGCTCATCGGCCCGGTGCCAAGCGTGGTCAAGGCGCCGATCTTCTATTACCCGATCGCGGTGGACCGCGTTCGTTTCGTCGGCGAGCCGGTCGCGGTCGTGGTGGCGGACAGCCGCTACATCGCGGAGGACGCCTGCGACCTGATCGAGGTCGAATACGAGGTTCTGCCCGCTGCGGCGGACATCGAGAGCGCGATGGCGCCGGATGCGCCGCTTCTCCACGAAAAAGCGGGATCGAACGTCGTCAACCAGCGCACGTTCCGTTACGGCGATCCCGAGGGAGCCTTCGCCACAGCCGACAAGGTGTTCGAACTCGAATACACCTATCCGCGCTACGCCTCGACGCCGATGGAGACCTTCGGCGTCATCGCGAACTTCGAGCGTGCGCCGGACCGCTTCACCGTGTGGTCGAACTTCCAAGGGCCGTTCGTCATCCAGCCGTTGATGGCGAATGCGCTGAAGATCCCCGGCCATCGCCTGCGCCTGATCACACCGCCGAGCAGTGGCGGCAGTTTCGGCATCAAGCAGGCCGTGCTCACCTATATCGTCCTGCTCGCGGCGGTGAGCCGCAAGGCCGGTGTGCCGGTGAAGTGGATCGAGGATCGCGCCGAACATCTCACCGCGGCGTCGGCATCGAGCGACCGCATCGGCACCATCTCCGCCGCCTTCAAGAAAGACGGCGAACTGACGGCGTTGCGCTTCAAGAACATCGCCAACATGGGCGCATACATCCGCCCGCCGGAGCCGGCCTCGCTCTATCGCATGCATGCGGCCTCGAACGGCTGCTACCGCGTGCAGAACATCGCGATCGACAACGAACTGGTCGTCACCAACCGCACGCCGGTCGGATTGAACCGCGGCTACGGCGGCCCGCAGTTCTATTTCGCGCTCGAGCGCATCATGGAGATCGCGGCGAAGGGGCTCGGGATCGACGAAGCGGAGATACGGCGGAAGAATTTCGTTCCGGCGGGTTCGTTTCCCTATAAGGGACCGGCGGGCGCCGTGCTCGACGCGGGCGACTACGAATCCGCCCTCGACGAATTGCTGCGTCTCTCGAACTACGAGGCATTGAAGAAACGCCGCGACGAGGCACGCAAGGCCGGCAAGCTGTTCGGCATCGGCTTTGCGGCGGGCGTCGAGCCGTCCGGCTCCAACATGGCCTATGTCTCGCTCGCGCAGACTGCGCAGGATCGCGCCAAGGCCGACAAAAAATCCGGCGCGAACGCCAGTGCCACATTGTCCATCGATCCGAGCGGGCAGGTGACGCTCCGCCTCTGCACCACGCCGAACGGGCAGGGGCATGCGACGGTGGCGGCGCAGATCGTCGCTGATGCGCTGGGCTTGCAGCCGGCCGACATCGATGTGGTGACGGACGTCGACACGCAAACGAGCGCGTGGTCCATTGCCTCCGGCAACTACTCCAACCGTTTCGCCGCTATTGTCGTTGATGCCATCGGCAAGTCGGCAGGCATGGCGGCGCACAAGATCAAGGTGTTGGCCGCCGACGCGCTCGACGCCAAGGTCGAGGACATCGAGTTGCGCGACGGCTACGTCCGTGTGCGCGGCGGTTCCAACAAGGGTCTGCCGTTCCGCCGTGCGGCGTCGCGCGCGCACTGGGACGCGTCTGGTTTGCCAGCCGGCATCGAGCCCGGCATCCATGAGACCGCGGTGGTGTCGCCGCCGGTGCTCGGTTCGCCGGATGACGATGACAGGATCGCGTCCGCCGCGACCTTCGGCTTCGTCATCGATCTCGCCGCCGTCGAGATCGATCCGAAGACCGGCACGATGCGGATCGACAAGTACGCATCGGTTCACGACGTCGGCAAGCAGATCAATCCGTCGATTGTCGATGGACAGGTTCACGGCGGCTTTGTGCATGGTCTTGGCGCCGCGCTGTTCGAGCAACTCGCCTACGATGAGCGCGGCAACTTCCTCTCCGGCACCTTCGCCGATTATCTGTGCCCGACCGCCGTGGAAGTGCCGCCGGTTGACATCGGCCATGTCGAGACGCCGACGCCGGTGAATTCGCTCGGCGCCAAGGGCATGGGCGACGGCTCGTCGATGCTGACGCCCGCCGCGATTGCAAACGCGGTTGCTGATGCGCTCGGGCGCGAGGACGTGACGTTGCCGTTCACACGGAGCCGGGTCTGGGCCTATGCCAACGGCCGCGATCCGGATGAGAAACGCGCTGCTGCGCCTGCCGCGACCGACGCGCCAAAACCGCAGGGCGCGCTGACAGGCGAGGGTGAGGTGCTGATCTCCGCGCCGGTGGCCGAGGTCTGGAAGCGCCTGATCGACCCCGACGAACTCGCGGCCATCGTACCCGGCTGCCAGAAGCTCACCCAGGACGCGCCGGATCATTATGTCGCGCAGGTCATCATCGGCGTCGCCGGCATCCGCGGCACCTATGACGCGCAGATCGAGATGCGCGACAAGCGCGAGCTGCAATCGGTGCGCCTCGTCGGCAAGGCGACCGGCGCGCTCGGTTTCGGCTCGGGCTCGGGAATCGTGACGCTGACGCCGGAAGGCGATAAGACGAAGCTCCACTACATCTACGGCGCCGACGTCGGCGGCAAGGTCGCCGCCGTCGGCCAGCGCATGCTCGGCAGCGTAACGCGCGTTCTGATCGGACAATTCTTTCGCGCGCTGGAGCAACGCATCAACCCGGACAAGCCGCGCGGGATCAAGGCGCTGCTGTCGCGGATTTTCGGAGGCGGCGCATGAAGCCGGTCGCCTTCGACTATCACCGGCCCGAGACGGTGCCGGAGGCCGCGGCGCTCCTCGCCGAATTGCGCGAGGATGCGGCCGTGATGTCCGGCGGCATGACGCTCGGTCCGATGCTGAATCTGCGCATGGTGCGGCCCCGCGCGGTGGTCGATGTCTCGCGCATCGCTGCGCTGAAGTCGATCACACTGACGGACAAGGCCGTCGTCACCGGCGCTGCCGTGGTGCAGGCCGACGCCATGCGCTCTGAACTCATTGAGAAAGAAGTCCCGCTGCTCGCGCTCGGCCTGCCGTGGGTCGGGCATTTCCAGACCCGCAACCGCGGCACTCTTGGCGGCTCGGTGGCGCACGCCGACCCGAGCGCGGAAATCCCGCTCTGTCTCGTCGTCTGCGGCGGCACGGTGGTGCTGCAATCGAAGAAGCGCGAGCGTCGCGTTCCGGCGGTCGAGTTCTTCCAGGGCGCGCTGACGACGCAGCGTCAATACGACGAGCTTGTCGTCGCGCTGGAATGGCCGCGCGCCGCGAAGGACGCGGGCCATGCGTTTATCGAAATCGCGGAGCGGCATGGCGACTTCGCGCTCGCGGCTGCGGCCTGCACTCTGCGCATCGATGTCGGCGGCAAGCTGCTGGAACTCTCGCTCGGACTCGGCGGCGTCGAGAACCGCCCCATCAGGATCGACGTGCGGCAATTTATCGGTCGCGGCGCGCTCGCGTCTGCGGCAGAGATCGCGGCCCATGCCAGCAACATTGTGTCGCCAATGGAAGACCACGCCGCCAGCGCCGATTTCCGCCGCGCATTGACGCTCGACCTCGTGCAGCGCGTGATCGAAGCGGCCGTGGCCGATGCGAAGAAGCGGGGCGGCCTATGAGCACGATCCATCGTCCCGCGGGTGAGCGCCACACCATCGAACTGACCGTCAACGGTCAACGCCGCTCCGGTCAGGCCGAACCTCGCATGCTGTTATGCGATTTCCTGCGTCACGAGTTGCAGGCCTTCGGTGTACACGTTGGATGCGAACACGGCGTCTGCGGCGCCTGCACCATCCTGATGGATGGCAAGGCGGTGCGGAGCTGCACGCAATACGCTGTGCAGGCCGACAACACGGAGATTGTCACGGTCGAAGGGCTCGCAGACCCCGGCACACTCAATGCGCTTCAGGAGTCGTTCCGCAAGCACCATGCGCTGCAATGCGGCTTCTGTACCGCCGGCATTCTTTGCTCCGCGACCCACTTTTTGCGCGACAACCCGTCGCCGACGGAAACGGAAGTCCGCGACATGCTGTCGGGCCATATCTGCCGCTGCACTGGTTACACGTCGATCGTTGCCGCCATTCTCGACGTCGCAAAGGATAAAACGGAAGGCTGACGATGGATCTGGGCCGTTCATTCCTGACCTCGGTTCTGCGCCAGCCCGGCGCGGAGGCGGTCGTGGACGGCTCCGTGCGGCGCACCTACGCGCAGTGGTACGAAGAAATTAAAGCGGCGGCCGGCGGCCTCAAGGCGATGGGGCTGAAGCAGGGCGATCACTTCGTGGTCGTCATGCGCAATCGCTACGAGATGGCGACGCTCTATTGGGCGAGCCACATGCTCGGCCTCGTGTTCACGCCGGTGAGTTGGCGCGCGACCGCCGACGAAATCCGTTACTGCTTCGAGGATGCCGAAGCCGCGGCCGTCGCCTTCGACGGCGCGTCGGGTGACGCTGCGCCGGACGCCTGCGCTGCGATCAAGCTTGGTCCGAAGAAAATCATCATCGCCGCGGACGGGAAGGGCGACGGCGCCTCGTTCGCCGATCTCCTGAGGTCCCGCCCCATCACGGGTCCCGAGGGCGCGTCGGCCACAAGCCCGTGCCTGATGCTCTATACATCGGGCACGACAGGCCGCCCGAAGGGCGTGCCGCGCAGCCACAGCAACGAACTGGCCGCCTCGATCGCCCAGATCGCGCAGAACCAGTATCGCTATCGCGAGTCATGCCTGGGCGTGATGCCGCTGTTCCACACCATGGGCATCCGGCTTCTGCTCGGCTCGGCGCTGGTGAACGGCAAGTTTGTCTGCCTGCCGGACTACTCGCCCGAGAACGTGCTGCGCTACGTCTCGGCCGAGAAGCTGTCGTCGATCTTCCTCGTGCCGACCATGTTCCACGACGTGCTGCGCCATCCGAAATTCGGCGACTACGATCTCAGTTCGCTTTCGCGCATCGGCTATGCCGGCATGACCATGACGCCCGCTTTGGTCGAGCGCTGCAACGAGCAGCTCAAGCCGGAGCTGTTCGTGAACTATTACGGCTCGAGCGAGATCTATACCTTCACCTATTGCACGCATCTCGACCGCAAGCCCGGCTGCGCGGGCCGTGCGGGCATGAACCAGATCATCCGCGTCGTGGCCCCCGACACCGGCGGCGATGTCGTGGACGTTCCGCAAGGCGAGGCCGGCGAGATCGTCGCCAGCATGGACAGCCCTGAGGCCTTCGCCGGCTACTGGAAGCGGCCCGACGCCGACGCGAAGGCCATTCATGGCCGCTGGTATCGCACCGGCGATCTCGGCCGCTTCGATGAGGACGGCGAGCTTTACGTCGTCGGCCGCGTCGACGACATGATCATCTCCGGCGGCGAGAACATCTATCCGGAAGAGGTCGAGGACACGCTGACGCGCTCAAAACTGATCGGGGGCTGTGCCGTGGTCGGCTTGCCGGACGAGCGGCTGGGCGCGAAGGTCGTCGCGTTCGTGGAGCCGCTGTCGGGCGATCTGACGCCCGATCAACTCGACAACGCATGCCTGCAATCCGGGCTGGCGCGTTTCAAGCGCCCGCGCGAATACGTGCTGGTGAAGGCGATCCCACGCTCGGCGTCGGGCAAGCTGCTGCGGCGCAAGCTGCGCACCGGCGAGTATGAGAAATTCCAAGCGAAATAACGAAGGAAAGAGAACGATGGCAAAAGACTACGCAGCCCAGCGCGGCGAGATCCTGAAGAACCTCGACGGCATCGAGATCGAGGTCGATACCGCCAAGAAGGTCGGCACGCTTTGGTTCAACCGTCCGCCGCTCAATGTCGTGTCGTACCGCGGCCGCCATCAGATCAACGCTATCATGGAGGCGTTCAGCGCCGATCCGGACGTGCGTGTCATCGTCATCCGCGGCCGGAACGACGTCTACACCTCGGGCGGCGATGTGAAGGCGTTTCCGGACATCGAGCTCGACGGCATGTCGGACCTCGCCTGGAACATCGCAGCGCCGTCGCGCAGCCCGAAGCCGGTGGTCTGCGTGATGGAGAAATACGCGATGGGCGTCGGCCTTGAGCTGGCGATGGCCTGCGACATCCGCCTCGCGCTGAAGGGCACGCTGCTCGCGCTGCCCGAAGTTACCCTCGGTCAGATTCCGGGCTCCGGTGGCAGCCAGCGCGTCGCGCGCATCGCGGGTCTCACTCGCGCCGCCGACATGATGATGCTCGGCCGCCGCGTTCCGGCGGAAGAGGCCTTCACCTGGGGCCTCGTCACCCGCGTCGCCGACGACAAGGCGGGCCTCGAGAAGGTGCTCGACGAGGTGATCGCGCAGCTCACCTCCATGTCCCCGATGGCGCTCAAGACCATCAAGCGCGTGCTCAACACGTCGTATGATACGAGCCTGAGCGTCGGCTTCGAGGTCGAAGGCCACGCTTACGAAAAGCTCCGCGAGACGGAAGATTACAAGGAAGGCATCAAGGCGTTCAGCGAACGCCGCAAGCCGAAATTCAAAACGAGCCTGTAAGCTCGTCGCAATCAACGCTTAGAAAATAAAACCTCCAGGGAGGAAGTCATGTCCAAGAAGTGTCAATTGCTGTCGTTCTGCGCGGCTGCGGCCGTCGCCGCCGCGCTGACCACGCAAGCCAACGCCGCCGACCCGGTCAAGGTCGGCGTCGTCACCCCGCTCTCGGGCACCTATGCGCCGATCGGCAAGCAGGTGCGCTGGGGCGCCGAGCTCGCCGTGAAGGAGATCAACGCGGCGGGCGGTGTCGGCGGCCGCCCGTTCGAGCTTCTGTTTGAGGACGAAGAGGCGAACCCGCCGGTCGCGGTCCGCAAGTCCGAGAAGCTGCTCCAGCAAGACAAGGTCGATCTGCTCACCGGTACGGTGAACTCGGGCTCGACGCTCGCGGTCGGCCAACTCGCCGAGCGCAACAACCGTATCCTGGTGACGACGGTGTCCTACGCCACGTCGATCACTGCGGCGCAGTGCAATCCGAACGTGTTCCGCGTCAACGCCAACGCCTTCATGCAGTCGAACGCGCTGACGTCGTGGTTGACCAAGAACGTGTCCGGCAAGCGCTACTTCTTCCTCGGTCCGGATTACGAGATGGGCCGCAGCACGATCTCGGCGTTCCAGGACGACATCAAGCGTCTTGGCGCGCAGGACGTGGGCTCCACCTTCGCACCGCTCGGCGCGAAGGACTTCAGCCAATACATGGGCCAGATCCGCGCCGCGCGTCCCGACGTCATCATGACCGCGACCGCGGGCAACGACACCGTGCGCCTGCTCACCCAACTCAAGGAGTACGGCATCCTCAACGACAAGCTGACGATGGCGGGGGCGGCTGGCGCTGTGACGCAGGAGAACATCGCCGCGATGAGCGGGGCAGGTGAAGGCTTCCTCAGCGCCGCCGGCTATTCCATTGACATCAATACGCCTGCGAACAAGAAGTTCGTCGCCGCCTTCAAGAAGGAGTTCAACACCGATCCCGACCTGTTCGGTGCGGACACCTACGGTCTGTTCTATCTGTTCAAGCAGGCGATCGAGAAGGCGGGCAGCACCGACACCGCGAAGCTTCGCGCCGCGATGGAAGACGCGAGCTGGGAGACCCCGCAGGGCAAGAAGACCATGCGCAAGGGCGACCATCAGGCCGTCGTCGACATGGTCGTCGTGAAGGTGAAGGGCAACGACTTCCAGACGGTGGGCACCGTGCCGGGTGACGTCGCGGTCGGCCCGGACAAGTGCGAGAAGTTCTGATCGCACTCTGACCGAACGCGAGCTGCCCGATGGAAGACTTGCTCGCCTACCTGCATTTCGTGGTGGCGCCCCAGGTCGTCGACGCGCTGATTATCGGCGTTGCGTTGGCGCTGGTGGCTCTGGGGCTCACCATGATCTTCGGGCTGCTCGACGTCATCAATCTCGCGCATGGCGACCTCTACATGCTCGGCGGCTATGCCGCCTTCACCCTGATCGGCTGGGGTGCGGGCTATTGGGGCGCGCTCGTGCTGGTGCCGATCTTGATCGGTCTTGTCGGATGGGCGCTGGAGGAAACCGGCATCCGCCCGCTGTTGCCGCGGGCGGATCGCGCTATCGTCACGCTACTGCTGACATTCGGCGTCAGCCTGATCCTGCGCGACGTCGCGCAGATCGTATGGGGCACCGAGACGCATGCGGTCGCGGCGCCCGTCTCCGGCATCATCAACGCCGCCGGCGTAATCATCCCGAGCTACCGCCTGTTCGTGTTCTTCGCAGGCTTGGTCGCGATCGCAGCGACGTGGTGGCTGGTCTATCGCACACAGATCGGCGCAGTGCTGCGCGCCACAGCGGTCGATCCGGCGATGGTCGCCTCGTTCGGCATTCCGATCCGGCTCGTCTACGGCTTCACCTTTCTCTACGGCTGCGGGCTTGCGGGCCTCGCAGGCGTGCTGCTCAGCCCGATCTACGCCGTGTTCCCGACCATGGGGCATGACTTCCTGGTGCTGGCCTTCGCGGTCGTCATCGTCGGCGGCATGGGCAGCATCGTCGGCGCGGTGGTCGCGGCGCTGCTTCTTTCACAGGTGCAAGGACTCGCCAGCCTCTGGATTCCGCCGGTCTGGGCCGAGACGCTGGTGTACGGCGTGATGCTGCTGGTGCTCATCGTGCGGCCGGGCGGCCTGTTCAACCGCCTCGGAGAAGCCTGATGGCGGAGGCGGGGAGCACGACGGTCGCCGACCGTCTGATGGTGGCGCTGCGGGCGTCGGATCGCCCGGCGGGGCCGCTGCGCTGGTTCGGCCTTGCGATGCTGGCGCTTGCGGTGGTCTTCCCGCTGTTCGGCGGGCCGTTCTACATCCGGCTCGGCATCGAGACTCTCTTGCTCGGCACCATCGCGCTCAGCGTCGATATCCTGCTCGGCTACGCGGGGCTGCTCTCGCTGGGGCAGGCGGCCTACTTCGGTCTCGCGGCTTACATCTCCGCGCTGATGTATCTGCACGTCACCCAGTCGTTCTGGCTGGTGTTCCTGACGGTGATGGCGGTCGTCGGCGTGTTCTCGCTGCTGCTCGGCGCCGTCGCGATCCGGGCCAAGGGCGTCTATTTCGCGCTCATCACCTTCGGCGCCGCCGAAATCCTCTACAAGATCACCAGCAACACCCGCGAGATCGGCGGCTCGGACGGTTTGCTCGGCATTCCGGTGCCGACCATTCCGCTGCTGCCCGGCGTCAGCATCGACCTCAAGAGCGACTTCACCTTCTACTACGCGGTGCTGATCGCCATCGTGCTCATCTACGTTGGAACGCGCCGTGTGCTCGCGACCGGCTTCGGCGCGGTGCTGCGCGCCGTGCGTGACAACGCCAACCGCGTCCCGTATCTTGGCTACAACCCGTTCTGGTACAAGCTCGCGGCCTATGTGATGGCGGCTGAGATCGCGGCCTTCGGCGGGCTGATCTATCCGCTCCTGCGCGGCTTCGTCGCGCCCAATCTGTTCGGCTTCGAGGTCTCGACCAAGGCCGTGGTGATGGGCCTCGTTGGCGGCGTCGGCACGCTGCTTGGTCCGCTGATCGGCAGCGTCGTCATCACGTTCATGGAGTCGATCACCGGCAGCTACACCGAGCGTCATCTGATCGTGCTCGGCGTCATCTTCATCGTCTTCGTGATGTTCCTGCCGGACGGCATCTGCGGCCTCGTTCGGCGCTTCACCGAGCGCAGGAAGCCCGCGCCATGATCAAGGTGAGGGGCCTCAGCAAAGCCTTTGGCGCGCTCCGCGCGGTGGATCAGCTCAGCTTCGATGCCGCCGCGAACCGCGTCACCTCGATCATCGGCCCGAACGGTGCGGGCAAGAGCAGCGCATTCAACCTGATCGCCGGCACGTTGCGTCCGGACAGCGGCAGCGTCGAACTCGAAGGCCGCGACATCACCGGCCAGCCGCCTTACGCACTGACCAAGCTCGGCGTCGCACGCTCGTTCCAGATCACCAATCTGTTCTTCGGGCTCAGCGTGTTCGAGAACATCCGGCTCGCTTGCCAGAACGCGCAGCCGCGCGGCCGCTATCTCGTGCGCCTCGACAGGCTCGCCGAGCCGCGCGAGCGCGCGGTGCAGATCCTCTCGCAGTTCGGCCTGACCCATCAGGCCGAAGAACTCGTCGGCAATCTCTCCCACGGCGATCAGCGTCGCGTCGAGATCGCGCTCTGCATGGCGCTGTCGCCAAAACTCCTGATGCTCGACGAGCCGACTCAGGGCATGTCGCCCGCGGAAACCGCCGAGATCGACGCGCTCATCAAGTCGCTCGCCGGCAGTGTGACCGTGCTGCTGATCGAGCACGACATCGAGCTGGTGATGGGCCTGTCCGATCACGTCGTGGTCATGCACCAGGGCAAGAAGTTGTTCGAGGGCACGCCCGCGCAAGTGCGCGCGAGTCCGCTGGTCCGCGAGGCCTATCTCGGAGAGGACCATGCCGCTGCTTGAGATCGATGATCTTCACGCGCGCTATGCCCATGCTCCGGTGTTGCAAGGCATCGCGCTGAAAGTCGACGCGGGCGAGATCGTCAGCATCTTCGGCCGCAACGGCGCGGGGAAGACCACGGCGCTCCGCACCGTCATGGGCTGGCTCAAGCCCTCCGAGGGCGCGATCCGTTTCGAAGGCCAGCCGATCGGCGGTCTCTCGCCAGACAGCATTTTCCGGCGCGGCATCGCCTTCATCCCGGAAGACCGCCGTATCTTCGCGACCCTTTCGGTGGAAGAGAATCTGCTGCTCGGCCTGTTCACTCGCTGGGTCAGCGCCGCGGAACGCAAACGACAGCTCGATTTTGTGAATACGATGTTCCCGCGGCTCGGCGAACGCCGCGCGCAACTCGGCAAAACGCTCTCCGGCGGCGAACAACAGATGCTGGCGATTGGCCGCGCGCTGATCGGCAATCCGAAGTTGCTGCTGGTGGACGAGCCCTCCGAAGGCCTCGCGCCGATCATCGTCAACGAAATCTTCGAATCTCTCGTGCGGATGCGTGACGAGGGAATTTCTCTCCTTCTGGTCGAGCAGAACGTTAGGCGCGCCGCGGCTATCAGTAATGCTTGTTATGTCATGGAGAAAGGCCGCATCATCGCGCAAGGTATCCCCTCGCAAGTGATGGCCGACGAGACCATCCGGCAGCGGCTATCGGTCTAGGGAAGGGCGACATGAAAAAGATTTTGATCGCGGCTTTGCTCGCGGCGGCGACGATCACACACGCATCCGCGCAGGCGTATCCGGATCGCCCGATCAAACTGCTCGTTCCGCTGGCGGCGGCAAGCGCGGTCGACATCGCCGCGCGCATCGTCGGCGAAAAGATGGGCGACATTCTCGGCCAACGCCTCTTCATCGAGAATCAGGTCGGCGCGGCCGGTGCGCTCGGCATGCGCACAGCGGCACGCGCGGCGCCCGACGGCTACACAATCGCGGTGCCGAACGACAGCATCATCACCATGATCCCGAACATGAAGTCGGATGCGGGCTACGACCCGCTCAAGGACTTCGTGCCGATCACCCAACTCGTCGGCATCCCGCTCGGCCTGATCGCAAATCCGTCGTTTCCGGCGAAGAACGTGCAGGAGATGATCGCGATCGCCAAGGGGAAGCCGGATACGCTCACCTACGCCTCCGGCGGTGTCGCGAGCCCTCAGCACGTCGCGATGGAGCTGCTCACGCGCCAGGCCGGCGTGAAGATGGTTCACGTTCCGTATCGCGGCATCACGCCTGCGGTGAACGACATCGTCAGCGGTCAGGTGCCGGTCGGCTTCACGGCACTGTCCGCCGTGTTCCCGCTACTGCCGGACAACCGTGTGAAGCTCCTCGCCACCAGCACCGCCAAGCGCACCGAGAAATTCCCCAACGTGCCGACGGTTGCGGAATCGGGTCTGCCGGGCTTCCAGTTCGTCGCGTGGTGCGCGCTGCTGGCGCCAGCCAAGACGCCGCCTGAGATCGTGGCGAAGCTGAACGCCGCTGCCGTCGCCGCTCTGAAAGATCCGGCGGTGCGCAACAAGCTGGTGGAGCTTGGCCTTGAAATCGGCGGCAGCACGCCGGACGAGCTTGCCAAGCTGATGCGCGATGAAAACCAGCGGATGGGCAATCTCATCCGCGAGGCCAACATCAAGTCCGAATAGGCATCGGTTTTGCTTTGTCCGAGCCAGGGCGTTTTGGAACAGGTTGAGTGATGCGGATTGCGGTCCTGCCCGGCGACGATATCGGTCCCGAGATCGTCGAAGCGACACTCCTGATCTTCGAGCATGCGAACAGGCAGTTCGGCCTTAAGATCGGCTTCGACGTGCTCGAGGTCGGCATGGCCGCGCACCGCAAGACTGGCTCGACGCTGCCGGACAAGGTGTTCGACAACGCCAAGGCCGCGGACGGCATCATCCTGGGCCCGGCGGGCGTCACGCTCTATCCGCCGGTCTCCGAGGGCGGGTTCAACCTGCCGGGTACGATCCGCAAGCGGCTCGATCTCTTCGCCAACATCCGTCCGGCGCGTTCGCGCACGTTCCTGCCGCGCGCCGTCCCCGGCATGGATTTCGTCATCGTCCGCGAGAACACCGAAGGATTCTACGCCGACCGCAACATGTTCACCGGCTCCGGCGAGTTCATGCCGACGCCGGAGGTCGCGCTTGCGGTCCGCAAGATCACCGCGCCCGCCGCGCGACGCATCGCCAAGGTCGCCTTCGAGATCGCCGAGCGCCGCGCGAAGAGGATCACGATGGTCGGCAAGCGCCATGTGCTGATGCTCACCGATGGCCTGTTCATGGGCGAGGCCGAGAAGGAGGCCGCGAACCATCCCGATGTGACGCTGAACGAGATGGACGTCGACGCGGTCGCGGCCGAGCTTTATACGCACCCCGAACGCTTCAACGTGATGCTCACCACCAACATGTTCGGCGATATCCTGTCGAACCAGGCGCTGGCGCTTTCCGGCGGCCTCGGCCTCGCGTGCTCGCTTAATCGCGGCGCGACGCACGCGGTCGCCAACGCCGGACACGGCTCCGCGCCGGACATCGCGGGGAAGGGCACCGCCAATCCGGTCGGCATGATCCTGTCGTCGGCGATGCTGATCGACCATCTTGGCGTGAAGCATTCGCGGCCGGAGTTCTGCAAGGCCGCGTCTGCGGTCGATGCCGCCGTCGATGTGGCGCTCCAGAATTCGCATGTGCGTACGCCCGATCTCGCCGGCAGCGGCGGCACGCGCGTGTTCGCGGAAGCCGTGCGCGACGCGATAAAGGCCTGACAAACCGGGGCTTCGCTCACTGTTATGACAGCCCGTCATAGAGATTGAATCGCTGGTCGCGTAGTGTCGCGATGAAAGTTTGAGGAGGCTGGGTTTGGACGCAACGAACGACGCCGCCACGAGTTGGCCCGACATCATCTACGACAATTTCAAGCGCGTCGGCATCAAGCAGGTCGGCTACGTGCCGGATGCCGGCCACACGCGGCTGATTCAGCGCTGTGTCGCCGATCCCGAAATCCATGATGTGGTGCTGACCACGGAAGAGGAGGGCGTCGGCCTCGTTGCGGGCGCGACGCTCGGCGGGCAGCGCTCGGCGCTTCTGATGCAGTCGAGCGGCGTTGGCAATTGTGTGAACATGTTCTCGGTGATCCGCTGCTGCCAGTTCCCGTGTCTCATCTTTGTGACGATGCGCGGCGAGTTCGGCGAGTTCAATCCTTGGCAGGTTCCGATGGGCTCGATCACCGAAGAGGTGTTCAAGCTCTGCGGCTTCCTCGTCTATCGCCTCGACAGCACGGACGAGTTCGAGGACGTCGTGTCCGCCGCAACCGACATGGCGTTCGACGGCAATCTTCCGGTTGCCATTCTGCTTGGGCAGCGGTTGATCGGCCGCAAGAAGTGGGTGCGTTGATGCTGGACCGTCGTCCGCTTGTGAAGGCTCTGCTCGAGGATCGCGGCGATCTTCTCGTTGCGACCGGCCTCGGCTCGCCGACCTATGACGTCGCGGCTGCGGGCGAGAACCCGCTGAACTTCTATCTCTGGGCCGGCATGGGCTGCGCCGCGATGATCGGTCTCGGCCTCGCGCTCGCGCGTCCCGACCGCCGCGTGTGCGTCATCACCGGCGACGGCGAGGCGCTGATGGGCCTCGGCAGCCTCGCCACCATCGGGGTGAAGCAGCCGGGCAACCTCTCGATCGTCGTGCTCGACAACCAGCACTACGGCGAGACGGGCATGCAGGCGAGCCACACGCACGCGGGCATCGATCTCGTCGGCATCGCGAAGGCGTCGCGCTTCACGCAGGCGCTGACGATCACGCAGATGAGCGAAGTGGCGAATGTCCGCAAGCTCATCCACAAGGAGCAGGGGCCGCATCTCATCCGCGCGCTGATCAAGAACGAGGATGTGCCGCGCGTGCTGCCGAGCCGCGATGGCGTGGACGTCAAGCTGAAGTTCCAGCGCGCGCTGGCGGGGTAGAGGCTCTGATCTTGCGCCATCCTCCGCTGTCATCGCCGGGCATAGCCGTCCGAAGGACGGCGTCGCTTCGCTCGCCTATGCCCCGGCGATCCCGCTTGGGAAGGTACAGTGCGCACCTAAGCGGGATGCCCGGGACAAGCCCGGGCATGACGGAGCATGTGGCGGCTTCAACGCTAGGCTAAGGCGTCTCCAGCCGCTTTAACTCTCGCTTGATAGCCTTCGATATCTGCGCGAGCCCGCGCACCGGAGGGCGGTTGGTCGGCGTCGCGAGAATGAGCGAGCGCGTCACCTCGGGCTTCACGAGCAACGACGCCTGCAACTGCCCCCGCGCCAGTTCGTCCTGGATCGACACCGCGGGCAGCACGGTCGAGCCGAGATTGTCCTTCACCAGCGACAGGATCGACTCGAACGAGTCCGCCTCGATCCCGATCTTGAGCGGGATCTTCAACTCCGCTGCCGCGAGATCGACCAGCCGCCGCAACCCGTGCGGCGCACTCGGCAGGATCAGCGAAACGTCCGCGAGCTCCGCCGCGGGCGTCTTCGGCTTCAGCTTCTTCGCCTTCTTGGACGATACGAGACACAGCCGCTCATCGATTAGATGCTCGGCGTGCAGCCGCCCGCCGGACCAGCCCTGGTAGAGCACAGCGAGATCGAGCCGTCCGGCGTCGAGCCATTCGAGCAGATGGCCGGAGAAGCCCTCCATGAAGCGGAGCTTGATGTTGGGGAACGCGCTCGTGAGTTCGCGGGCGAGGGGCTGGATCAGCACGCGACCGACGGTGGGCGTCATGCCGATCACGACACTCTCGATCGTGTCGGTACGCGCGTTGACCGCCTCTTGTTTCGCGAGTGCGATCTCTTCCAGCGCGCGGGCGGCGCGCGACAGCAATCGCTCGCCGAATTCGGTGAGCACCACGCCGCGTCCGTTGCGATAGAACAACTGGATGCCGAGATCGCGTTCGAGATTGCGCACGTGGCGGCTCAGCGCCGACTGATTGATGCCGAGAAAGATCGCGGCGCGCGAAAAGCTGCCGAATTCGGCGACCTTGCAGAAATATTCCAGATGCTGCGAGTTCATGATCGTTGTGCCGCGCTCCCCGCGCGATATGACATTAGATCATATCGCGCGGGGATGCAAAACGGCAGCGATGCTGACGTGTGATGTTCACCGCAACGCAAACGGGTTCGGCGTCTCCAGCGCGGTGTTGATCCACACGCTCTTGGTCTGCAGATATTCGTCGATCGCGTGCAGGCCGCTCTCGCGGCCGATGCCGGAGCTCTTGTAGCCGCCGAACGGCGACATGTAGCTCACCGCGCGGTAGGTGTTCACCCACACGGTGCCGGCGCGCACCGCGTTGCTGACGTTGATCGCGCGGCGGATGCTCTGCGTCCATACGCCAGCCGCAAGGCCATAGATCGTGTCGTTGGCGATGGCAACCGCTTCGTCCTCATCCTTGAACGGGATGATGCTGAGCACCGGCCCGAAGATCTCCTCTTGCGCGATCCGCATCCTGTTGTTCACGCCGGTGAAGATCGACGGCTGCACGAACAGCCCGGACTTGGAACCTTCGACGTCCGCGGGCTTGCCGCCGAGCGCGACCTTCGCGCCCTCCTGCTGGCCGACGGCGATGTATTCGAGCACCTTCTTGTGCTGCGGCCGCGTGGTGATCGGCCCCACTTGTGTGGACATCATGCGTGGATCGCCGAGCTTCGCCGTGCTCGCGAACTTCACCAGCCGCTCGACGAATTCGTCATGAATGCTTTGCTGCACGAGAAGGCGCGAGCCCGCGATGCAGGTCTGTCCGCTCGCGGCAAAGATGCCCGACACCGCGCCCTTGACCGCGTCGTCGATCACGCAATCGTCGAACACGATGTTCGGCGACTTGCCGCCGAGCTCCAGCGTCACCGGCTTCAAATGCCCGGCCGCGGTCTGATACACGCGCTTGCCGGAGGCATCGCCGCCGGTGAACGCGACCTTCGCGATCTTTGGATGCGCGACCAGCGGCTCGCCGGTCTCCGCACCGAAGCCCGTCACCACGTTGACCACGCCGGGCGGGAAGCCCGCGGCCTCGATGAGCTTCGCGAACTCCAGCGTCGAGCAAGACGTGTATTCGGAGGGCTTCACCACCGCGGTATTGCCGGCGGCAAGCGCGGGCGCGAGCTTCCACGTCAGCAGCAGCAGCGGGGAATTCCACGGCACGATCATCGCGCAGGCGCCGAGCGGCTCGCGCCGCGTGTAGTTCAGCACCGAAGGCTTGTCGATCGGGATGACCGCACCCTCGATCTTGTCCGCGAGGCCGCCGAAATAATAATACCACTGCGCCAGATACTTCACCTGGCCCAGCATTTCCGCCATCAGCTTGCCGTTGTCGCGCACCTCGATCTCGGCGAGGTGCTCGGCGTTCTGCAAAATGAGATCGCCGAGCCGGTGCATGAGCTGGCCGCGCGCGGTCGCGGTCATTGTCGCCCACGGTCCGCTGACGAACGCCTTGTGCGCGGCGTCGGCCGCCGCATCGACCTCCGCCTTGCCGCAGCGCGGAACCAGCGCCCAGATGTCGCCGGAGAACGGGTCTTCGCTCTCGAACGTCGCGCCGCCCTGCGCCTCCACCCATTGGCCGCCGATGTAGGTCTTGTACTTCAGCGGCGTCAGCGAGGATTTCGGCGCAAGCACAGTCATGACATCACCCTTGAGACAGAACGTGGTCCGCGATCTGCGCGCGCGTGCCGACCCAGATGTCGGAGCCGGACATCGCCTTCTCGATGATCTTCTCGTAGTAGTAGGCGCCGCGATGATGGCCAAAAATGTGCGCGTGGCTGGTGACGTCGATGATGCGCAGCTCGTCTTCGTTCGATCGCGCGATGTCGATCACCTCGTTGAAGGAGTCGAGCATCATCTTCGGTGGATTTCCGTACTTCATCGACGGCATGTCATTCACGTCGTATGACAGTGGAATCGCCACAATCTTCTTTCCGCCGAATTCCTGCACGTAGGGCAGGTCGGCGTCGAACACGTCGCCGTACCAGCGGTAACCGGCTTCGACGAGCAGCTTCGGCGTCGTCAGCTTCGAGGTCCCACGCGGAGACAGCCAGCCGACGATTGTCTGACCCGAAGCCTTCTCCAAGAGCTTGGTGCAGCGTTCGATGTTCTTCTTCTCGTCCTCGGCGGAGAGGAGCGCAGGCACCACGTCCATCGCATAGGAGTGCGACAGCACCTCGTGGCCGCCTGCGGCGATCGCCTTCACCGCCTCGGGCGAGCGCTCCGCGCACACCGCGTTGACCATCACGCTGGCCTTGGCGCCGTGCTTCCTGAAGGACTCCAACGTGCGGTAGATGCCGGTCTTGAGGCCGTAAGCGGCCCAGGAGATCGCCATCGTGTCGAGCACGCCCGGCGGCAGCGGATTGCCCATCGGGCTGATGCCCGGCGCCTTGCCGTCCGACCATTGCTCAAGACACACGTTGAAAACGACGGCGATGCGCTTGCCGCCCGGCCAGCGCCATTTCGGATTGTTCACCCGGCGATCTCCCTAGGCTTTCTGTAAAGCGCGCAGAGGATAAATGATCCGGTGCGGCCGTGGATATGACGCAGGGTCATAACAGGAATGGTCAGGCAGGCGGTCTATCGGCGGGCGGGTTCCGGCTACAGTCCGGCGCAAGCGGAACGGCGTTTCGGGGAGAGGGCGGATGCGTTTGTTGAAAGCGATGCTCGCGGCGATTGTGCTGTGCGCCGCGTCCATGGCGCAGGCGCAGGACGTTTATCCCTCGCGTCCCGTTCGCATCGTGGTCCCGGCGGCGCCGGGCGGCAGCTTCGATGCGCTGGCGCGCATCGTCGCGCAGGCGCTGAGCGAGCGCTGGCCGCAGCGCGTCATCGTCGACAACCGGCCGGGCGGCGGCGGCAACATCGGCGCGGGCGCGGTCGCGAAGGCCGATCCGGACGGTTATACGATCCTGGTCTGGAACGACACGCTGCTGATCAATCCGTTCCTCTACAAGGAAATCCCATACGACCCGAAGAAGGACTTCGTGCCGCTCTCGCTGTCGATGTATTCGCCGAACGTGCTCGTGGCGCATCCGTCGGCGAACATGAAGACCTTCGACGAATTTCTGAAAGCGGCACGCGCCAGTCCCGGCAAGCTCAGCTACGGCTCGCCCGGCAACGGCAGCCCGGGCCAATTGTCGTTCGAAATCCTTAAGCGCCTCGCGAACATCGATGTGCTGCACGTGCCTTATCGCGGCGCGGGCCCGGCGATCATCGATCTTGTCGCTGGCCAGATCCCGGTCGGCATGGTCGCCATCCCGGGTGCCATCGGCCACATCCGGAACGACAAGCTGATCGGCCTCGCCGTCACATCCGCCACGCGCGTAAAGGCGCTGCCGAACGTTCCGACCATCGCGGAGGCCGGCGTGCCCGATTACAAGATCAACGCCTTCCACGGCTTCCTCGCGCCGGCCGGCACGCCGCCGGCGATCGTCGCCAAGCTCGACAAGGACATCAACGACGTTCTCAAGGTGCCGGAGATCCAGCAAAAGCTGATCGACCTCGGTTTTGATCCGGTCGCGGGCACCGGCAGGGATTTCGCCGCGATCATCGACCGCGACCTGCCGGTCTGGAAGGACGTGGTGGAGAAGTCCGGCGCGAAGGCGGAGTAGGCGGCGCTACAGCGCCCAGCCGCCGTCGATCAGATGGGTGTGGCCGCTGATGAAAGCGGACTCGTCGGACGCAAGATAAGTCGCGAGCATCGCGACCTCCTCGGCGGTGCCGATCCGCCCCATCGGCTGGCGGTCGATGAAGTCCTTTTCCGCGGCCTTCAGCGCAATGCCGGAGCGCTTGGCGTGCGCCGCGACGCGGCCGCGGAACGACGGCGATTCGATCGTGCCGGGGCAGATCGCGTTGACCCGCACGCCCTGCTTGATGAAATCCATCGCGGTCGCCTTTGTCAGGCCGATCACGGCCGCTTTCGTGAGGCTGTAGACGTAGCGGTTCGGTACGCCCCGGATCGAGGATGCCGCCGACGACATGTTGATGATCGAGCCGCCGCCCTTCTTCAGCATGCCCGGGATGAAAGCCTTCATCGTCCGGTGCATCGACTTCACGTTGAGGTCGAACGAGACATCGATGTCCTTTTCCGTTGCGTCGAGCACGGTGCCGTGGTGAACGTAGCCCGCGACGTTGACCAGCACCGAGATCCCGCCGAACTCCTTGGCGACGACGCCCGCAAGCGCATCGATCTCCTTGGCCGAGAGCACATCGAGCGCGAGGCGTTTCCCGGCCTTGAGCCCCTTGAGCTTGCCGGCGTCGACATCCGTCGCGATCACCGTGGCGCCTTCCGCGGCAAAGGCTGTCGCGATGGCGCGGCCGATGCCTTGGCCCGCGGCGGTCACCAGCGCCACCTTGCCCTTGAGCCGTCCACTCATGGTTTCGTTACTCCTTCACGGCGCCGGTCATCGCCGAAACGTAGTGCTCGACGAAGAAGGCATAGAGGATCACCAGCGGCAGCGAGCCGGCGAGGGCTCCGGCCATCAGCGAACCCCAGCGATAGATGTCGCCGTCGACGAACTCGTTGACGATGGCGACGGGCACCGTTTTGTTCTGCGTCGACGACAGAAATGTCAGCGCGTAGATGAATTCGTTCCAGCACAGCGTGAAGCAGAAGATGAAGGCCGAGATCAGCCCGGGGATTGCCAGCGGCAGCACGATCTTGGTCAGGATCTGCCAGCGGCTCGCGCCGTCGATCAGCGCGCATTCCTCGAGCTCGAACGGAATGGTCTTGAAGTAGCCCATCAAGAGCCAGGTCGAGAACGGAATGAGGATGGTGGGGTAGGTGAGGATCAGGGCGAACGGCGTGTCGAACAGTCCGTACTGGAACACGACCGACGACAGCGGGATGAACAGGATCGACGGCGGCACCAGGTAAGCGAGGAAGATCGCGCCGCCGACCCATTGGGCGCCCTTGTAGCGCAGCCGCACGATGGCGTAGGCCGCGAGCACGCTCGCCACGATCGACAACACGGTGGCGCAGACCGCGACCAGCATCGTGTTCCACAGCCACAGCGGATAGTAGGTCTCGAACAGCAGCTTGTGGATGTGCTTGAACGTCGGGTTCCAGGTCCAGAACGGATTGAACCGGTCGAGATCCAACAGTTGCTCGTCGGGTTTGATGGCGGTCAGCGCCATCCAGTAGAACGGGAACAGCAGCACGATCAGGATGATCGACAGCGGCAGATAAAGCGTCACAAGCCGCCGCGGCAGCGTTTGCAGATAGCTCATGCCCTCGGAGTGGTCGGCCAGCGCCGACGAGCCGTGCAGCACGGCTTTGGGGTTGGCGACCTTCGGGGCGAGCATGTCAGTCATTGCTCTCGCCTTGCTGCCACTTCCGGCGCTGCAAGCCGAACCAGGAAATCATGATCGCCGCGAGCAGGAACGGAATCATCGCGGTCGAGATCGCCGCGCCTTCGCCGAGATGGCCGCCGAGAATGGCGCGCTGATAGGACAACGTCGCCATCAGTTGCGTGGCGTTGACCGGCCCGCCGCGCGTCAGAACCCAGATCAACTGGAAATCCGTGAAGGTGAACAGGACCGAGAACGTCATCACCACGGCGATGATCGGGGTGAGCAGCGGATAGGTGACGAAGCGGAAGCGCTGCCATGCGCTCGCGCCGTCAATGGTCGCGGCCTCGTAGAGCGATGGCGAGACGGTCTGTAATCCGGCCAGCAGTGTGATGGCGACGAACGGCACGCCGCGCCAGATGTTGGCGAAGATCACCGACCAGCGAGCGTTCCACACATCGCCGAGGAAATCGATATTGGTCGCAATCAGCCCGGTTTTTCGCAATGACCAGGAGATGATCGAGAACTGGCTGTCATAAAGCCACCAGAACGCGATCGCCGAAAGCACGGTCGGAACGATGAACGGGATGAGCACGATCGCGCGCAGCATCGCCTTGAACGGCAGGTTCTCGTTGAGCAGCACCGCGAGATAGAGCCCGATCGCGAATTTCACGATGCTGGCGACGATCGTATAGAGCAGGGTGTTGAACACCGAGAGCCAGAACACCGAGTCGTCCAGTAGCCACTCGTAGTTTTCCAGCCCGACAAATGCGCCGCCGCGGCCGATGCGGGCGTCGGTGAACGAAATCCAGACGCCGAGACCGAGCGGATAGGCCAGGAACAGGATCAGGAATGCCGCTGCCGGCAGCATGAACCAGATGCTGAGCCAGTTGCGGTTGACCTTCAGCCTGCTCCACGCGCTCGGATCGCGCGGGACGGATTTCTTGTCGAGGGCGACGTCGGTCATTGATGACCTGCAACCAGACCTAGTGCACGTTTGTCTTTA
>BFBZ01000356.1_pt1 | contig 49082 bp, 37 predicted proteins | sample 1888401 | NCBI WGS metagenome assembly BFBZ01 (sample SAMD00112614, study PRJDB3348) | symbiont metagenome | host: Chara braunii | reverse complement strand
GTGAGATTGTCGAGCATGGCGCTGAGGAAGAAGGTGACGAAGCCGACCAGCCAGACCAGCGCGACCTGGCTCCTGGTCCGGATCAGCGAGGTCACTGTCTCTTATACACATCTAGATGTGTATAAGAGACAGGTACATGCCCATGGATGCTGCGACCAGCGGCACGTTGTCGATGACCGCGCTGGCGAGGCCGAGCACGATCACGATCAGGTCGAGCCGGCCGACGGTGCGATCGAGCCATTGCGCCAGCGCCTGCAGGATGTGGGTGTGCTCCAGCGCTGCGACGGCCAGCAGGATGCCGATGAAGAACACGATCGAGGGCATGTCGATGCGGGTCAGCGCATGTACGAGCGTCAGGCGCTGCTTCTGCTCCGAGGCCTTCTCGCGATGGATGATCTCGCCGACCATCCAGAGCAGGCCGAGGCCGAACAGGATGCCCATGAACGGCGGCAGGTGCGTCAGCGCCTTGAACACCGGCACGGCGACCAGGATGCCAAGGCCCATGAAGAACATCAGATTGCGCTCGAACGGCAGGATCGGGCTGATCGAGGCGAGCCCTGCGCTCGCCGGAGGCGCGAGCTGCTTGCCGCGCAGCGTGACGCTGACGACCGCGAGCGGCACCAGCAGGTTCAGGAGCGAGGGGATGAAGACCGACTTCATGATCGCGAGCGGCGTGATCTGGCCGCCGATCCACAGCATGGTGGTGGTGACGTCGCCGATCGCCGACCACGCGCCGCCGGCATTGGCGGCAATCACGATGATGGCGGCGAACACGAGACGATCTTCGTCACGCCCCGACAGCTTCTTCATCAGCGACACCATCACGATCGCGGTGGTGAGGTTGTCGAGCATGGCGCTGAGGAAGAAGGTCACGAAGCCGACCAGCCAGACCAGCGTGACCTGATTCCTGGTGCTGATCAGCGAGGTCACGACCTCGAAGCCGTTGTGCGCGTCGATGACCTCGACGATGGTCATCGCCCCGATCAGGAAGAAGATGATCTGCGCGGTCGAGGCCACGGACTCGTTGAGTTCAGCCGCAACGGCCGGCGCGGTCCCGCCCATGACGGCGTAGATGGTCCACATCAGGCCGGCACCGACCAGAGCGGTGGCTGCCTTGTTGATCCGGAACGGATGCTCCAGCGCCACCACGGCATAGGCGAGCGTGAAGACGGCGACGATGGCGGCGGTCATGGGCAGGGCATTCCGGGCTGGATCGGCGGGAGACGGATGGAACTGCCCAAGATATGACCGATCGGCGTCCGGCCAGCAAGCCGTGAGCGCTGTTCAGGCTGGACGAACGCCGGTTACACCAGGGCCGACGCGATCGCGTCGGCGTGGCTCCGGATGGCGCGGATCTCCGCCGCGCTGCGGCGCTCGAGATTGACGTACTGGTTGCGCATGCGGCCATTATTGGCGAAGCGCCGGCGGTGCTTGGCAAGGAAGCTCCAATACAGCGTCGTGAGCGGGCAGGCCCTGTCGCCGGTCGCCTGCTTCGGATCGTAGCGGCAGTTGCGGCAATGGTCGCTCATGCGGTCGATGTAGTGGCCCGACGCCGCATAGGGCTTGGTGCCGACCACGCCGCCGTCGCCATGCTGGCTCATGCCGAGCGTGTTGGGCAGCGACACCCAGTCGATGGCGTCGTGAAACATCGACATGTGCCAGAGGTGCACATCGTAGGGCCGGACGCCGAGCAGCATCGCGAACAGGCCGAGCACCATCAGCCGCTCGATGTGATGCGCATAGGCGTGATCGATGGTATGGCCGATCGCCTGCGCCAGGCAGCGCATGTCGGTCTCGCCGGTCCAGTAGAAGCGCGGCATCGGCAGGCCGGCGTCGAGCGCGTTCTCATCGGCGTAGTGAGGCATGCGCTGCCAATAGATGCCGCGCACGAATTCCCGCCAGCCGATGATCTGGCGGACGAAGCCCTCGAGCGCGTTCAGCGGCGCGTTGCGGCTCTGAAGCGCGGCCGCGACCACTTCGCGCGGATTCAGCATGTGCAGGTTCAGCGCGCCCGACAGCCGCGAGTGATACAGGAACGGCTCGTCGCTCAGCATCGCGTCCTGATAGGTGCCGAACAAGGAGAGGCGCCAGGCGACGAAATCGGAAAGCTCGGTCAGCGCGTCGACGCGCGACACCGGCAGGTCGAAGCGGTCGAGCTTGCCGGGACTGTTGGAGAAGCGCGCCGCGACCAGCTTGAGCACGTCGCGCGTGATCGCGTCGGGCGCATAGGATCTGGCGACGGGGATCGGCGGGCGCGACTTGCCGAATCCCTTGCGGTTCTCGGCGTCGAAATTCCAGCTGCCGCCGACCGGGCGGCCGCTCTCGTCGATCAGGATGCCGGTCTTGCGCCGCATCGCGCGGTAGAACGTCTCCATGATCGGGCGCGGATGGCGCTCGGTGAAGGCGTCGAACTCCTCCGCCGTGCACAGGAAGTGGCGGTCGGCGCGGATGTCGGGCCGCTGCGGCAGCTTGCGCAAGCCCTCGCGCACGCGAAAATCGCCGGGCTCCAGCACGATGGTCGCCGCAGGCCGCAGCGCCGCCTGATGCCGCGCGATCTCGCTGTCGAGTGCGCCGGTGTTGGCGGGATCATCGAGCCGGACGTAATGGACGGTGCGGCCGCGGCTCTCGAGATCGGCGCGGAAGTGGCGCATCGCCGCGAAGAAATACGCGATGCGCATCTTGTGCTGCGGAACGTAGCTGGCCTCGTCGCTGACCTCCATCTGCAGCACGGCGTCCTGCTCCGGGTCGAAACCGTCGAAGGCCGCCGAGTCCGCATCGAGCTGGTCGCCCAGCACGATGACAAGGTGTCTTACGGCACGTGTCCTGGTCATGGGACCTTGGTCATCACGCCATGCAGCCGATCAGGCGGCCGCCGCGGTAACCGCGTGGGCCTGGCCAAGACAGTCCTTGCGCACCGTGAGCAGGCTGCGATGCAGCCAGGTCTTGATGGTGCCGACCGGCACGCCAAACCGTTCCGACAGACGCGTCCGGCTTTCGCCCTCGAGATAGGCGAGCGCCAGCAGCCGTCGGCGCTCCTCCGGCAGCCGCCCAAGCGCCTCGCGGGCGATCGGTTCCGCCAGCGCGTAGTCGAATTCGTCGGCGGCGCTGTCGGCGGGATCGGGGATCGCGAGGGCCTCATCGAGCTCCGAGGTCGGCACGCCGGTGGCGCGCAGCGCGTCGATCGCGGTGTTGCGCATGATGCTGCACATCCAGGTGATGGGCGAGGCGCGCGTCGAGTCGAAGCTCGCGGCATGCCGCCAGATCTTCAGGTAGCCATCCTGCAGGATGTCGTCGAGGTCAGCCGCGGACGGCAGCAAGGCGCGCACGGTCTTCCGCATCTTCAAGATCGTTGCAGCATGGAGCTCGGCAAAGGCTTGCTCATCGTTGCGTCCGGCACGGGCCAGCAGGCTGCCAAGATGCGCGACGCAACCCTTCTGATCCGCGCTTGCTGATCGCATCATTCTCCTCCATGCGCTCTCTCTGAACGGAAACGGGTCAGAGTCAGATGCGGATCACCGCCAGCGTGCTGTCGGTATCGCGCGGAGGGAAGTGGCGAATCGTCCAGCCGATCTAGCTCGTCTTGATTGCTCCGCGGCGGCTCGCCACGATGCGATCAGAGCTCAGAGCCGGACGAAGGGGCTGATGAGGCGGCCGAGCAGGCCGTGCATGCGCAGGTCGCCGGTCATGGCGACGAGGCAGAGGCAGGGGCCCTCGTCACCGACCACCGGACGATGGTCGACCTCGTCGTCGCCATAGTCGAAGTCGCCGGGTCCGTAATAGCCGCCGAGATGGCTGAAGCTGCCCTTCAGCACGCAGGTCAGCTCATTGCCGGAATGCGTATGCTCCAGCATCCGCGCCCCTGGCTCCGAGCGCAGCAGGAAGGCGCGCGATTTGCCGGTGCCAGGCAGCAGGATCGGGCGCATGCTGATGCCGGGCGCCACGCGCCGGCGCTTGCCGATCTTGCAGCGCTTGACCATCTCGGGCAAATCCGCGAGCTCGGGATCGTGCTCGGCGACCTCGCTCACCTGCGGCGCCGCCTGCGGGCGTCGATCGATGCGGGCCATCACGGCATCGAAAGCGTCCGCGCCCGTCGCGATCGGCTCGGCCGCGTCCAGCGAGGCGCCGGCGAGCTGCTCGATGGCGCGGACGAAGCGCTGGCATCGGCCGCAATCGGCGACATGTACACCGACGACCAGCCGCTCGGCCTCGTCGAGCGCACCAGTGGCGAAGTCGGCCAGCAGGTCTTCCGGCGGGTGGTGGCTGATCGTCATGTCGCGTCGTCCAACAGGTCTCTCAGGCGGTTCATCGCCAGTCTGATTCGTGACTTTACCGTACCCAGCGGCAGGCCGAGCACCGCCGCGATTTCCGAATGCGGTCGTTCCTCAACGAACGACAGGCGGATCACGGTGGATTGCTCCGCCGATAATCTTTCGATCGCGGCCGCTACCCGTGTGGCATCTTCGACACGCGAGACGATCTGGTCGGCTGCGAGCGTCGGATCGGCTTCCTCGTCGCGCCCCACTTCTCTGCTCAGCCGGCTGTCGCGGGCGGCCTTGCGCACGGCGTCGATCCGCTGGTTGCGCGCGATCGTGAAGATCCAGGCGGCCGCGCCGGCCGTCGACGGATCGAATTGCCCCGCCTTCGTCCACACCGCCACCATGGTGGATTGGGCGATTTCCTCGGCGTCGTCGGCGTTGCAGCCGGTCTTGATGAGGAAACCTTTGATGCGGGGCGCAAAATGCGCGAACAGGGCCTTGAACGCCTCGCGGTCGCCGCGCGCGGCGACGCGTCCGATCAATTCAGCCCAATCCACAGTCGCCTTCGGCCCTCTGCTCACATTCACCTTGGTACGGGCGCCCAAGGCCCGTGCAAATCGATGCCGGGACGATGCCACGTTCCATTGCGCTAATCCAGCCGCTCTCATCGCGTGGTCATGGTCCCCGGCACGCATGCTTGATCCCGGATAACGTGGCTCATGGACGGCTGGATCACAGCGGGCGGACGATTTTCCGTGCCCCTCAATCCTTCAGATCGGAATTGACCATCGCCAGGAACTCCTGGCGGCTCATCGGGTCGGTGCGGAAGCAGCCGAGCATGCGGCTGGTGGTGAGATCGACGCCGTGCTTCTTGACGCCGCGCGAGCTGATGCAGTGATGGGCTGCCTTGATCACGACCGCCACGCCCTGCGGCTGCAGCACCTCGTCGATGATGTTGGCGATCTCGGCGGTCATGCGCTCCTGGATCTGCAGCCGGCTGGCATAGGCCTCGACGACCCGGGCGAGCTTGGAAATCCCGACCACGCGGTTGCGCGGCACGTAGCCGACCCAGGCGCGGCCGATGATGGGCGCCATGTGGTGCTCGCAATGGCTCTGGAACGGGATGTTCCGCAACAGCACCATCTCGTCGTAGCCGGCGGTCTCCTCGAACGTCTTGCGCAGATACTCCTCGGGGTTCTGCTCATAGCCGGAAAAATAGCTCTTGTAGGCCCGCGCGACGCGGGCCGGGGTCTCGGAGAGACCCTCGCGTGACGGGTCCTCGCCGATCCAGGTCAGGATGGTGCGGATGGCGTCCTCGACGTCATCCTGGGTGACCGCAACCGGGTCGCAGGCGAACGGAAGTTTCTTGGCTGTCTGGCGCACGATGGCTCTCCAAAAACCAAGAAACGGTTCCGGTGTCGGAACGGATCACGTCTTGTGGGGGCGATTTCCGCAACCGATGGCTCGCCGCCGTCAGCTCGCCTTGCGCAGCCGCATCTCCGCAGACGGACCCGAGCGGAGGTTCTGGAAGAACTTCTCGACCTCGTTGGCAAGCGTCTGCGCGGTCGCGTTGAGGTCGCCGGACGCCGACAGGACGGAGGCGGCGGCTGTCGAGGTCTCGCTGATGGCGTCGCGGAGCGAGTCGATGTTCATGACCAGCGTCTGGTTGCCCTGGGCGGTCGACTGCGCGTTGGTCGAGATCTCCCGCGTCGCCTGGTCCTGTTGCTGGATGGCATTGGAGATGTTCGAGGTGATCTCGTTGATGCCGCGGACCGCCTGGCCAATCTCGCGGACGGCGTCGACCGCGGTCTTGGTCGAGGCCTGGATCAGGCCGACGTTCTGGCTGATCTCCTCGGTCGCCTTGGCCGTCTGCCCGGCCAGCGCCTTGACCTCGTGAGCGACCACGGCAAAACCACGGCCGGCCTCGCCGGCGCGGGCGGCCTCGATGGTCGCATTCAGCGCGAGGAGATTGGTCTGCTCGGCGATGGTCTGGATCAGGGTCAGTACGCCGTCGATGCGCTGGGTGGCGGCGGCAAGGCCCTCGATCTCCGTGACCGACTTCTCGGTGCGCTGGCCGGTCTGCTCGACGGCGCCGGCCGACTGCCGGATCTGCCGGCCGATCTCCTCGACCGACGTCGACAGCTCCTCGGCGGCGCTGGCGACGGCGGAGACGTTGGTCGAGGCCTGCGACGTGGCGCCGGCCGCGGTGACCGCGCGCTCGTTGGCATCGGCCGTCAGCCGCGTGATCATCTCGGCGGTTTGGCGCATCGCGGCGGCGTTCTCGGTGACGGTCCGCATCACGCTGCCGATCGCGGTGCGGAATTGCTCGACCGCGGTCTCGATGTGGCGGGCCCGGGCTTCGCGGATTTCCGAGTCCTGCGAGACCTGGACATTGAGGTCGCGGTTATGGGCCATCGCCTGCTGGAACACGCCGATGGCGCGGGCGAGCTCGCCGATCTCGTCGGCCCGTCCGGCATGCGGCACCTCGACGTTCTCGGCGCCGGTCGCGACCTGGCGGATCGTATCGGTGATCTGCGACAGCGGCCGAGCGATCGAGCGGGCGATGATCACCACGCCGGCTGCGACCAGAACCAGCATCAGGCCGCCAAGACCGGTCAGCACGAGCGAGAGCTTGTTGTTCAGCGCCGTTTCCTCGGCGATCTTTCCTGCGCGCTCGACATAGACTTTGGACAGCGCCTCGAGATCCGTGTTGAGCGCCTTGCGCACGGAGCGATTGGCATCGTTGTCGCCCCACTCGCGTCCCGCAGCCGGGCTGATTTCATTGGCGCGGCGGACCAGTTCGGCGCGGAATTCGACGAACTGCTCGATCCGCTTCTTGAACGTTGCGAATTGCTGGGCGTCGTCGGCCTGGACGATCGCCTGCCACTTGTCGACGACCTTCAGGATCTCGGCATTGAACTTGAGCAAGCCGTTGCCGTATTGCTTCACGACGGCGGGGTCTGTCGACATGTAGACGCCGCGCGACTCCATGACGACGGCATAGACGAGGCCGTTGACCAGCTGAACGTTGTGAGCGGCGAGATTGGCTGTCTCGATGGCTTTGATGAGCTCCGTGGCTCGCCGCGAGTTGTAGTCGGACAGCCAGGTGATTGCGGCGGTCAATAGCGCAAACAACGCAAAGATTGCATAGAGCTTGACTGCGATGGATTGGCGCGTGGCCGTCTTCGTTGACGTCGGGCGTGAGGTCATGAGGTGAGATACCGCGAGTTTTTGCTACGACGGAGGAGGCGCTGATTGTTAATAGTTATGCAAAACCTTCATGGAGAAAGCGTTAAGTGGACACCGTCAGTATTATGCAACCACAGCGTACTTTGCTTGGCGTTTCAATCGATTAGTTGGTGCTCCGCAGCAGGGGCGGGCGCCGGGGCATCCGGTCGACTACGGAGGGCATGCGCCATTTCGAGGCTCCTCGTTCCCCTGCAAATGCATTGCAAACCAGTGGCCGCGCACGCGCGCTCCGCAATTGGTTCGCCGGTCGGAGACAGGCGGGAGCAGTCGTCGCGCTCGACCGATCAATTATCCATCCGATTGGAACTTTGGATCGCCCTTCGCATTCCGCCATCCGTATTGCGATGCATCGGATCAGGTCGCCTCGTCAGGTCGCGTCTGATCATGCCAGGCAGCGTGAGCATCTGGCACGCGGCGGGACCTCGCGCCTTGCGACAGGAGCGGAAGGCGCGATCGCACTCAACTTTTCCGGAAGGGGTAGCGAAGCCTTATCTTCGGCCGTAAGGTAACCGGTTAGCGGGTTGTCGCGAGGGGCAGTCGATGAGATTCGAGGGCATCGAAACGGTACGTCGCATTCTCTGTGTGTTTCCGCGCTACACCTCGTCGTTCGGAACCTTCGAGCATGCCTATCCGCTCACCGACGGCATCCAGGCTTTCATGCCGCCGCAGGGGCTGCTGCTGATCGCGGCCTATCTTCCGGGTTCCTGGCAGGTGCGCTTCATCGATGAGAACATCCGCCCGGCGCAGGACGAGGATTTCTCATGGGCCGAAGCGGTGTTCGTCAGCGGCATGCACATCCAGCGTCAGCAGATGAACGACATCTGCCAGCGGGCGCACGCGTTCGACCTGCCGGTCGCGCTCGGCGGCCCCTCGGTCAGCGCCTGTCCGGACTACTACCCGAGCTTCGACTATCTGCATGTCGGCGAGCTCGGTGATGCGACCGACGAGCTGATCGCGCGGCTGGCGCGGGATCCGTCACGGCCTGCGCAGCAGGTCGTGCTGCGGACCAACGAGCGGGTGGCGATGACGGATTTCCCGGTGCCGGCCTACGAGCTCGCCGAGGTGAAGAAGTACTTTCTCGGCAGTATCCAGTATTCCAGCGGCTGCCCCTATCAGTGCGAGTTCTGCGACATCCCCGGCCTCTATGGGCGCAACCCGCGCATCAAGTCGCCGCAGCAGATCATCGCCGAGCTGGACAAGCTCAGGGAATGCGGCGTCACCGGCTCGGTCTATTTCGTCGACGACAACTTCATCGGCAACCGCAAAGCCGCGACGGAGCTGCTGCCGCATCTGATCGAATGGCAGAAGCGCACCGGCTATGTGATGCGGCTCGCCTGCGAGGCCACGCTCAACATCGCCAAGCGGCCCGAGATCCTGGAGAAGATGCGTGAGGCCTATTTCATCACCATCTTCTGCGGCATCGAGACGCCCGATCCGGATGCGCTGACGGCGATGCAGAAAGATCACAACATGATGGTGCCGATCCTGGAGGGGATCAGGACCATCAACAGCTACGGCATGGAGGTCGTCTCCGGTATCATCATGGGGCTGGACACCGACACGCCGCAGACCGCGGACGCGCTGCTGCAGTTCGTCGAGGAGAGCCGGATCCCGCTGCTCACGATCAATCTGCTGCAGGCGCTGCCGAAGACGCCCCTGTGGGACCGCCTCGAGCGCGAGGGCAGGCTTGTCCACGATGACGGTCGCGACTCCAACGTGAAATTCCTGATGCCCTATGACGAGGTGGTCACGGCGTGGCGGCGCTGCATGGAGGTGGCCTACGAGCCGGAGCGGCTGTTCGCGCGCTACAAGCACCAATGCGACACCACCTATGCCAACCGCATCGAGGTGCCGGTCAGCGACGAGATGAAGAGTTGGCCGAACATCAGGCGCGGCCTGGTCATGATGGGCAAGATCTTCTGGAAGGTGGGCGTGCTCGGCGACTACAAGCGGCCGTTCTGGCGCTTTGCCTGGAGCCAGCTCAAGCGAGGCGAGATCGAGAATTTCATCGCCGTGGCGCTGATCGCGCATCACCTCATCATGTTTGCGCGCGCCGCCTCGCGCGGGCATCAGAACGCGTCGAACTACTCGATCCGGCTGCGCGAGGCCGCCCTTCCCGCAGGGTGATGGTCCTCTGTGGAACTGGGGGCGGCGGGTGGTGCTCGCCAGCACCGGCTCGCGGCCTGCCCAGAGCAAGGGACGGCTCGGTCGGATACCGGTCCTTGAGTCGTTCAGGTTTCGAGGCCCCGCGTCCGTCGGGGCCATCCACGCTCTTTTCAAGCACGGCAGAATCGTGGCGTGATCGGAAGCCGTGGCGGCTCGCCGTATTGTGTGGCCGCGCATGGTTGCGGCCGGGGAGTGAACCCTGCTAGATCGCCTCGACGAATTTTCACGTGTTTTCAAGGATTAGCTTGGGCTGCGGGCCACAATGCGGTCATCTCTGCTTCGCTGAGCGGCCTTATTTCTGCCCTATGCGCTCAGGCCCTCAGAATTGGGCCGCACCCCAACCACTGGACACCGCATGCTGGAAGTCAGGCACGACAACGAAGTCCATGTCGAGAAGGTCGAGCACCGGCCGGCCGACAGCATCGCTTTTGGCATCGAACGACTCGGCCTCCTCGCGGTCAAGGCGCCGATCTTCTCCTGCGTCGTCCTGCTCGTCCTCATCGTGGCGGCGGTGTTCGGCATCAAGCGCATCCAGATCGACGATTCGCTCAGCCAGCTGTTTCGCTCCGACAGCAAGGAATTCCACCAGTACGAGGAGGTGACGAAGAAGTTCCCGGCCGAGGAATTCGACGTCCTCGTCGTGGTCGAGGGCAAGACCCTGCTGGCCCGCCAGAACCTCGAGAAGCTTCGTGACTTCGTGACCGACCTGCAACTGGTCGAGGGTACCCGTGGCCTGGTGTCGCTGTTCTCGGCCCGTCAGGCGCCGGCGCCCGGCAAGCTGCCGGCCGCGCTGTTTCCGTCGGATCTGCCGGAGGGCGAGGCCTACGACAAGTTCATCGAAACGGTGAAGTCGAACGAGATCATCCGCGGCAAGCTGTTGTCGGAGGACGGTACGCTCGCCCTGATCGTGCTGTCGCTCGAGCCCAAGGTGGTGGCCTCGAACGATCTCGGGAAGGTGGTGGGCGACATCCGGAAGCTGATGGCGGAGGACCTCGGCGACACCGGCCTGAATGTCCAGCTTTCCGGCGTGCCGGTCATGCAGCTCGAGATCCGCAACGCGGTGGAACGTGACGGGCTGACCTACAACATTCTCGGCATTCTCGCCGGCTGCATCATCGCCATCATCTTCTTCCGCAAGGTCTCCTTCATGATCGCAGCGGCGTTTCCGCCGCTGATCGCGATCATGCTCGCGCTCGGCGCGCTCGGCTGGGCCAATTTCAATCTCAACATGTTCCTGAACGTGATGACGCCGCTCATCATGGTCATCAGCTTCTCCGATTCGATGCAGCTTACCTTCGCCGCCCGCGACCGCCTGATCGCGGGGCAGGACAAGGTGACGGCGTTCAAGAACGCCGTGCTGGTCGTCGGCCCGGCTTGCGTGCTGACCCACGCCACCGCCGGCATTTCCTTCATCGCCCTGCAGTTTTCCGACAGCGACCTGATCCGCAAGTTCGGCGAGGCGGGGCTCGCAGCCACCATCATCGCGCTGGTCGCGGTGCTGTCGCTGGTGCCGGTGTTCGGCGTGCTGCTGGTGCGCAACGAGAAGACATTCGCGGTCAAATTCCAGGGCGCCGACGCCGGCGTCCAGGCGCTGCGCAATTTCTGCTACTGGATCGCGGTGCGCATGGTCGGCCGTCCCGGCCTGTTCAGCCTGATCGCGGTGCTGTTCGTCGGCTCGCTCGCGGTGGTGTATTCGACCCTGGAGCCGCGCTATCGCCTCGCCGACCAGGTGCCTGACAAGCAGCAGGCGGTTGCAGCGAGCAACCGGCTCGATGCCAAGCTGACCGGCGCCAATCCGGTCAACGTGCTCATCCAGTTTCCGAAGGGCGCCTCGCTCTATGCGCCGGAGACGTTGCAGGCGATCGCCGACGTCCATGCCACCGTCGAAAAGACCGCTGGTGTCGGCAACGTCTGGTCGGTCGAGACGCTCCGGCGCTGGCTGGCCGAGAAGGCCGGCTCGTCGGATACGGCGACGTTGCAGGAATATGTCAATCTGATCCCCGAGCACCTCGTGCGCCGCTTCATCGACAAGGAACAGGATGCCGTGGTGGTCGCCGGCCGCGTGCCGGATGTCGATTCCAGCCAGCTGCTGCCGGTGGTCGACAAGCTCGACCGCGAGCTCGATGCGGTGAGAAAGAAGCATCCCGGCTATGAAATCGCCGTTACCGGTCTCGCCGCCATCGCCGCGCGCAACTCCGCCGGCATGATCGAAAAGCTCAACCATGGGCTGACGATCGAGTTCGCGCTGGTCGCGATGTTCATCGGGCTGGCCTTCCGCTCCTGGGTGGTGATGCTCGCCTGCATCCTGCCCGGCATTTTCCCTGTCGTGATGTCGGGCACCGTGCTGTGGGCAATGGGTGAGGGGCTGCAATTTGCCAGCGTGGTGGCGCTCACGGTCTCTTTCGGCCTTGGCCTGTCGGCGACTATCCACTTCCTGAACCGGCTGCGGATGGAAAGCGCGCCCGGCGTCAGTGCCGCCGTCGCAGTGGAGCGCGCCACCGTGCTGGTCGGACCGGCGCTGATCCTCACCACCGTGGTGCTGGCCTGCGGCCTGGTCGTCACCGTGTTCTCGGATCTGCCGTCGCTGCGGCTGTTCGGTTGGCTCAGCGCGTTCTCGATGGTGGCGGCGCTGTTTGCCGACCTCTTCATCCTCCGCCCGACCGCGATGTTCCTGATCAACCTGTCGCAGAAGCTGAAGCGCAAGCCGCTTTAGCCCAGGCTATTGCGTAAACCAGGCCGTCATCACCCGTGAAAGCGGGTGATCCAGCACGCCGCGGCCTATCGGTTCAATCACGACAGCCTCCGGAAGACTGGGTCGCCCTCAAGCCGGGCGACGACAGCGGCGGGTCTCATTCGTATCCGAGGGCTGCGGAAGCACCGCAAAACAAAACGGCCCTGACATTGTCAGGGCCGTTTGCGCATTCGACTGCCCGTGAGCGCGCGACACGCTCCGGTCCAAGGATCAGGTCTTCGACATCGTGATGTTGACGCCGCGGATCTCGCCCTTGGAGGAGATCTGCACGACCTGCTTGTTGCCGCTGGTCCTCAGGGTGATGCTGGCGGCGAAGCCGGCGGCCTGCACGAACACGTCGATCTGGCCGTTGCCGGCGGTGCCCTGCAATTCGCCGTTCACGTTGCGGCTGGATTCGCTCCAGTTGCCGGAGATGCGGTCGCCCTGGCTGGTGACGTCACTGGACAGGAGGAACTTGTAGCTGTCGCTGGCGCATTGCAGGCTCTGCTTCAGATTGGCGCCGGCCACCTTGTAGCTGGCCTTGCAGCGGATGCGCTCGGTGGTGCCGTCCGACAGCGCGACCGTGCCGTTGCCCGACCACGAGCCGTCGAAGCCGGCGAACGGGCCCGACTGAGCCTGAACTGCGGTCGCCGCCACGAACAGTGCCGCTCCGAGACCGGCGGCCTTGATGACGTGCCCCGAGAAAGATGAGCCGAACAGTTTCATATCGAGTTTCCCATCCAAAATGACACCGCTGTGTCGGCGTATGCCGCCGCTTCGAACACTTGGTGTTCTCGCCGAAGGTTAGGTTCAAATGACGGCCGGTCGGGCGCTGCGACCGGATGCCATGATGCCCGCCGACGCCGTGCGACCGGTCGGCGCCGAATGGTCGTCCTCGCAAGACGGCTGCACGCAAGCCGCCTCGACGGCGCTGCATCTAACGGTCCGCGCGGCATGCTTGCAACAGCCAAATGCGAAAAACGTGTTCCGAGAATAACGCCCTAGTATCAACGCCTTGTTTGTGCCAAAGCTGTGATCTCCGAGCTTGATCCGCTCGGGATCATAGGGCGCAAATTTGGCCGCATTTGGCAGCGTACCTCCGGCGCTGGGGGGCTTGCGGTCCTTGCCAAACCAAACAGGTGTTTCCCGGGCAGCATCGGCGATCCGGGAGGTCTCCTCTGCTGTCAAAATGAAGGAACACGATGCGTAAGATTTTCCTGGCACTTTCCCTGCTGTCGTCGGTGTCCGTTTCCACCGGTGCGTTTGCGCAAGGCCGCGGCGGCACGCCCGAAGAGCAGGCGGCCTGCACGCGTGACGTTCAGAAGTTCTGCCGTGCCGTCATCGATCAGGGTGACTTCACCATTCTGGCGTGCCTCAAGGAGAACCGGCCCAAGATCAGCCCGGCCTGCGACCAGGTGCTGAAGACCCACAACCAGTAAGCGGTTGCCGTTCGGAACGGTTGTTTCCGAACTCCCTTGGTTAACGACCGCCGGCCCGCCCCTCGGGGGAGGCCGGCGGTTCGGTCCTATGGGCTGCCCGACATCGATTGCATTGGTTTTGGCGGGATCTTCGCCTATATGGGGCGAGCAATCCGTTCGCATGAGCGAAGCGGCGGGCATTGTTTTCGGTAGCGCCCTTTCAACCTGATAGCTGTTTCGTCCATGACCACCGCGAGCGATTTGCGATCCGGCAAGACACACCGGGACGAGAACTTTCCGGTGGCGTCGTGGATCATCCGTCCCGAGCACCGGGGGCTGATCCTCGCCTTCTACAATTTCGTGCGCACCGCCGACGACATCGCCGACCATCCGAGCCTGCCGGGCGACGAGAAGCTGCGGCTGCTCGATCTGCTCGAAGCCGAGCTGACCGGGACTGGCGAAACCCAGGACGTCGCCGTCAGCCTGCGCCGGGCGCTCGCCGAGCGCGGCATGCCGCCTCGGCACGCGCTCGATCTGCTGGTCGCCTTCCGGATGGACGTGACCAAGCTGCGCTACGAGAACTGGGACGAGGTCATCCACTACTGCCGCTACTCGGCGATGCCGGTCGGCCGCTTCATGCTCGACGTGCACGGCGAGTCCACCGCGACCTGGCCGGCCTCGGACGCGATCTGTGCGGGCCTGCAGATCAACAACCATTTGCAGGACTGCGGCAAGGACTACAAGGCGCTCAACCGCGTGTATCTGCCGCGCGATGCGCTGGCGGAAGCCGGCGCGACCGTCGAGATGCTCGGCGAGGCCAAGTCGCCGCCGCCTCTGCTGGCCTGCCTGCAGAAGCTCGCGGTGCGCAACGCGGCGCTGCTCGATGAGGGCAGGGACCTCAACAGCGGCGTCAAGGATTTCCGCTTCGGACTGGAGATCGCCGTGATCCAGGCTTTCGCCGACCGCATCGTGGCGTTGCTGAAGGTGCGCGATCCGCTGAGCGAGCGCGTGCACCTGTCGCCCGTCGGCATGCTCGGCCTCACCTTCACGTCGGTCATGGGCGAGATCGGCCGCCGCGTGGCCGGGCGTCATCCTGTCACCAAATCGGCAGCCGGCGCATGACCCTCGAGGCAACCGCAGACAATATCGATCACGGCACGGCAGCCTCCGGCAGCTCGTTCTATGCCGCCATGCGCATCCTGCCGCGCGCCCAGCGCGATGCGATGTTCCAAGTCTACAGCTTCTGCCGCGAGGTCGACGACATCGCCGATTCCGACGGCCCGCGGCCCGAGCGGCTGGCGGCGCTGCAGAAATGGCGCGACGACATCGACGCGCTGTACCAGGGCAACCCGCCGCCGCGGCTGCGCGACTATGTCAGCTCGGTGAAGACCTTCGGGCTGAAGCGCGAGGACTTCCTCGCCATCATCGACGGCATGGAGATGGACGTGCCGCAGGAGATCCGCGCGCCGGATCTCGCGACGCTCGACCTTTATTGCGACCGCGTGGCGAGCGCGGTCGGCCGCCTCTCGGTGCGCATCTTCGGCATGCCCGAGGAGGACGGCATCCTGCTCGCGCACCATCTCGGCCGCGCGCTGCAGCTCACCAACATCCTGCGCGACATCGACGAGGATGCCGGCATCGGCCGGCTCTATCTGCCGCGCGAGGCGCTGCTGTTCGCCGGCATCACCGGCGACGATCCGGTCAAGGTCACGCAGGAGCGCGCGCTGCCCAAGGTCTGCAACTCGGTTGCGGTCAGGGCCAAGACGCATTTCGAGAAGGCCGACGAGATCATGCGGCGAAATCGCCGGCGCGCCGTGCGGGCGCCGCGGATCATGTCAAAATATTATCGTGCCGTGTTCGACCTCTTGCTCGAACGAGGCTTCGCGCTGCCGCGCGAGCCTGTCCGCGTGAGCAAGCTCACGAAGATCGGCATCATCCTTCGTTACGCAATCATCTGATGCACAAGACAGCTCACATCATCGGCGCCGGCGTGTCCGGCCTTTCCGCCGGCGTGCGGCTCGCCAATGCGGGCTACATCGTCCATGTCCACGAGGCGACGCAGCAGCTCGGCGGCCGCTGCCGGTCCTATTACGACGCCGCGACCGACCTGGTGATCGACAACGGCAACCATCTTCTGCTGTCGGCCAATCATCACGTGTTGGCCTATGCCCGCGCGATCGGCTCGGAGGCGGGGCTCGTGGGGCCGGCGAAGGCAGAGTTCGCCTTCGTCGACATCCGGAGCGGCCAGCGCTGGCTGCTCGATCTCGGCAACGGCCGGCTGCCGCTGTGGGTGTTCGACGAGGGCCGCCGCGTGCCGGATACCAAGCTCGGCGACTATCTCGCGCTGTCGCCGCTGATCTGGGCCGGTACGTCCAGGACGATCGGCAGCACGATCCCCTGCAAGGGTACGCTGTATGATCGTCTGGTGCAGCCGCTGCTGCTTGCGGCGCTCAACTGCGATCCGCCGGAGGGGTCGGCGGGGCTGGCCGGCGCCATCGTCCGCGAGACCTTGCTCGCCGGCGGCCAGGCCTGCCGGCCGTTGATCGCGCGCGACGGCCTGTCGGGCGTGCTGATCGATCCGGCCGTGAAATTTCTGGAAGGCAAGGGCGGCAGCGTGCGGATCGGCCGCGAGCTGCGCGGCCTCGATGATGCGGGTGGTCGCGTCACCGGGCTCAGGTTCGGCGGCGATGAAACCATCGCGCTCGGTCCTTCCGACGTTGTGGTGCTCGCCGTGCCGCCGCGGCCGGCGATGGCCCTGCTGCCGGGGCTCACGGGGCCGACGAAATATCGTGCCATCGTCAATGCCCATTTCCGCATCACGCCGCCGCGCGATGCACCAGCTCTGCTCGGGGTTGTCGGCGGCCTGGTCGAGTGGCTGTTCGCCTTCCCGCAGCGGCTCTCGGTCACCATCAGCAATGGCGATCGCCTCGTCGACATGCCGCGCGAGGAGCTCGCCGCCGCGATCTGGGCCGACGTCTGCAAGGCCGCCGGCATCACGGCCGAGCTGCCGCCGTGGCAGATCGTGCGCGAGCGTCGCGCCACCTTCGAGGCGACGCCCGAGCAGAACGCGCTCCGACCGGGAGCGAAGACGGCGTTCGGCAATCTCGCTCTGGCGGGGGACTGGACCGATACCGGCCTGCCGGCAACCATCGAAGGCTCGGTGCGCTCCGGCGACCGCGCTGCGAATCTCCTGCTCGGGCACGGCTGACCGGCGCAGGGGCGGCCGAATCTGGCCGCGCCGTCATGCCGCCTGCCGTGAGTCTCACATTTTCGTGGCGTGGTTCTTGCTTAAAGTTCCACGCCCGGTGGCACCGGCGCAATCTGTTCCAGGGCGGAACAGGGATCGGCGGGGCCAAATGGCAACACCGGGCAAAAAACGCATCAGGTGCCGGTGCAGTGCGGCGCAAACGGGGTTTCCTCGCGGATTTTTTCTGCGTAATCCTCGGTTTGTTAAGGCCTTTCCGCTCTGGCGCCGCCGTGGCTGAGGCTTTGGAACAAGAGACGGAGACGTCGGATCACGCGACGTCCGAGAAGGTGTCAGGGGTCGGATTGTGAAGTTGGGGATGGGGGACGACACGTCCGCGGATCGCCCGATTGATTCGCGGCCGGTCTTGGTCGTGACGGGCTTGGTGCAGGAGGCCCGGATTGCTGCCGGGCCCGGCATGATGGTGATCTGCAGCTCGAGCGACCCCAGGCAGTTGCGCTCGCTGCTCACCGTGTTCGATCCGACCTCGATCCGCGGCGTCGTCAGCTTCGGCGTGGCCGGCGGTCTCGATCCGAGCCTCAAGGCCGGTGACATCGTCGTCGCCACCGAAGTGACCGCCGGCGATGCCCGCTGGCTGTCGGGCCTGTCGCTGCGCGAGGAGCACATCGCCCGCGCCGCCCTGAAGAAGCGCCGCGTTGTGCGCGGCGTGCTCGCCGGGGCCGAAGAGGTGGTGGTGGCCCAGGCCCGCAAGGCGGCGCTGCGCATGAAGACCGGCGCGGCCGCGGTCGACATGGAGAGCCACATCGCCGCTGCCTATGCCGCCGAGTACGGGCTGCCGTTCGCGGCGCTGCGGGTGATCTCCGATCCCGCCCATCGCACCCTCCCGTCGCTTGCCAAGGACGCCATCAAGCCCAACGGCGACATCGACCTTCCGATGATCCTGCGCGGCGTCGCCCGCAATCCGGCCGTGCTGCGCGGCCTGGTGTCGACGGGCATCGAGTTCAATCGCGCCCTGCGCTCGCTGCGCGGCGCGCGCGACCTGCTGCTGAGCGGCATGCTGGCGGCTGAGCATTTCCTCGAGACCGAGACGCTGGCCGCTGCCGAGGCGTGAGCCGTTTGCTCATCGCCGAGCGTAGCGTCCATCCCGATCCACAGATCAGTTCAATGAAAAAGGCCGCCGATCACTCGGCGGCCTTTTGATTGATCAGAGCCGTGAAGATCAGGCGGCCGTCGAGGCCTTCTGCTGCGCCTCGATCGCCTCGTCGTGACGGATCTCGGAGAGGCGCTTCTGCACCTCCGACGAGAACACGTACTGCGCCGGGCGCTGCTTGGAGAGATCGATCTCCGGCGCCATCGGACCCTCGGTCTTGATGCCACGCAGCGACACGAACATCGCCTTGATCGGGTTGGTCAGCGCCGCATTGGCGGCGGTCGCCTCGTAGCCGCAATGCGCCATGCAGTCGGCACACTTCTCGTACTTGCCGGTGCCGTAGGAGTCCCAGTCGGTGGTCTCCATCAGCTCCTTGAAGGTCTTGGTGTAGCCTTCGCCGAGCAGATAGCAGGGCTTCTGCCAGCCGAAGATGTTGCGCGCAGGCATGCCCCAGGGGGTGCACTCGAACTCCTGGTTGCCGGCCAGGAAGTCGAGGAACAGACCGGAATGCATGAAATTCCACTTCTTGCCCTTGCCGAGCTTGAAGACGTCGCGGAACAGCTGCTTGGTCTTGGTGCGGTTGAGGAAGTGCTCCTGGTCCGGCGCGCGCTCGTAGGCGTAGCCGGGCGACATGGTGACGCCGACGCCGAGCTCGGTGGTGAAGTCCAGGAACTTGGCGATCTCCTCGGCGGGGTGGCCGTCGAACACCGTGGCGTTGACGTTCACCGTGAACCCGCGCGCCTTGGCGGCCTTGATCGCGGAGACGGCGCGGTCGAACACGCCCTTCTGCGACACCGCCTTGTCGTGATGCTCGCGCAGGCCGTCGAGGTGCACCGAGAAGAACAAATACGGCGACGGCTCGAACAGGTCGAGCTTCTTCTCCAGCAGCAGCGCGTTGGTGCAGAGCGAGACGAACTTCTTGCGGGCGACCAGGCCGCGCACGATCTCGCCGATCTCCTTGTGGATCAGCGGCTCGCCGCCGGGGATGGCGACCATCGGCGCGCCGCACTCGTCGGCCGCGTCCCAGCACTCCTGCGCGCTCATGCGGCGGTTGAGGATCGCGTCGGGATAGTCGATCTTGCCGCAGCCGGCGCACGCCAGGTTGCAGCGGAACAGCGGCTCCAGCATCAGCACGAGCGGATAGCGTTTCCGGCCGAGAAGCTTCTGCTTCATCAGATAGGCCCCGATACGCAGTTCCTTATGGAAGGGGATTGCCATTACGTCTCTTCTTTCTGGACCAAACGAGGACCGATCAGCCCGCGACCAATTCGGCCGGCAGGCGGAATTCGATGTTTTCTTCCCGCCCCGGGACCACCGCGACCTCGACCGGTCCGATGCGCCGCAGGGCTTCGATGACGTCGTCGACGAGAACTTCGGGAGCCGAGGCGCCGGCGGTGATGCCGACGGCTTTGGCATCCTTCAGCCAAACCGGATCGAGCTCGCTGCCATCAGCGATCAGATAGCTTGCGACCCCGGCCTCGGTGCCGATCTCGCGCAGTCTGTTCGAGTTGGAGCTGTTGGCGGCGCCCACCACCAGGATGACGTCCACCAGCTTGCTTAAGTCCCTTACCGCAGATTGCCGGTTCTGTGTCGCATAGCAGATATCCCGGATATCGGGACCTTGAAGGTCTGTAAAGCGGGCTTGGAGGGCTAAAATGATGTCTCTTGTGTCGTCCACGCTGAGCGTAGTCTGGGTAATATAGGCCAGCGGGGTATCGACCGGCAGGGGCAGGGTGGCCACATCGGCCACGTTCTGCACCAGGTGGACCGGGCCGGGAACCTGGCCCATGGTTCCCTCGACTTCCGGGTGGCCGGCATGGCCGATAAGTACCAGGGTACGGCCTTTGGACATGTAGCGCTTGCCCTGGTTGTGGACCTTGGTCACCAGCGGGCAGGTGGCATTGAGCACCGGCAGCCCGCGGGCGGCCGCTTCCTCCTCCACCGTCCGGGCGACGCCGTGGGCGCTGAACACGGTGACGGCGCGCGGGGGGACCTCGGAGAGGTCCTCGACGAAGATGGCGCCCTTGGCCTTCAGGCTCTCGACCACGTGCTTGTTGTGGACGATCTCATGACGCACATAGACCGGCGGGCCATACTTCTCCAGCGCGCGCTCCACGATCTCGATCGCACGCACGACTCCAGCACAAAAACCGCGCGGCTGCGCGAGATACACCTGCATTGGACGTCCAGCCACGTTGCCTCACTTTCGACCTGGCACCTCCGTGCGTGCGACAGGGTTGCAATAATCGCACCAGCGAATGCCCAATGGCCCGCCACACGGATGGAAACGCAGGACTTTGTGTCAAAAATCGAGCGAAGAAGAAAGCCGGTCTGCAAGTGGCTCGCATGTGACACGTCGCACACAGCCCGCAATAGGTCGCCGGTAATTTAGTAATTATAAATTAGATCAATCAATTGAGTTGGTTATGCTCTCACTCGTTCGTCACTTTACCGCCGAGAACAGCCGCTATATCAGCCGCCCCGACGGTTCCGTGCATCGTTCGACCTGATCCGCCGTCGACGGACCATCCTCGTCTTCAAGGTTGGGCCAGGCCGGGTCGGGGCGCCGCTCAGGATGTGTGCGTCCGGGGCTCGCCCTGATCGGGGAACTCCGCCATGAAGCGGACGTTTCCGCCCAGCTCTCTAAACATTAGAAAGTCACGAAGTGCTGACCACGTTTGTCGTCTCGATCGTCAAGGCTTGCACCCGGTTTGCCTGGCCGACATTGATTGCGGCCCTGCTGCTTTCCGTAGGCGCGGGCTTCTATACGGCGCGTCATTTCTCGATCAATACCGACATCAACAAGCTGATTTCGCCCGAGCTCGACTGGCGCAAGCGCGACCAGCAATATGAGCAGGCGTTCGATCGCGATCGGATGATCCTGGCGGTGGTCGAAGCGGCGACGCCCGAGATGACAGGTGTGGCGGCCGATGCGCTCGCCAAGAAGCTCAAGGGCGACACCGCGAACTTCTCATCGGTCGAGTTGCTCGGCGGCGGCGAGTTCTTCGCCAGGAACGGCCTGCTGTTCCTGCCGACCGAGGAGGTCAAGCAGCTCACGGACCAGTTCGCGGCGGCAGCGCCGCTGGTCGAGATCATGGCCGGGGACCCCTCGATCCGCGGCCTGACCGGTGCGCTGGAGACCGGCCTTGCCGGCGTCAAGCGCGGCCAGGTCAAGCTGGACAATGCCGCACGGCCGTTCGACTACATCTCCCAGACGGTGGAGACCGTGCTCGACAAGGGCGATGCGACCTTTTCCTGGCGCCAGCTGATCTCCGACAAGCCGCTCGAAGACAGCGACAAGCGCGCCTTCATCCAGTTCAAGCCGATCCTCGACTACCAGGCCCTGGAGCCTGGCAAGGCCGCCACCGATGCGATCCGGCAGGCCGCGGCCGAGCTCGATTTCCCCAACCGCTTTCACGCGCGCGTGCGGCTGACCGGTCCGGTGCCGATCGCCAACGAGGAATACGCCACCGTGCAGGAGGGCGCCGTCGTCAACGGCATCGGCACCGTGGTCGTCGTGCTGATCATCCTGTGGCTGGCGCTGCATTCGGCCAAGATCATCTCGGCCGTGTTCATCAACCTGTTCATCGGCCTCGCCCTCACCACGGCCGTCGGCCTGATGATGGTCGGCTCGCTCAATCTGCTGTCGGTTGCGTTCGCCGTGCTGTTCATCGGCCTCGGCGTCGATTTCGGCATCCAGTTCAGCGTGCGCTACCGCTCCGAGCGGTTCAAGAACGACAATCTGCCGGAGGCGCTGGCGGAAGCCGCGCGCCGCTCCGCGGTGCCGCTGTCGCTCGCGGCGATGGCGACGGCTGCCGGCTTCCTGTGCTTCCTGCCGACCGACTACAAGGGCATCTCCGAGCTCGGCGCCATCGCCGGCGCCGGCATGATCATCGCGTTCCTGTCGTCGATCACGGTGCTGCCGGCGCTGCTGAGGATTCTCAATCCGCCCGGCGAGAAGGAGCCGGTCGGCTATGCCTTCCTGGCGCCGGTCGATCATTTCCTCGAGAAGCACCGCGTGCCGATCATCGTCGGCACGCTCGGCCTGGTCGTCGCCGGCCTGCCGCTGCTCTACTACATGAAGTTCGACTTCAACCCGATGAACCTGCGCAATCCGCGCGCTGAGTCGATCGCGACCTATCTCGACCTGCGAAAGGATCCGAACACGGGCGCCAACGCGATCGACGTGCTGACGCGCTCCGAGACCGAGGCCAAGGCGATCGAGGCCAAGCTCGAGAAGCTCCCCGAAGTGGCGCGCGTGATGTCGCTCGACAGCTTCGTCCCCGAGGACCAGCCGGCCAAGCTGAAGCTGATCGCGCAGGGCGCGAAGGTGTTGGGGCCTGCGCTCAATCCGGATCAGGTCGATGCGGCGCCGAGCGACAAGGAGAATGTCGACGCCCTGAACTCGACCGTCGACAATCTCCGGCGCACCGCGGGCGAGAGCAATGGGCCGGGCGCGGTCGCGTCGCGGCGGCTCGCAGATGCGCTTGCCAGGCTCGCGGGCGCGAGCGAGGCGGTTCGCAACAAGGCACAGGCGGTGTTCGTCGAGCCGTGGAAGATCACGCTGACGCAGCTCAGCGCCACCCTGCAGGCGCAGCCGGTCAGCCTCGCGAACCTGCCGCCGGAACTGGTGTCGCAATGGAAGAGCAAGGACGGACTGATTCGGGTCGAGGCCCAGCCCAAGGGCGATCCGAACGACAACGACAATCTCAGGCGCTTCGCCAACGCCGTCCTGACGGCCGAGCCCAACGCGATCGGCGGGCCGGTCTCGATCCTGAAGTCCGGTGACACGATCGTGAAGGCATTCATCCACGCCGGCATCTACTCGCTGGTCGTGATCAGCCTGCTGCTGTGGGTGACCTTGAAGCGCTTCACCGACGTGCTGATGACGATCGTGCCGCTGCTGGTCGCAGGCGCCGTGACGTTGGAGATCTGCGTGCTGATCAAGCTGCCGCTGAACTTCGCCAACATCGTCGCTCTGCCGCTCCTGCTTGGCATTGGCGTCGCGTTCAAGATCTACTACGTGGTGGCGTGGCGCGGCGGCCGCACCAATTTGCTCCAGACCAGCCTGACCCGGGCGATCTTCTTCAGCGCACTGACGACGGCGACCGCATTCGGCAGCCTGTGGCTGTCGAGCCATCCCGGCACGTCCAGCATGGGCAAGCTGCTGGCGCTGTCGCTGGTCACCACGCTCGCCGCCGTGCTGCTGTTCCAGCCGGCCCTGATGGGCAAGCCTCGCGAGGTCAAGGAGCAAGAGGGCTCTTGATCACCGAATAGAAAAAGCGGCCGATCTCTCGGCCGCTTTTTTGTTCGGGTGACGGACGCCAATTAGCGGGCGCGCGCAATATCGGGCAGCAGGCAGATATCGCCGACCTGGTCCGCGGGCTTGTGTCCCGGCTTGGCCGATGCGGTTGCGCCACTGCCGACGCCGGTCGTCGTCTTGGCCGCCGGGGCGGGGGCCGGCGCGATTGGTTTCTGTGTACCTTTGGCCATGCTGTTTACGGGGCTCGACGGGATCGGCGGAGCAACCCGCGTCCAGGTCTCGCCGCCGCACAGGAAGCCGAGCACGCAGCCCTTGATCTCCAGGTGATCGGGGTCGACCGGCGTGATGGTGGAGCTGTAGAGCTGCCCATCCTTGGCGTTGTAGACTTGGCCTTCCCACGCGTCTGCGCCGGGCTTCTTCTTCATGTCGATCAGGATCGGCATGCCGAGCGTCGGCCGGCTCTGGCGGGCCGGATCGGGGTTGTTGCTGTCGCGTCCGCCCGGGGTCTTCTCCCAGGCCACGACGCCCCACATGCTGCCATTACATTGTGCGACTCGGATGTTAGCGACGCCGTCGGCGACCCGCCAGTCGCCGGTGGGGTCGGCCGCGAGCGCGGAAGAAATTCCTGCTGCGAACACGACTGCGGAGTATGCTAGTGTCGTCGACATGAGATATCTAAGGCGATGCAACATTGGCAGAAACCCGTGCTTGCTTTGATGGTGCGAATGAGGGCAAAACGCCGCATTGCGCGTTTTCAGTTGACGTCACGTCCATCAACCGAAGTATGTAGCCGATGCTAAAACCCAATCTAGACGTTTCCGAGATGTTTGTGGAGCGCCAAGCGCAGCGCAGCACGATGCACTCTCGGCATCTGAACGAGCAGCTTGTCCGCGTTCTAAAGACGATTGGATATGATGTTGGGTTCCAGAAGGGACAAGGGCAATATCTCTACGATCGTGATGGCGCCCGTTATCTTGACCTGCTCAGCGGTTTTGGCGTCTTTGCAATCGGCCGCAATCATCCGACGCTGCGCGCCGCGCTGAAAAGCGTCCTCGACACCGATCTGCCGAATCTCGTTCAGCTCGACGTCTCGACCTTGGCGGGCGTTCTTGCCGAGCGGCTGCTGGAATATGTCCCGTATCTGGACAAGGTGTTCTTCGCCAATTCCGGCGCCGAGACGGTGGAAGCCGCGATCAAATTCGCGCGTGGCGCGACCGGCCGGCCCGGCATCGTCTATTGCGGGCACTCCTATCACGGTCTCACCTACGGCGCGCTGTCGCTGACCGATGATTCGAACTTCCGCAACGGCTTCGAGCCGCTGCTGCCGGGCTGCACGGCGATCCCCTTCAACGATCTCGCCGCGCTCGAGCAGGCGCTGTCGTCGCGCGAGATCGCAGCGTTCATCGTCGAGCCGATCCAGGGCAAGGGCGTCAACATGCCCTCCGACGAGTTCCTGCCCGGCGCCGCGGCGCTCTGCAAGAAATACGGCACCATCTTCATCGCCGACGAGATCCAGACCGGCATGGGCCGCACCGGCCGGTTCCTTGCGGTGGAACATTGGAACGTCGAACCCGACATGGTGCTGCTGTCGAAGGCGCTGTCCGGCGGCCATGTCCCGGTCGGCGCGCTGCTGACGCGCAAGCAGATCTTCGACAAGATCTTCAACCGCATGGACCGCGCCGTGGTGCACGGCTCGACCTTCGCCAAGAACGACCTCGCGATGGCCGCCGGCATTGCCACGCTCGAGGTGATGAAGGCCGAGAAGCTGGTGGAGGCCGCCGCCAAGCGCGGCGCCGAGCTGCGGCTGGCGCTGACGCGGATGGTGCCGGGCTACGAGCTGCTCAAGGAAGTGCGCGGCAAGGGACTGATGATCGGCGTCGAGTTCGGTCCGCCGAAATCGCTGCGCCTCAAGGCGTCGTGGACCATGCTGGAGAGCGCCAACAAGGGCCTGTTCTGCCAGCTCATCACGGTGCCGCTGTTCAAGGATCACAAGATCCTGACCCAGGTCGCCGGCCACGGCTTGCATACGATCAAGCTGCTGCCGCCGCTGACCATCACCGAAGAGGACTGCGCCTGGATCGAGCGCGCCTTCGACGACGTCATTGCGCAGAGCCACAAGGTCCCCGGCGCGATCTGGTCGCTCGGCAAGACCCTGGTCGACAACGCGATCCGCAAGTCGGCGTGATGTTCGCATCGGGTGGGCAAAGGCGCGTGGCGCCGTGCCCACCGTTTCAGTTCGTCTCCGGACAGACCGTGGGCACGCTTCGCTCGCAATGACTGAAGCGCAAGAGCGCGTCACCCCTCCTTGTTCGCACCCATCGCGCGCTCGAACCGCTCGCCGAACTCGTTGAGTTCGTCGGCGCCGATATCGCTGACCGCCCAATAGCTCAGGCCGCGGTCGCGCCAAGAGCGGATGTTGAAGCCCTGGATCGTGTCCATCCGTGCGGCGCGGCGCTCGGTGGACGAGGTCTGCGCCACGAACAGATTGATCACGTGCTGGCGGCGGCGATAGACCACCGCGCCGATCGCGCGTGCGTCGACGTAATCGAGCCGCCCGCCGATGAGGGTGAAGCCCTGCGCGGTCAGATCGATCACCGGCGGCGCGACGTCGAGCTTGCCGTTGAACCAGGGCTTGACGGTGTGCTGGTCGGTCGAGATGACGTCGGTGAGGTGGCCGGCCTGTAGCGAGCGCAGATGCGCCGAGACGATCTCGGCCTCGATCCGCTGCTGGTCGTCATTGCGCAGCACGATGGCGACGAGGCCGGTGGCGGCCAGCGCCGACACCGCCGAGCCCAGGGCGAAGCCTCGCAGCAGCGTGCGGCGGCTCGGCGGCACGGCAGCGAGCGGGATGATGGAGGCCGCATCGGCCGGCGGCAGGGCGGCTTCGATGCGCTGGCGCAAGGCAGGGGACGCCCTGTAGCCGAGGTCGGTGCCGGCGAGCATCTGCTTCATCTGCCTGACCGCGGCAAGCTCCGCGGCGCAGCGCGGGCAGGTCGCAACATGGGCTTCGACCTCACGAGCGTGGCCGGCATCGAGCTCGCCATCGGCCAGCGCGTGGATCAGGATCTCGGCTTCATCGCAGGTCATGGCTTAAGGCTCCTCCTGCGCGAGCCAGGCGGCGCGCAGCATCGCGCGGGCGCGGGCAAGACGCGACATCACGGTGCCGACCGGCACGCCGGCGGCCTCCGCGATCTCGCGATAGGACAGATTGTTGACCTCGCGCATGACGAACGTCTCGCGAAACGGCTCGGCCAGCGTGTCGATCAGCCGGCGGATCGCCGAGGCATCACGTTCCCGCAACACGGCGCCTTCCGGCGTCTCGGCGCTCTCCTGCCACAGCGGGGGCTGCTCGGCCGCTTCCGGCGCGTCATCGAGCGCCTTGACCGGCGCGCCGGCCCGGCGCGCGAATTCGGCGTGGCAGACGTTGCGCAGGATCGCGAACAGCCATGGCTTCATCGCCGGGCCGCGATAGGTGTCGAAATGCTTCAGCGCGCGCAGGTAGCATTCCTGCACCGCGTCTTCCGCGTCGGCGGCGTTGCGCAGCAGATAGCGCGCCAGCGTGTAGGCATCGTCGAGATGCGGCAGTGCCGCCTCGCGGAAGCGTCGCGCCTTCTCGGGATCGTCACTGGCTGTCGTCACCGGCGAGGTCTCCGGCCCGGTTCGCGGTCGCACGGCGCGGCCGGCGGTACGCCGCCGACCGGCCCATCCGACGATGCTCATGCCCTGGTTCGCGATGCTACTCAACCTTGACCAGCCCCGTCATGTGCGGATGCAGCGAACAGAAATATTTGTAGTCGCCGGCGGCTGCGAACGTGAAGGAGAAGCTGTCGTCGGTGTCGAGCGTTTTCGATCGGTATTTCCCGGCCGACACCACCGTGTGCGGAATGTCGTCGTGGTTGGTCCAGGCGACGGTGTCGCCGACCTTCACCGTCACTTCGGCCGGGGTAAAGGTGAAATTGTCGATCGTGACCTTGATGGTCTCGGCGCGCAGCGGCGCGGCGCAAACAAGCAGTACGGCGGCCAAGCCGGCACCGCGAAGAACAGGCTGGATCATCGCGTTTTCGTCCCTCAGCCCGCAAGCGGCGTGTCGATGATCGCGAGGCGCTCGTCACCGACCTTGAAGTCGATGCTGGCGATGCCGAGCAGGCTGCGCAGCCTGGCGTCCTCGACCTTCATCGGGCCGGGCGAGGGCGCCGTGCCCGGCGCCGGCTGCGGAAAGGCCGTCGAGCGCGCGGTATGGAAGGTGACGTTGCCTTCAACCTTCTGCATCACCTGATGGATATGGCCGTTCAGCACCGTCACCGAGCCGAAGCCCTTCAGGGTATCGAGCGCGCGCCCGCCATCCTCGGTCCCCCAGCCCCATTGCGGATACACCGTCCACAGCGGGATGTGCGCGAACACGACGATCGGCGTCGATTTCGAGCGGCCCTTGAGATCCTGCTCGAGCCAGGCGAGCTGCTCGGCGCCGAGATTGCCGAGCCCGCCGGCCTTGAGATCGACCACGTTGACGAGCCCGACGAAGTGCACGCCGTTGGCATCGAACGAATACCAGCCGGCACCGCGCGTGCCCTTGCCGTAGCGCTCCTTGTAGAGCTTGACGTCCTCGTCGAGGAAGTCGTGCTCGCCCGGCACGTAGTGCACGTCGAGCCTGGACTGCGAGATGATGCGGTCGGCATCGTCGAACTCGGCTGCCTTCGACAGATGCGAGATGTCGCCGGTATGGATCATGAAGGCGGGCTTCACCGGCATCGCCTTGATGCGGTTGACGGCCTCCTCGAGCGTGCCGGTCGCGTTGGGATTGGCCGGCTTGTCGAAGCCGACATGGCTGTCGCTGATCTGCAGGAAGGTCAGGCCGGGCGCGGGCTGCTCGGCCGCCCGCGCCGCGTCGACCAGGCCGAGCGAACGTGGCACGCCGCCCGACAGCGTCCAGAGCACGCCCGTGCCCGCCCATGTCATGCACTCCAGCACCTTGCGGCGGCTGACGCCGTTCTCGTCATGATCACCAAGGCTCATCGTCATCTCCCGTTGCCCGTCATCGGGCTTGCGGGTGAGAAGAGCGGTCGCGGCCCGGTTTTATTCCCGGCTTCTCGCGATCGAAACGCGATGACGTGTTCGTGATCATGGCGGCAATGGCCGACGGCTCACCCGGTCACGCAGGATGTCGGCGCAGGGCCGGGCGAATGATATGAGCGGCGCGCGCCGCCGAGGGGCGGCTGATGGACCGGATGCGACGTCGATGCATGAGCGCGTGACCCCAACCCTGCAACGAACCGAGACGTCGCGCGATCGGATCGTGCCGCTCGACCGCGCCAGGACCTTCATCACGCTCTCGGTCGTGCTCTATCACTCCGCCATCAACTACACCGATTTCGGCCAGGGCGGCGACCGCATGCACTGGCTCGGATTCGATCTCGTCGCGCTGTTCAACGACAGCTACTTCATGTCGTGCATGTTCTTCATCTCCGGCCTGTTCGTGCCGGCAAGCCTGGCGGGCAGGGGCGCGTCGGACTATGTCGGGCGCCGTGCGCTGCGGCTCGGTGTGCCCTATATCATGTCGATCTTCGTGATCATGCCGATCGCCTACTACCGCTACTACGTGGCGAAGGATCAGTTCAGCGCGGTGTGGTGGCGGATGATCAGCGAGGGGCCGTGGCCGTCCGGCTCGGCCTGGTTTCTCGGCGTGCTGCTGGGGTTTGATATGCTGGCTGCGTTCGTCTGGGTCCTGGCACCGCAGGCGATCGGCGCACTCGGGCGCTGGGCCGGGACGTTGCTGCACTATCCGCTCACTGGCTTCCTGATCTTCCTCGTGACCGCCAACCTGGTCTATCTGCCGCCGCATCTCGGCTTCGGTGACGGATTCTGGTTCATGCCCGGACATTTTCCGCTGCCGCTGCAGGCGAGCCGGGTGCTGCTCTATCCGGCCTTCTTCGCCGGCGGCGTCGCGATCGGCGCAGCCGGGCTGCGGACGGGGCCGTTCGCAGCCGACGGCGCGCTGGTGCGGCGCTGGTGGATCTGGTTCGGTCTTTCCTACGGCTGCTATGGCGCGATCCTGTTGCTGGCCTACGCGCATCACAACTGGATCGCCGATTTCGATTCCCCGCCACGGTGGTGGCGCGCGGCCTATGGCGCGGCGGTGGCGAGCTTCTGCGCCGCGATGGCGTTCGGCGTACCGACCTTCTTCCTGCGCTGGGCGAAGGCGCCGCTGGCGCTGATGGATCGCCTGCAGCCGTCGGCCTACGGCATCTACCTGCTGCACTTCCTGCCGCTGCTGTGGCTGCAATATCTGGTCTACGACCCGGCGTGGCCGGCGGGAGTGAAGTTCGCGATCGTGCTGATCGGCACGCTGTCGGTGAGCTGGCTCGCCGCAGCACTGTTGCGCCGGGTTCCGCTGGTGGCGCGGATCATTTGAAGCTGAACCTCTCTGACGTCAAAAGCCACCGTTCATTGATGGTGTCATTGCGAGCGAAGCCGACGAAGCAATCCAGAGTCGGGACGGGGCTCTGGATCGCTTCGCTTCGCCGCTTCGTTCGCAATGACGGCAGCGGTGGTTGTTGGACGTGAGCGCCTAGCGCCCATCCTCCAAGATCATCGACGCCGCCTTCTCTGCGATCATCGCCGTCGGCGTGTTGGTGTTGCCTGACGTGATGGTCGGCATGATCGAGGCATCGGCGACGCGCAGCCGTTCGATGCCGCGAAAGCGCAGCCGCTCGTCGACCACGGCCATCGGATCATCAGCGGAGCCCATCTTCGCCGTGCCGACCGGATGAAAGATCGTCGTGCCGATGTCACCGGCGGCCTTGGCCAGCGCCGCGTCGTCATCGCCGACGGATGGGCCGGGCAGATATTCCTCCGGCCTGTAGGCGGCGAGCGCATTCTGCTTCATCAGCCGGCGGGTGACGCGGATGGCGTCGGCCGCCACCTGGCGGTCGTCCTCGGTTGCCAGGTAGTTCGGCGCGATCGATGGCGCCTCGTCTATCCCCGCCGACCTGATCCGGACCGTGCCGCGCGAGGTCGGACGCAGGTTGCAGGCGCTGACCGTGATCGCGGGAAAGCGATGCAGGGGATCGCCGAACTTGTCGAGCGACAGCGGCTGCACGTGGAACTGGATGTTGGCGCGGTCGCGCGTCGCATCCGAGCGCGTGAAGATGCCGAGCTGCGACGGCGCCATGGTCAGCGGCCCGCGGCGCCGGAACGCGTAGTCGAGCCCCATCAGGCCGCGCCGCGCCAGCGAGTAGTACGTCTCGTTCAGCGTCTTCACGCCCGTGACCTTGTAGATCGCGCGCTGCTGCAGATGGTCCTGCAGGTTGCGTCCCACGCCCGGTCTGTCGAGGACGACATCGATGCCGAGCTCGCCGAGCCAATCCGCAGGGCCGATGCCCGAGCGCTGCAGCACCTGCACCGAGCCGATCGAGCCGGCGCTGAGGATGACCTCGCCCCTGCTGCGCGCCTCGATGGTCTCGCCGTTCTGCCGGTAGCGCACGCCGACGGCGCGGCCGTTCTCGACGATCAGGCGGTCGACGAGGACGTTGGTTTCGAGCCGCAGGTTCGGCCGGTTCAGCGCCGGCTTGAGGAAGCCCCGCGCGGAAGACCAGCGCCGGCCGCGCTTCTGGTTGACGTGGAAATAGCTGATGCCTTCATTGTCGCCGGTATTGAAGTCGGGGATGCGGCGGAGGCCCATCTGCTCGGCGGCGTCGCCGACCGCGTCCAGCACCGCCCAGGACAGCCGGGGCGCCTCGATGCGCCAGCCGCCGCCGGTGCCGTGATGCTCGCTTTCGCCGAGGAAATGATCCTCCAGCCGTTTGAACACCGGCAGCACGTCGGAATAGGACCAGCCGGAGAGGCCGAGCTGGCGCCAATGGTCGTAGTCGGCGGCCTGGCCGCGCATCGAGATCATGGCATTGATCGCCGAGCAGCCGCCGATCACCTTGCCGCGGGGGTAGGCCAGCGAGCGGCCGTTCAGCCCCGGCTCGGCCTCGGTGCGAAACATCCAGTCCGAGCGCGGATTGCCGATCGCGAAGAGGTAGCCGACCGGAATATGGAACCAGATCCAATTGTCATTGCCGCCGGCCTCGAGAATCAGGACGCGGCGCTTCGGATCGGCCGACAGCCGGTTGGCGAGGATGCAGCCGGCGGTGCCGGCGCCCACCACGATATAATCGTAATCCCCCTCGAGCTGTCTCGGCATCGGCATTCCCTTCCCATCGTTGCCAGCTTTTAGTCAGCCCGGACGGGGCCGGACAAGCGCCACGTTCATGGCTGGTTGACCGAGCCATGAGGCGGGCGCAGCCCTTATCTTGGGCGGTGCGGCTTTTGCATGCTAAACAGGCGCAAAGTCCCACCGGAGTTACGAGATTCCCCATGCCCATCGTCAACCGCGTCGCCGATCTGCAGCCCGATATCCAGGCCTGGAGGCGGGATATCCATTCGCATCCGGAGCTGCTCTACGACGTGCACCGGACGGCGGCCTTCGTCACCGAGCGGCTGCGCGAGTTCGGCTGCGATGAGGTCGTGACGGGCCTCGGCAAGACCGGCGTGGTCGGCGTCATCAAGGGCCGCAAGCCCGGCCACGGCGAGGTGAAGGTGCTCGGACTGCGCGCCGACATGGACGCGCTGCCGATCGAGGAGGCGACCGGGCTGCCCTATGCCTCGAAGACCCCGGGCATGATGCATGCCTGCGGCCACGACGGTCACACCGCGATGCTGCTCGGCGCCGCGCGCTATCTCGCCGAGACCCGCAACTTCGCCGGCGAGGTCGCGGTGATCTTCCAGCCCGCCGAGGAGGGCGGTGGCGGTGCGGACGCGATGATCAAGGACGGGCTGATCGACCGTTTCAAGATCGACCAGGTTTACGGAATGCACAACGGGCCCGGCCTGCCGGTCGGCGCGTTTGCCATTCGCCAGGGCCCGCTGATGGCATCGACCGATGCGGTCGACATCGCGATCGAGGGCCATGGCGGTCATGCCGCCAAGCCGCACAATTGCATCGACTCCCTGCTGGTCGGCGCCCAGCTTGTCACCGCGCTGCAGCAGATCGTGTCGCGCAGCGTCGACCCGCTGGAGGCCGCGGTGTTGTCGATCTGCGAGTTCCACGCCGGCAATGCCCGTAATGTGATTCCGCAGAGCGCGGTGCTGCGCGGCACCGTGCGGACGCTGACGCCGAAGGTACGTGAGCTGATGGAGAAGCGCGTGCGCGAGGTCGTGACCGGCGTCGCCCAGATGACCGGCGCCAAGATCGACCTGAACTATGCACGCGGCTATCCTGTCGTCATCAATCACGCCGAGCAGACCGAGATCGCGATCCGCGCCGCCAGGGAGGTCGCGGGCGACGCCAATGTGCACGAGATGCCGCCGATGATGGGCGGCGAGGACTTCGCCTACATGCTCGAGGCGCGCCCCGGCGCCTTCATCTTCGTAGGCAATGGCGACAGCGCCGGCCTGCATCACCCCGCCTACAACTTCAATGACGAGGCGATCGTCTACGGCACCTCGTTCTTCATCAAGGTGGTGGAGAATACGCTGGCGGCGTGAGGCTCGCGGCCGCGTGCAGCGGCACCGCCGCGATCAGGCACGAAAGTGGACTGGCAGGGCCCGTGCGATGAGCGCGGGCCTTTTGCTTTCCATATGCACGTCGAGCTTCATGAGCTACGCGAGAATGTGCGCTGCCGCGGAATGAGGTGCGACAATATGCCTGGCGGGTGACATCCGAGAGCGCAAGACGTCATCACGCGTGGTCACTGCCGGCCTGAGACGACCGCAGTGCGTCGCTCATTCGAGCAATCAACAGGTGTATCTGACAAACTACTCTATTGTTAAAGAACTAGCTTCATGTTAGTTTTTTTCTGGCTTCGACGACTGGCGAATTGGGACAGCCTGAGCGAAGTGCTTAGCACAGCTACATTGCTTCAGGTTCTGTGAGTTCAGGGCGCGAGATCACAGAGCTTGTACCGGGACGTTGCTATTTCCTTTCTGAACGATGGCGGTTCTCAACCGACTGGGAGTATAGGAATGGCTGATCGCGATCCGGCGGAAATGCGCAAGAAGGTCGATCTGGCGCTGAAATCCGTAGTCGACTCAGAGATCGCACGCGCGTCTCTGAAGATCGACATCATGGCAGAAGGCGTTCCATTCTCGCGTGGAGCGATCTTCAGCAAGACCAATCCATTCTCGCGCGGCATCGTCTTCAGCCGCCTTGCGGCGATGGAGCGTCCGGACGAGATGGAACGTGAAATCGCCAACGATCCCGCGGTGTTGGGGGCTCTTGCGGAGCGTCTCACGCAGGTACGGGCGGTGAAGGACCTCAAGGGTCAATTTAGCGTGCCGCAGGCGGGGGGCGCGCCGAAATCGGTCAGGTGAATGGATCGATCGTTCGGCTAAGACGGAGCGAAGCGGGCCTGCGATGTCGGATCTTTCCGACGTGACGTGTCGTGGGCCCGCCCGCGACTCGCTGGTGCGGATGACGGGCAATGGTCGCCGTCATCAGCGTGACCTTTCCTGATAGCTGCTCTTGATTCCGGCATCGGTTGCGGTCCTGTCTGACGGCGGGACAGCTTGCGGCCGGCTTCGTTGGCGTATTTCCGGAGGCATGCTCGATCATGAGTGACGCGTGGACCTGGCGACCGTCGAAATCTGCCTGGCATGAAAAATTCAACGACAGGATCCTGAGATGGCAGCCGGAGGATCGCCTCGGCCTCGACTGCGAGCCGCTCAAGGCGTCGCTCATCGAAGCCAACGCGCGTGAAGCGGACTGGCTTCGTCATCCCTGCATGAACTCCATCACCTATGAGGGGCATGACAAGAGCCCGCAGCGTGATCTGCAGGTGGCGATCTGGACGGCGGCGAATGCGCCGACCCCATCCACGTCGCTGACGACGCCGGAGCCGTTGACCTTGTGGTCGCCGGTCGGAGGCTACCGGATCGAGGCCGGCGCCTATGACCTGAACGAGCTGGTTGGGCTGCTCCCGATGAAGGAATGGCCGTACGACATATCGGTCGACGTGGGGTGCCACTCCCTCGGATTCCCGATTCCCGACACCTGGGCCGAGCACACCGATCTCTCGTTCGACGAGCAGGCCCGGATGACGCGCGAGGTGACGAACGCGCTCGAGATCCTCGTGACCGCCGCGAAGAAGTTTCCTGAGTGCGTGAATTGGGTGTCCGATGTGACGCGGGTCCTGATCCCCCTGCGCAGCAGCGAGCGATCCTATTTCCGCAGCGGGTCGCAAGCCGATGTGCCCGGGATGGTTTACGCCGACCTGTTCGGCGGCCTGATGCAGGTGATGGAGGCCATCGTCCACGAATCCGCGCATCTGCATCTGTTCATGGCGGAGGCGTCGGGACCCCTGGTGGATCCGCAGCACCAGGGGCGCTACGCATCGCCGTTGCGGCCGGAGCCGCGGCCCTTGCGCGGGATCCTGCTGGCCTTTCACGCCATCGCCTACATCTGCGCCTTCTATCGTGAGGCCGAGAAGCAAGGGTTCGGCGGATCAGCCGAGTATCAGGCCGAGCTTGCCAATATGCTGACCAAGCTCAAGGAGGCGCAGGTCGTACTGGACGGTGCCCGGCCGTTCCTGACCGAGGACGGCCGCATCTTCGTCGATCGCACCGCCGAGATTGCGTACCAATGAACGACGGTCCCCATCTTCACTTCGTGTTCAAGGTCGCGTCGCGCTGCAATCTGAACTGCTCCTATTGCTACGTCTACAACAAGGGCGACAGCACGTGGAGAGAGCGGCCCGCGATCATGGATGATGAGGTCGTCGAGATCGCGATCGACCGCATCCGCCGCCATTGCCAGGCAACAGGTCAGAGCTATCTGACGATCACCTTTCATGGCGGCGAGCCGTGCCTGGTCAAGCAGGAGCGGTTCAGCTCATGGTGCCGGAAGATCAAGGAGGGGCTGGCGGGCGTCGCGCGGGTGCAGCTCTGCATGCAGACCAACGGCACGCTGCTCGACGACGGCTGGGCCGAGATCATCAAGAGGTTCGACATCGATCTCGGGATCAGCATCGACGGAACCCCCGAGGTGCATGATGCCCTGCGCGTCGATCATGCCGGGCGTGGCTCCTATCGCGATGTCGAGCAGGGCCTTGCCGTGCTGCGCCGCGCCGGGATTCCGCTGCGCTTCCTGTCGGTGATCCAGCTCGGGGCGAGCGGTGCCGCGGTGCATCGCCATCTGACGAGCCTGGGCCCGGCCTCCATCGACTATCTGCTGCCGGATTTCACCCACGACACCATCGCGGCGGTTCGCGACCGGTATGGACCGACACCCTGTGCCGATTTCCTGATCCCGATCTTCGAGGATTGGTGGCGGGACGGCACGCTGGATCTCCGGATCAAGATCTTCTGGAACATCGCTTGGCTGGTCCAGGGCGGGGAGAGCCGCATCGACATGCTCGGCAACCAGCCGCTGACCTTCCTGTTCGTCAACACCGATGGCGAGATCGAAGGGCTGGATGTGCTGCGGGTCTGCTACGACGGCGCCGCGCGCACCGGCCTGAATGTGCGGACGTCCGACTTCATGGACGTCCGGCACGCCGGCGAATTCCATCGTGCGGCGGTGTTCGAGGGCATGCCGCTGCCCGACGGCTGTCGCGCGTGCCGCGAGCGCGACACGTGTGCCGGCGGCTATCTTCCGCATCGCTATGCATCGCGGACGGGCTTCAACAATCCGACGGTGTGGTGCGCCGATCTCCTGAAACTGTTCGATCACGTCCGCGAGCGGCTGGGAACGTCGGTGGAGGAAACCAAGCTGCGCCGGGCTCATCTCCTCGACACCGCCCTGCGGCGGGCGGTGGGGCTGCAGCAGGAATCTCCGGCCATCGGCTGAGGTCGGACCTCGATCGCCGACTTATGCGCGCTGTCGCGCGGGCCTGCTGCAAGGCGGCGTGGTCGAGAGTGGAACGTGGAAGGAGTGCGCACGATGACGATCACCCTGATGCCTGACGTTCTGCGCTGGAATGACTACGAGGCGGTGTGTGACGGCGTGCTTGCGACCTATGGCGACCGGCTCGCGCAGAAGCTGGGCGAAGCCCTCGGCGAGATCGGCCGCGACGACCCTGCGGGCGGGGACGAACTGCGCAGCCTGATGGATCGCGTGGCGGACGACGGCTTCATGCGGGTTCTCGATGCCCCCGAGACCTCGTTCCGTCTGCTGTCGGCGCCGGGCCGGTACGCCGAGGACAAGGGACGATTTCTGCGCGATTCATTCGTGGCTGAGGCCTTGCGCCAGGGACTCGAGATCACCGCCGATCGGGAGGTGTGGACCGCGCTCGGCGATCGCGGCTATCGGCGTGACGGCGCCTGCATCTGGCCGCAGATCGAGGGCATGCCCGTGACCGATTACGGCAGCCCGCATGCGGTCAAGGTGGATCTGTCCGGCCAGGACCGGCCGGTCCCGCCGCAGCGCCCGCCGTTCTCCGAGGACGAAATCGACCGGCTGCATGATCTGCTGCGCCGGTCGCGGGCGGCGCTCGAACGGACCGAAGCGGGGCTTCCCCGCTTCGTGGCGCGCTTCAACATCGCGCTCATCCTGCAGAAGGATCCGGAGAGCCCGGGCAGCTTCTCGTCAGGATCGAACGGCTACTACATCGGCCGCACCTTCCTCGCCAACCCGCATCTTCCCGAGATCGACGAGTCCCACATCGCCGATGCGCTCGTCCATGAGGGCATCCACGCGCTGCTCTACATGCAGGAGCAGGAACAGCCCTGGTTCCTCGATTCGACGGCGAAGGGCTCGCTGCCGCGCATCACCTCGCCCTGGAGCGGCAGCCGGCTGCCGTTTCCGTCTTTTTTACAGGCCTGTTTCGTCTGGTACGGCCTGCTGCACTTCTGGAGCCTGGCGATGCAGTCCGGCGCGTTCGAGCAGGGCGTCGCGATGAAGCGCATCCAGCTCTGCCTACGCGGCTTCTGCAGGCAGCCGCTGCTCGACAGCATCGCGGAGTTTTCGTCGGTGGTCGACGCCGACGTGCAGAAGACGATCGAGGAGATGCAGAACGTCGTGGTCGGCGCCTTTGCCGATGTCCGCCGTGCGGGCTGATGCGACGACGTCAGCGGCGGTTGAGTGTGGAGGCTGCGGATGGCGAATGGAACGGCACTGCATCGGGATCGTCTGGCGCGTCCGGTCCCGAAGAGCTTTCGATGGGGAACTCAGCGGTCGGTGCCGCCGTCGCAGACGGTCGAGCGGGTGCGTCCGTTCCTGGGAGAAATGGGAATCACGCGCATTGCTGACGTCACGGGTCTCGACCGCGTCGGCATTCCCGTCACCATGGTCTGCCGGCCGAACTCGCGCTCGGTCTCGGTGTCGCAGGGCAAGGGGCTGACCCTGGATGCTGCGAAGGCGTCGGGCGTGATGGAATCGATCGAGCTGTTTCACGCCGAGACGATCACATTGCCGCTGAAGCTTGCGACCTATGCCGAGCTGATCAGCGACCATGAGGTGGTCGACGTGGCGGACTTGCCGCTGATCGCCGGCGGGCGTTTCCATCCCGATCTGCAGATGCTGTGGATCGAAGGGCGCGATCTCATGGCCGATGCCGACGTCTGGGTGCCGTTCGAGATGGTGAACCTGTCGACCTCGCGGCCGGAGATGCCGGCCGGCAGCTTCATCTCGTCGTCGAACGGGCTGGCGTCCGGCAACCAGCTGATCGAGGCGGTCCTGCACGGCATCTGCGAGGTCGTGGAGCGCGATGCGACCACGCTCTGGCACCTCCGCAGTCCGGACGAGCAGCAGAGCCGGCGCGTCGCGCTCGAGACGGTTCAGGACGAAGGCAACCGGCGGCTCCTGGAGATGTGCGAGCGCGCGGGCCTCGAGGTCGTGGCGTGGGACATCAGCTCCGATGTCGGGCTCGCCGCCTGCCAGTGCCTGATCTTCGATCGTGACGAGGAGCTGGGGCGGGATCTCTACGCGGCGTTGGGCATGGGCGCGCATCTGTCGCCAGAGATCGCCTTCCTGCGGGCGCTGACGGAAGCCGCGCAGAGCCGGCTGACGCTGATCGCGGGCGCGCGCGACGACGTGTTCCGCGAGGAATATGACGAGAAGGCATTGGCCGCACAGTTTCTCGGCGAGCAGCGGGCGCTGCTGCGAAACAGCCCGCCGACGCGAAGCCTGCGCGAAACTCCGTCGCTGGCAGCGGAGACGTTCAACGATGATCTCGCCGTGGTTCTCGAACGGCTGCAATCCGCCGGTGTCCGGCAGGTGATTGCGGTCGATCTCACCAAGAGCAGGTTCGAGATCCCCGTGGTGAGGATCATCATTCCGGGGCTCGAAACCTTCGACAAGAATCCTGACTACAGCCCGGGGCGCAGAGCGCGGGCGTTCGCCGGCGATCAGATCTCGCGGCATCAGCCATCGGGGCATCCGCTATGACGTGCATCGTATTCACCGGGCCGACGCTGCATCCGCGCGACGCGGCGCTCGAATTGGAGGCCGAGTATCTCCCGCCGGTGCAGCAGGGCGACGTCTATCGTGCCGCGCTGGCGAAGCCTGCGGCGATCGGAATCATCGACGGCTATTTCGAGCAGGTGCCCTCGGTGTGGCACAAGGAGATCCTGTGGGCGATGGCCAACGGCATCCACGTGTTCGGCAGCGCCAGCATGGGCGCGCTGCGCGCGGCCGAGCTGCACGCGTTCGGCATGGAAGGCGTCGGCAAGGTGTTCGCGGCGTATCGCGACGGCGTGTTCGAGGCCGACGACGAGGTCGCCCTGATTCACGGACCGGCTGAGCTCGGCTTTCCCGCGCTGTCCGAGCCGCTGGTCAACATCCGCTTCACCCTGCAGAAGGCGGTCGACCATGGCGTGATCTCGGAGGCGTCCCGCCTGGTCCTGGAGGCGCTCGGCAAGGCGAGCTTCTATCCCGAGCGCAGCTACCCGGCGCTGCTGCAGGGCGCGCGGTCCGACGGCAGCCTGGCCGCGGAGGAGATCGACGCGCTGAAGGCGTGGCTGCCGGATCACCGCGTCGACCAGAAGCGCGAGGATGCGCTGGAGATGCTGCAGACGATGCGGCGCCGGTTTGCCGGAGACACGGTGCCCAAGGCGGTCGATTACGCCTTCGAGCACACCCAGCTATGGGACGGCCTGATGCAGGACGCGCAGCGTTCGGCGGCCGCAGCGCGCGAGACGGTGATGCCGGACGGAACGCCGCACCTGCTGGACGAGCTGCGCCTGCTGGCCGTGCGCGGCAGCGACCTGTCCGACAAGGCGATCGCGCGATTTCTCGCGGCATCGGAGGCGAAGCGCCGCGGCATCAGGGTCGACGCCCAGGCGCTGAGCGCGGAGATCATCCGGTTTCGGCAGAGCAGGGATTTGATGGACCCGGCCGAGCTCGAGGCATGGATCGCGCGCAACGGCCTGACCCGGTCGGAATTTCTGGAGCTGATGCTGGACGAGGCGCGCATCCGATCGTTCAGGAAGGGGCTCAACGGCTCGGCCCTGAATGCGCTGGCCGACTGGGCGCGGATCGACGGCCATTTCGAGGATCTGCTGGCGCGCGCACGCGACAAATGCGAGGTGCTGAAGCAGACGGAGCTCGACGGCCGCGGCAGTCCGGCGGACTATGGCCTCGGCGAGGGCGAGCTGATGGCGAGATACCTGCCCGCGATGCAGGCCGGCGCACCCGACCGGGACGAGACGGACGTGGCGGTGTCGCTCGGCTTTCCCGACCGAGCAGCGCTGATCCAGGCCTTGCTGCGTGAGCACGTCTACACGTCGCGCAAATCCTGAGGCCCCGTTGTCGCGTGGGGGCGGCCCGGTCGAGGCCATGCCGGCCCGTCACGCCGCATGTGCGCGCTTGATCGCGGCCGCGGCAATCTTCAGGTCCTCGACGAAGCGCTCATACTCCCGCGCCTTGGCGTCGGCATCCGGCAGCCGCAGCAGGTAGGACGGGTGCACCGTCACCATCGCCTTGGAGCCGTCGGGCAGGTCGGCGACATGACCGCGGTTCTTGGTGACCTGCGTGATCTTGCCGAACACCGCTTGCGCGGCGGTCGCGCCCATCGCCACCACCAGCGCCGGACGCACGGCGGCGAGCTCGCGCTCGTACCATTGCCGGCAGGCCTTGATCTCCGGCGTGTTCGGCTTCTGGTGCAGCCGGATCTTGCCGCGCGGCACGAACTTGAAGTGCTTCACCGCATTGGTGACGTAGACCTTGGACCGGTCGATGCCGGCCTCTTCAAGCGCGCGGTCGAGCATCTGGCCGGCCGGGCCGACGAACGGATGGCCGGCGAGGTCCTCCTTGTCGCCGGGCTGCTCGCCGACCAGCATCAGCGGCGCATGCGCGGGGCCTTCGCCGAACACGGTTTGCGTGGCGTCCTTCCACAGCGGGCAGGCGCGGCAGGAAGCGGCTTCTTCGCGCAAGGTCTCAAGATCGGCGGCCTCGACATCACGTGAGGTCTCGGCAGCGGGCGCGTGGGCTTTCGGCTTGCGGCTCATCGCGGTCTCCTCGACGCGTTTCTGCGGCTTGTGGGGTTCAGTGCCGGCTTCGGCGATCATCGATGACGTGCGCCGGCTGGCTGCCGCGATCAGCGGCTGGATCAGCTTGGCCTCGGGCAGGTTCTGCCAATATTTCTTCGGCATCTCCTTTTCCATCGCCTTCACTTTCAGCCGTGCCGGATTGAAAATGCTGGCATAGTAACGCAGCCAGACCTCTTCGAGCCGGTCCTCCGACGGCGCTTCAGCCTTGCTCACACCGGGCGTGAAGCTGACGCGGCTGCCGTCCCAATGCGCACAGAGTTCGGGCGTCAGGATCGACCACGGCATGTCGGCGAAGCGGCGGGCGAAAAATGGCGCGGCGCGCTCGACGATGTGGTGCTCGGGCTCGAACCAGGCGACGTAGCGCGCCTCGCGCTCGCGGCCGACCTCGCGGAAGCGGACGAAGGCATGCATCTTGTGGACGTCGCGGCGCACCGCCCGCGCCAGCGCGTTGGCCTGGGCGACATCAGGATCGGTCGCGATCTCCATGAGATCGTGGTTGGTCCGCAGACGCCACAGCAGCCGGTAGAGCAGGGCGAAGCGGTTGGGATCATTGTGCAGAATCGCGCTCTCGGCGAGCTCCATGAAGCTCGCCGGCACTGAGAACGCGCCCTTTGGCACCTCGGGAAGCTGCGTGTCGGCCTGATCGTCGAACAGGTCGGGCGCTGCGCCCTTGACGCGCCAGCTGACGTCGGCCGGCTTGACGTCGTTCATCGCCAGCGCCCGCGCCGCCTGACGCCAGCCGTCGAAATCAGTGTCGCTGTCGAGGGTTACGACGTGCATTTCACCTCTCTCGTCATTGCGAGCGAATCCGCCGCGTCATTCCGGGGTTCGATGCTTCGTATCGCCCCGGAATGACGGCTGTTTCCTGGCTTCGGTCTTCGCCACGACGTTCAATTAGAACCCAAATCCCAGCTGCTGCGGTTTGGGCCGCAGCCGGGCTCTGAGGCTGGCACCGTCGAGCAGGGACGGCTGTGGCCGGTGGTCGGAGAGAACGATGAACGGCAGGACCTTGTTCCGGATCACGTTGAGCCGGGCGAGATCCGCAAACCGGATCGTGGTGGTGCGGCGGGTGGCGAGGATGCGCTGGACGGTGCGGGTGCCGAAGCCGGGCACGCGCAACAGCTCCTCGCGGCTCGCTTTGTTGATGTCGAGCGGAAAGCGGTCGCGGTGGCGCAAGGCCCAGGCGAGCTTGGGGTCGATGTCGAGCGGCAGCATGCCCTCGCTCTCCTCGACGATCTCGTCGGCGTCGAAGCCGTAGAACCGCATCAGCCAGTCGGCCTGGTACAGCCGGTGCTCGCGCACCAGAGGCGGTGCCTGCAGCGGCAGCGCGCGGCTGGCATCGGGGATCGGGCTGAAGGCGGAGTAATAGACGCGCTTGAGCTTGTAGGCGCCGTAGAGATTGGCCGAGGTCGACAGGATGACGCGGTCGTTGGCGTCGTCGGCGCCGACGATCATCTGCGTGCTCTGGCCGGCCGGCGCGAAGCGCGGCGGCCTGGCCCGGCGCACCGTCTTCTTCGCCTCCGCCGTCTCGTCGAGCTTGAGCCGGAGACGGCCCATGGTGCGGCGGATGGCGCGCTGGTCCTTTTCCGGCGCGAGCGTCGTCAGGCTCGCCTCCAGCGGCGTCTCGATGTTGATGCTGAGCCGGTCGGCATAGCGGCCGGCCTCGGCGATCAGCGCCTCGTCAGCCTCCGGAATCGTCTTCAGGTGGATGTAGCCGCGGAAGCGATGCTCCTCGCGCAATTTGCGCGCGACGCTCACAACCTGCTCCATCGTGTAGTCGGGGCTGCGGATGATGCCCGACGACAGGAACAGTCCTTCGATGTAGTTGCGGCGATAGAAGTCGATGGTCAGCTTCACCACCTCGTCGACCGTGAAGCGCGCGCGGGCCACGTTGGAGGAGGCGCGGTTGACGCAATACAGGCAATCGAAGTTGCAGGCATTGGTCAGCAAAATCTTGAGCAGCGAGATGCAGCGTCCGTCCGGCGCATAGGAATGGCAGATGCCCATGCCGGGCGAGGTCGAGCCGAGGCCCTTGCCGTCGCGGGAATCCCGCATCTCGGTACCGCTGGAGGCGCAGGACGCGTCGTACTTGGCGGCATCGGCCAGGATCTCCAGTTTGCGCAACAGCTCCATGGCTTTGAATCCCTTTGATTCCATTCGTTGAATCACACCCGGGTCAATCCCGATTGACTCTCTCGAAGGCGTTAGCTTTATATTAGAACGTATCATGAACAAAGAAGGTCGTCGCGGGTTCACTGCCTGATCACTGAAACAACGGCAGCGCCCGCACGATGGATTGAAGAGGAGCGGCGACGGATGACCGGCGCACGCATGGATACGCTCGCGCGTCTGCGCGGCCGCATTGCCCGTCTCGAGGCGGGAGATGGCGCACATGATTTGCGCCGGGTCGCGCTCGGCCATGACGAGGCCGACGCGACCTTGCAGGGCGGGCTCGCGACCGGCGCGCTGCACGAGGTGTTCGCCGAGACCGGCCGCCAGGCGGCAGCCGCGACCGGCTTCCTGTGCGGGCTTGCCGCGCGTGTCGCCGCGCACCGGCCCCTGATCTGGATCCGGCAGGATTTCGCCGAGCGCGAGATGGGCGCGCTGTCGATGAGCGGGCTCGCCGAGCTCGGCCTCGATCCGCGCCGCATCGTCATCGTGCGCGCGCCCGATCTCGACCACGCCTTGCGCACCGCCGCCGACGCGCTCGCCTGCGATGCGCTCGGCAGCGTGATGCTGGAGGTGTGGGGGGAGACGCAAAAGCTCGATCTCGTCGCCAGCCGCAAGCTGACCCTGGCGGCGCAGGAATCCGGCGTCACCGCGCTCATGTTGCGCATTGCGGCTGCGCCCGAGCCGTCGACCGCGGAGACGCGCTGGATCGTGCGCACCGCGCCGTCACCGCTCGTTGCCCCGTGGATGGCGTGGGGCGCGCCGCGCCTCGATGTCGAGCTCATTCGCAACCGTCACGGCCAGACCGGACGATGGATCATGGAGTGGACCCCCGATGCATGCCGTTTCAACGAACCGGCGGCGGATCCTCAGCCTGTGGCTGCCGCGCCTGCCCATCGATCGCATCAAAAGACAGCGGGCACTCACAGGCGCTCCGCCTGAGAGCAAGCCGCAGGTCGTCGTCATCAAGGACGCCAATGCGCTCTTGATCCATTCGCTGGACGAAGCGGCGGCGTGCCACGGTGTGTCGCTCGACCAGCCCTTGGCGAATGCCCGCGCGGTCTGTCCCGACCTCGTCGCGCACGAAGCCGATTTGGCGGCTGATGCAAAGATGCTGGAGAGCATCGCCGACTGGTGCGACCGCTTCACGCCGCTGGTGGCGCTCGACCCGCCGCATGGGTTGTCGCTCGACATCACCGGCTGCGTGCATCTGTTCGGCGGCGAAGCCAGGCTGATGCAGTCGGTCTGCGACGCGCTGACCGCGCATGGCCTCATTGTGTCGGCGGCGATCGCCTCCAACGCCGTCTGTGCGCGTACACTGAACCGCCAGGTGCATGGCCGCATCGTGTCCGACGGCGAGGAGGCGGCCGCGGTGGCGCCGCTGCCGGTGGCCGCCCTCGGCGGCAGCGAGGCCATTACGCTCGGCCTGCGCCGAGCCGGCCTCAAGACCATCGGTGACGTCGCCGCGCGCGGCCGCAACGAGATCACCGCGCGGTTCGGCGCCGCCTTCACCCGCGTGCTGGCGCAGGCGCTGGGCGAGGCCGATGCGCCGATCAGCCCGCGCAAGGTCCCGCCGGACTACATCGTCGACAAGCGTTTTGCCGAGCCGGTCGCGACCGACACGGTGATTGCGGCCAGCCTCTCCCGTCTGGCCGCGATGCTGGTGGCGGCGATGGCGCAGCAGGGTAAGGGCGCGCGGCGGCTGGAGGCCTGCTTCTTCCGCACCGATGGAATGGTGCGCGTGATCACGGTCGACACCGGCCAGCCGGTCACCGAGGCCGCAATCATCGACCGGCTGTTCCGCGAGCGGCTCGAGGCGCTGAACGATCCGCTCGATCCCGGCTTCGGCTTCGACATGATCCGGCTCGCTGCTGGCCGCAGCGAGATCGTGGTGCAGCAGCAGCGCGATCTCGATGCCCATGTCCACGACAATGACGAGCTGTCGGCACTGATCGACCGCATCGCCGCGCGCATCGGCGGCAAGCGCGTGGTCGTGCATCTGCCGGTCGATACCCATGTTCCGGAGCGCGTGGCGCTGCCGCTGCCGGCGCAGCAAAATCTCGCCGCCGCCACTGCTGCCGCCTGGCCGGAGCGCGCCGAGGGCGAGCCGCCGCTGCGACCTCTGCGGCTGTTCGCGCACCCCGAGGCGATCCAAGTCATTGCCGGCGTGCCGGACGGCCCGCCCGCGCGCTTCGTCTGGCGCCGTGCCGCGCATGCCGTGGTCCGCGCCGAGGGCCCGGAGCGCATCGCGATGGAATGGTGGCGGCCGGACGGGCAGGGCCTCACGCGCGATTATTTCCGCGTCGAGGACGAGCACGGCCTGCGCTTCTGGCTCTATCGCGACGGGTTGTATGATCGTGAGTTCGAGCAGCCTGAGGGCCCACCGGTGCAGCCCGCCTGGTACATGCATGGCCTGTTCGCATGAGGGCCGGGATCGCACATCTCTCGCGGCGATCTCGCTGCTCACCCTCCCCTGGAGGGGGAGGGTCGGCTCGCATGCGCGCATGCGAGCCGGGGTGGGGTGACAGACCATCCGCGGGCACGGTGCCGATTTTCGCCGGAGCCGAGACGCCCACAGCCCTGACGTGTCGACGTCAGGACGACCGATTGTTGGGCTCACCCCACCCCGCCGCGCGCTGTGCGCGCGTCGACCCTCCCCCTCCAGGGGGTGGGCAGCTGCGCAAGCCGCTTGGTGAGGGGCTGTCTTTCGTATCGCATGGGCAACGCGCCGCCCCAGCCTTCGCAGCCGCGCCATGACTCCCATCCCCTATGCCGAGATCGGCGTCACCACCAATTTCTCCTTCCTGCATGGTGGTTCGCATCCGCAGGACTATGTGCACCAGGCCGCCGAATATGGCCTCACCGCCATCGGCATCGCCGACCACAACACGCTGGCCGGCATCGTGCGCGCCTATAGCGAGTTGAGTAACGACCGACTGAGTTACAGACCGAAGCTGCTCTACGGCGCGCGGCTGGTGTTCACCTGCGGCACGCCGGACATCCTGGTCTATCCGCGCGACCGCGCGGCCTACGGCCGGCTGTGCCAGCTGCTCACCCGCGGCAAGCGCGGCAGTGACGCGGACAAGGTCGCCAAGGGTGATTGCCGCCTGAGCTTCGAGGACCTGTTTGAGTTCATCGAGGGACAGTTGCTGGTGCTGATGCCGCCGCATCGCTTCGACGAAGCCGCGCTCACCACCATTCTCACGCGGCTGAAAGACAGCCCCGCCGAAGGCGTGTGGCTGGCCGGCAGCCTGCTGTATCGCGGCGACGATCGGCGCCGGCTGGCGCGGCTGTCGCGCCTCGCAGCTTCCAGCAAGGTGCCGCTGATCGCCACCAATGACGTGCTCTATCATCATCCTCGACAGCGGATGCTGCAGGATGTGCTGACCTGCATCCGCGAGAAAGCCTCGATCGAGGCCATCGGCCGAAGGCTCCAGGCCAATGCCGAGCGCCATCTCAAGCCGGGACACGAGATGGCGCGGCTGTTCCGTGACCACCCCGACGCTGTGACCGAGACGCTCCGTTTCACCGACCGCATCGTGTTCTCGCTCGACCAGCTCAAATATCAATATCCCGACGAGCCGGTGCCGCCGGGCAAGACCGCGCAGGGGCATCTGCAGGATTTGACCTGGGCCGGCGCCAAGACCTATTTCGGCGACCATCTCGATGACAAACTGCGCGCTGTCCTCGACAAGGAGCTGGCGCTGATCGCCGAGCTCAACTACGCGCATTACTTCCTCACCGTCCACGACATCGTGCGCTACGCCCGCAGCCAAGGCATCCTGTGCCAGGGCCGTGGCTCGGCGGCGAACTCGGCCGTGTGCTACGTGCTCGGCATCACCTCGGTCGATCCGACCAAGATCGATCTGCTGTTCGAGCGCTTCATCTCCAAGGAGCGGCTGGAGCCGCCCGATATCGACGTCGATTTCGAGCATTCGCGACGCGAGGAGGTGATGCAATATGTCTATCGCCGCTACGGCCGGCACCGCGCGGCGATCATCGCCACTGTCATCCATTATCGTCCGCGCAGCGCCATTCGCGACGTCGGCAAGGCGCTGGGCCTGACCGAGGACGTCACCTCGGTGCTCGCCGACACCGTGTGGGGCAGCTGGGGCGACGGCCTCTCCGACATGCAGGTGCGCCAGGCCGGGCTCGATCCCGCCAATCCGATGATCCGCCGCGCCGTGGAGCTGGCATCGGAGCTGATCACCTTCCCGCGTCATCTGTCGCAGCATGTCGGCGGCTACGTGCTGACGCAGGATAGACTTGATAGTTACGTCCCGATCGGCAATGCCGCGATGGACGACCGCACCTTCATCGAATGGGACAAGGACGACGTCGATGCGTTGTCGATGATGAAGGTCGACGTGCTCGCGCTGGGCATGCTGACCTGCATCCGCAAATGCTTCGACCTGATCGCCGATCACAAGGGCAAGCGATACGTGCTCTCCGATATCCGCTCGGAGGACGATAACGAGGTCTACCGGATGCTGCAGCGAGGCGAGTCGCTCGGCGTGTTCCAGGTCGAGAGCCGCGCGCAGATGAACATGCTGCCGCGGCTGAAGCCACGCACCTTCTATGATCTCGTCATCGAGGTCGCGATCGTCCGGCCCGGGCCGATCCAGGGCGACATGGTGCATCCCTATCTGCGCCGCCGCAACAAGCTGGAGAAGGTGAGCTATCCGTCGCCGTCGCCGGATCACGGCCCGGCGGACGAACTCTACAAGGTGCTGCACAAGACGCTCGGCGTGCCCTTGTTCCAGGAGCAGGCGATGCGGATCGCGATCGAAGCCGCCAAATTCTCGCCCGAGGAGGCCAACGGTCTGCGCCGCGCGATGGCGACCTTCCGCAACGTCGGCACCATCGGCTCTTATGAAGAGAAGATGGTCAGCAGCATGATCGCGCGCGGCTACGATCCCGCCTTCGCCAAGAGCTGCTTCGACCAGATCAAGGGCTTTGGTTCCTACGGCTTTCCGGAAAGCCATGCCGCGAGCTTCGCCCAGCTCGTCTATGTCTCGTCCTGGCTGAAATGCTTCCACCCCGACGCGTTCTGCTGCGCGCTCTTGAACTCGCAGCCGATGGGTTTCTATGCGCCGGCCCAGATCGTCGGCGACGCCCGCAAGAACGGTGTCGAGATCCGCAACATCGACGTGTCCTACAGCTTCGCCGACAACACGCTGGAGGAAATGGGTGGCAAATACTGCGCCGTTCGCCTCGGCTTCCGCCAGATCGACGGCTTCCGCTGGATCGACCGCGACGAGGAGCGGATCAGGAAATTGTCGGAGGCGCTGCGGAGGAAGGCGCAGCCTGCTCCAACATCTTCAAAAGGTGCTGGGGAGGCTCTCTCCCCATCGTCATTCCGGGGCGCGCGCAGCGCGAGCCCGGAATCCATACTCCCGATCGTGGTTATGGATTCCGGGCTCGCCCTCCGGGCGCCCCGGAATGACGGCGTGGGTGGAGTTGTTTCTAACTCGCAAACGCTTGGTGCATTTGGAGAGCATGCAAACGCATCGCCCCGCAACGATAACGAGACACAAGCCGACATCTTCGACCGCGAGGACGACTGGGCCGACCGCATCATCCGGGCGCGCGGCCGCGGCCCCTTCACCTCGCTGGAAGACTTCGCTCGCGACACCGCTCTGCCCAAGCGCGCGCTGCTGCTGCTGGCCGATGCGGATGCGTTCCGCTCGCTCGGGCTCGACCGTCGCGCCGCGCTCTGGGCCGTGCGCCGGCTGCCCGACGACGTGCCGCTGCCGCTGTTCGAGGCTGCCATCGCCCGCGAGCAGCCGGACGAGGGCGCCAGGCCCCTGCCCGAGATGCCTCTACCGGAGCACGTCGTCGCGGACTATCAGACCATCCGCCTGTCGTTGAAGGGGCACCCGATGGAGTTCCTGCGCGAGCGTTTCGCTGCCGAAGGCGTGCTGGCCTGCTGCGACGTCAATGATGCCAACGACCGCCGTCGCGTCCGGTGCGCCGGCGTGGTGCTGGTGCGGCAGCGGCCGGGCAGCG
>BFBZ01000355.1_pt1 | contig 49125 bp, 51 predicted proteins | sample 1888401 | NCBI WGS metagenome assembly BFBZ01 (sample SAMD00112614, study PRJDB3348) | symbiont metagenome | host: Chara braunii | reverse complement strand
GGCACGGGATTGACCAGCGCGCCGTCGACGAGCCAGCGGTCGCCGATCATCACCGGCTCGAAAATTCCCGGCAGCGCGTAGGACGCGCGTATCGCGTTCACGAGTTTGCCGTTGGTGAGCCAGATCTCGTGGCCGGTTTTCACTTCAGTTGCGACGGCTGCGAATTTCAGCGGAAGGTCGCCGATATGCACGCGGCCAAGGGCCGCTTCCAGTTCGGTGGCTAATCTGCCGCCGCCGATCAGACCGGAGCCGTTCAGGCGAATGTCGAGGTAAGTGAAGAGGTTTCGCGGCTTGAGACCTCTGGCCCATGCTTCCAGCGCGTCGAGCTGGCCCGCGGCATAAGAGCCGCCGACAACCGCGCCGATGGACGTGCCGACGATGATGTCGGGCACGATGCCGTTGGAGAGAAGCGTGCGCATGATGCCGATGTGGGCGAAGCCGCGCGCAGCACCGCCGCCGAGCGCCAGTCCGATTGTCGGTCTCTTGGTCACTGCTTCTGCCTTGTTCTTGCCGGTTGGATTTTGCCTGAACCCCATCCAATTCTCCAGCACCGGCAGTCTCCTTGATAATTCGCGGCGAATCGCCGCCGCTTGAACAACGCAAATAACAGCGCCTTGTGACGCCACGCGAGTATCGCCTAGATGGAAAATGTGACTGAACGGGGACGTTTAGACCAATTGCCGAGCGCGGCGATGGAAGTGCTGCCGGATTAACCTCCGGGTGCAATCTGAGGCTTGAATTTGCCTCGTTTTCGGTGAAAAAACGGCCCATGACAGCCCTCCGGCTCGGCCACAATTCACGCAGGCGCCATGCGCAACGCGCGACGGCGCTTGCGCTGTTCGCGCTGCTCTGGTCGATCCAAACCGCGAGCGCGCAGTTCTTCAGCGACCGTCCGCCGCCGATCCCGCCGGCCAATGTGCCGGAAGCGCCGACGCCGTCCGGTCCGGCGATTAGTCTCGCGCCGCCATCCGGTCCTGCGTCCACGCCCGGTTTGCCCGCAACGCTCACGCAGCCGCCAGTGACAATCGCTACACCGCCGCAGCCTGCGGCAACATCGACCCAATCAACGTTGTCGCTCAGCGCGCGTTACGGCAAGGACATGCCGACAATTAACAACGGCATCATCTGGCGGGTGTATTCCGACAAGCCCGACGCCAGCGGCGCATTTCAATTGGTCCGCGAAGAACGAACGGCAACGCCGAACATCGTGCTCGCGCCGGGCGGTTACGTCGTGCATGCGGCGATGGGGCTCGTCAGCGCGGTGCGGCCGGTGACGGTGCGCGGCGAAACCGTGCGTGAATCGTTCGAGCTTCCGGCCGGCGGACTGCGCATTGTCGGCCGCGTCGGCACCAGCCCAATTCCGGTCGGACAGATCACGTTCTCCGTCTACAGGGGCAGCCAGTTCGAGATCGGCGATCGCGCGCCGATCGCAACCAACGTCGGCGCGGGCGACATCGTGCTGGTGCCGGATGGCACATATTACATTGTCTCGAACTATGGCGACGCGAACTCGGTCGTGCGTTCCGACATTCGCGTGGCGGCGGGCAAACTGACGGATGTGACCGTCACCCATCGCGCAGCCGTCATCACGCTCAAGCTCGTCGGCAGCAAGGGCGGCGAGGCGCTGGCGAATACCGCGTGGTCGGTGATTACGCCCGCAGGTGACATCATCAAGGAATATAACGGCGCGTTCCCGCGCGTCATTCTGTCCGAAGGCGAGTATCGCGTGATCGCCAAGAACGAAGGCAAGGTTTACGAAAGCCCGTTCAACGTCACCAACGGCGTCGACCGCGAAGTCGAAGTGCTGACGAAGCAGAACTGACTATTCGGCGGGCGCCGGCACGCCCTTCGGCACCATTCCCTCCGCCGCCGAATATTTCGCAATCCCGTACAGAAACGCCGCGACGGCAAGATAGGCGAACGCGACGCCAGGCGTGACCGCAAGGCCGACCGCTTCTCCGTGCATGAATCCGAAGAAGGTGAGAACCGCGCCCGCCAGTGCGAAGCCCGCCGCGTTGGCGAATTTGCGGTCGATCACGAACACGCCGATGGCGCCGAGCACGAGCCCTGTGAGAATGGAGCCGCCGCCCATCACTTCGAGACCGTGAAACAGCACGCCGTTCTGCTGCATCTTTGCGACGAACTCGCCGGCATGAACGGCAGGGAATTGCATTCCGGCGGCTCCGAGCGCACCGTTGATGAGCACAGTCGCCCATGCTGCCAGATGGGGCGTCAGCGCCAGTGCGACCGCAGGCGCATGTTCGCGCGGCGTGGTCTGGAATGCCTGCGCGCAAATCAGCATGCCGATGTAGAGCAGGATCGGCGAGATCGCGACGACCGGAACGATCGCGAGCATCAGCGATATGACGCCGAACCACGACAGCACGATCACCATCAGCCCCGTTGCGGCGGAATAGCCGATACGTCCGCCCATCGCCTTCCAGCCGGGATGGCCGATATAGACCGCGTTGATGAAGGGATTGCCCATCAGGCAGCCGATCAGGCTGACGACGCCGTCGGCGGTGAGCACGCGCGTGGTCGGATAATGGTCGCCGGCGGCTTCCGCCGATTCCACATTGTCCATGGCCTCGACGAGATCGTAGATGCCGTAGGGAATCGCGGTGATGAGGATGACGCCGAGATACTGGAAGCCTGAGAAGACGCGATCGATCGCCGGCAACGGAATCGAGAACCCGAAATTGGAGAAAGCGGATTTCACGCCCGCGATCGAAAGGTCGCCGAGGTTCAATCCAAAGAGGTTCGATCCCCAGGCGATCAGCATGCCGGCTGCGATTGCGACGAGGCCTGCGGGAGTTCCTTTCGGATAGCGCACGCCGCCGAACCAGCTCGCCATGATGATCGCGAAACAGACGAGACCAATCTGCGGCGTCATGAACATTTCAAGTGCGGGCCGCATCGAGATGAACGTGATCGACACGCCCGCCAGCGTACCGAGCAGTGCCGCGCGCGGCGTGATCTTGCGAACGATCGGAGCGATGAAGCCGCCAATCATCAGAATGAAGCTCTGGAAGAACACCCAGACGAGGCCTGCTTCCCAGCCCTTGATCGGATCGCCGGTCGTCAGCGCAATCGGCAGCATGATGACGAAGGTGACGATGAACATGTGCGGCACCGACACGCCCGAGGGCAGGGCGCAGACATCGCTGCGCCCGGTTTTCTGCGCGAGGCGATAGGCGAGAAAAGCGTAATAGAACGTGGACAGGCACATCATCAGGCCGAGCGCGGGAAGAATGCGCCCGAACACAATCGAGTCCGGCATCTTGATGACGAAACGCAGAAGTCCTGTCAGCACCAGCATGTTGACGAGGATGTTGGTGCCGAAGCCGAAGAACGCATTCCAGTCGCCCGGAGTCCAAAGCGTTGGCTTGCCCGCCGTTGTTGTCGTGCTCATCTTGCCCCTCCTGCCGATAATGCTTTCACCGGCGTCATTGCGCCGATGACGGAATGTGATTCGCTGACCCAGCCGAAGATGCCGCCCTGCGCCTTAATCATGCGCAGTCCCATCTCGTGAAATTCGGGAAAGTAGGATGCGCAGCAATCCGCCAGCACGACGCAGCGGTAGCCGCGATCGTTGGCTTCGCGCACGGTGGTGTTGACGCACACTTCCGTCGTGACGCCGCACACCAGAAGATTTTCGATTTTGCGATCTTTCAGAATGTCACCGAGAGGCGTGGCGTAGAACGCGCCCTTGCCGGGTTTGTCGATGATGACTTCGCCCTCGATTGGATAAAGTGCGGGAATGATGTCGTGTCCGGGTTCGCCCTGAATGAGAATGCGGCCCATCGGTCCCTTGTCGCCGATGCGCAGCGAAGGCTTGCCGCGTTCGATCTTCGGGGGCGGCGCATCCGACAGATCCGGTCTGTGACCTTCGCGCGTATGGACGACGAGCATGCCGATGTTGCGCGCCGCATCGAGAACCGCGGCGCAGGGCTTCACTGCGCGCGCAAGCTGGCCGACGTCATTACCGAGCGTCTCGCCGAAGCCGCCCGGCTCCATGAAGTCGCGCTGCATGTCGATGATGACGAGCGCGGTCTTTCGCCATTCCACCGCTAGCGCGGATGGCTCGGCGGCAATCGTGCCGACCGGATCGATGCCGTGCATGGACATGCGCGAATTCTCCGCAACGTCATTGCGTCAGGGAGTTTGAAGCAAGCCGTATGCCACTGTGTATACAATCGCGCCCGAGGCCGCCGATGTTGCGAAAGCGATGGCCGATCAAGCGATTGCAGGACCGCGCCGGCTTTGCGCAGGCAACGAAGGCTCGCCGGCGCTGCTCAATATTTGAGCTTCAGTGCACCTAAGGATTGCGGAGTGGCTTCAGCAGCGCCGCTAAAAGCGCGTGACGATGTCGCCGAGCGACGGCCGCGCCCGGTCTTCCGGCGGTTTGGCCGCCTTGCCGATGTGGATGAAGCCCGCGACCTTTTCATCTGCCTTCACGCCGAGCGCGGTGAGCACGTCGCGGTCGAATGCCATCCATCCGGTCAGCCAGTTCGCGGCATAGCCGAGCGCATGCGCAGCGTGGACGATGTTCATGCAGCTCGCGCCGGCTGAAAGCTCCTGCTCCCAAGCAGGCACCTTCGGATGTTGCGACGTTCTGCTGACGACGGCGATCACGAGCGGCGCGTCGGTGAATCGGTTCTGTTCCTTCTGGATCTGATCCGCCGTGGCCGTAACGTTCTTCGCGCGAAACACTTTCGTAAAAATCTCGCCTGCTTTCTTGCGCGCGTCGCCCTCGAATACGATGAAGCGCCACGGCACGATCTTGCCGTGATCGGGCGTCCGCGCGCCAATGCTCAGGATCGTATCGAGTTCGGCGCCCGTGGGGCCGGGGCCGCTCATCTCGAACGGCTTGATCGAGCGACGTGTCTTGAGAAGGTCGAGTGCGTCGGGCATTGATGATCCGGGGAAATGTTGCGCGACTGATATGGACGCATCCGGCCGGACAGCAAGTCCAGCCGGATTAGCAAGTCTCTAAACTGCGGCTCACTCCGCCGCCTGCTTCAATCCCTGTCGCGCGCGCTTGATGTCCGGCGGCGTCGCCTCATCGGTGAGCGACGCAAGAGCTTCATCGAGCGACACGACCTTTTGGCCTTCGCTGCCGAGACGGCGGATCGAGACCGAGCGTGTCTCAGCCTCTTTCTTGCCGACGACGAGCAGAGCCGGAACCTTCGCCAGCGAATGTTCACGAACTTTGTAGTTGATCTTCTCGTTGCGAAGATCGATGTCCACGCGCAGTCCGGCTTTGCGGCACGCATCCACCACCTCGCGCGCATAATCGTCGCCGTCTGAAGTGATTGTCGTCACCACAGCCTGCAACGGCGCAAGCCACAGCGGGAAGTGGCCGGCGAAATGCTCGATCAGGATTCCGGTGAAGCGTTCCAGCGAGCCGAGAATGGCTCGATGCAGCATCACCGGTGTCACCTTGTTGGAGTGCTCGTCGATGTAGAATGCGCCGAGACGGTCCGGCAGATTCAGGTCCACCTGAATCGTGCCGCATTGCCATTCGCGGCCGATGGCATCCTTCAGCGTGTATTCGAGCTTCGGACCGTAGAACGCGCCTTCGCCCTTGTTGAGAGTCCAGGGGTGCTGGGTTTCTTCAAGCGTCTTCATCAGCGCGCCTTCGGCGACGGTCCACAGTTCATCCGCGCCGATACGTTTTTCCGGACGATCCGAGAATTTGATCTCGACATCGTCGAAACCGAAATCCTTGTAGATCGACAGAATGAGATTGTTCATCGCCAGACATTCTTCGGCGATCTGGTCCTGCGTGACAAACACATGCGCGTCGTCCTGCGTGAAGCCGCGCACGCGCATCAGCCCGTGCATGGCGCCCGATGGCTCGAAGCGATGGACCTTGCCGAATTCCGCGATCTTCAGCGGCAGTTCGCGATATGATTTCAGGCCGTTCTTGAAAATCTGGACGTGGCCCGGACAGTTCATCGGCTTGATGGCGTAGACGCGGTTGTCGTCCTCGCGCTTGGCCGTCATGAACATGTTTTCCGAATAGGTCGGAATATGTCCGGTCGTGACCCACAACTCCCGGTCCATCAGCTGCGGCGAATTCACTTCCTGATAGCCGGCCTCGGTCTGACGGCGGCGGATGTAGTTCTCCAGCATCTGGAACAGCGTCCAGCCTTTGTGATGCCAGAACACCGAACCTGGCGCTTCTTCCTGAAAATGAAACAGGTCCATCTCGCGCCCCAAGCGGCGATGGTCGCGCTTCTCGGCTTCCTCGAGCTGCTTGAGATAAGCGTCGAGGTCTTCCTGTTTGGCGAATGCCGTGCCGTAGATGCGGGCCAGCATCGGATTGTTGCTGTCGCCGCGCCAATACGCGCCCGCGACCTTCATCAGCTTGAACGCATTGCCGACCTTGCCGGTCGAGGTCATGTGCGGCCCACGGCACAGATCGAACCAGTCGCCCTGATAGTAGATATTGATCGGCTCGTTGCCCGGAATGGCGTCCACGAGTTCGACCTTGAAGTTCTCGCCCTTGTCGCGGAACACCTGCTTGGTCTTCTCGCGGTCCCAAACGTCCTTGGTGAACGGTTTGTCCTTGGCGATGATCTCGCGCATCTTCTTTTCGATCGCGGCGAAGTCTTCCGGCGTGAACGGCTCGTTGCGGAAGAAGTCGTAATAGAATCCGTTGTCGATCACGGGGCCAATCGTCACCTGCGTGCCGGGCCACAGCGTCTGCACGGCTTCGGCGAGCACATGCGCAGCGTCATGCCGGATCAATTCCAGCGCGCGGGGGTCTTCGCGATTGATGAATTCGATTTTGGCGTCTTGCGAAATCGGATCGGACAGATCCATCACTTCGCCATCAAGCGCCATCGCAACGGTGCGCTTCGCCAATGAAGGCGAGATGCCCTTGGCGATGTCGAGGCCCGTGGTGTTTTTGGGAAACTCCCGGCGTGCGCCGTCGGGAAAAGTCACTGCGACCTGGTCGCTCATTTTCTATTCCGGGCTTTCGGCCCGGCTCCTCTTGCTCACTCCTGCGAACCGACGCAGGTAAGCGATGGACGAGGGATATATCAGCCGCACGGTGCTTCGCAAGCCGCATGAGATAATTGAATGGGATGGATGATAATTCATGCGTTTGCATTAAATCGCGGGTCTGCTAACACCCGGCGATGAATCGCTTTGCTCCCACATCATTGCTGATCGGAAATTTCGTCACCGGCCTCTCCGTCATGGGACCGGCGGGCATGCTCGGCGAATTGTCGGATGGCCTTGCCGTCTCGGTTCGCGACGCGAGTCTTCTCATCACGTTTGGCGCGGCTGTGCTGTGCATCGGTTCGCCGCTGACGGCGTGGCTCACCAGCCGCTTCGACCGGCGCATTCTGCTGACAGCAACTCTTGTCATCGTCGGTCTGGCACATGTCGCGTCCGCGCTTGCGCCGAACTATTACTCGCTGCTCGCGCTGCGTCACATCATGCTTGCCGTCGTTGCGCTGTTCACGCCGCAAGCGGCTGGTGCGGCCGCGCTGATGGCCCCGCCCTCGCATCGCGGCAGCACGATGTCGTTTGTGTTTCTCGGCTGGTCGCTTTCGGCGGCGTTCGGTCTGCCGCTTGTAACCTATTTTGCAAGTCACTTCGGCTGGCGCTCGGTTTTTGCACTGAGTGCGACTGCCGCGTTTATCGCTGCAATTCTCACCGCATGGCGGCTGCCGCGCGGATTGTTCGGCGCGCCGGTCGAATTGAGAACGTGGCGCGAATTGTTCCGCAATCCGCTGATCGTCACGCTTTTGGTCATCACGATCATGCAGACATCGGGTCCGTTCGTGATCTTCACGTTCATCGGCCCGGTGATGACCAAGCTGATGAACTCAAGTGCGGAAACAATCGCGAGCGTGTTCTTCGTCTGGGGGATCACCGGACTGATCGGCAACATCTTCGCCAGCCGCGTCGTCGATAGCTGGGGTGGATGGAAAACGTCGCTGACCTGCACCATTCTGCTTCTGGCCGGCGTGACCGGCTGGGCGCTTGGAAGCGGCGTGCTGGTCGCGATGCTGGCTGCTACGGTTTTCTGGGGTCTCGGTTTTGTGCCGTCGAACTCGATGCAGCAGGTTCGTCTGGCGGCTGCCGCGCCCGCCGCCGCCAGTGCGTCCGTGTCGCTGAATACGTCGGCGCTTTATATCGGGCAGGCGATCGGTTCCGGCATCGGCGGCATGTTCTATGTGCGCGACATGATCGGTGCGATGAACATCGCGGCCATCGCGTTTGTCGTTGCTGCGATTGCGCTGGTGATGGTGACGCGACCCCGCGCCGCCCTTCAGCCGGGCTGAGAATTCGTTCCACGCCAGCGCGCGTAGCGCCACGGCAGATACCAGCGTGCATCCGGCGATAAGGCTTGCGGCACGTTGTCGATGCCCGAGGTTCCCCACGGGTTACAGCGCAGCAGCCGCGCCAGCGTCATCCATCCGCCGGCCCACAATCCGAAGCGCGAGATCGCTTCGTCGCCATAGACGGAACAGGTCGGCAGATGCCGACAGGTGTTCCCGATCATCGGCGAGAGCGTGTGGCGATAGACCCAGATCATTCCGCGCCCTGCGGCGCTTGGAACTTTCAGAATGAACCTGGCGCAGGCGGAACACATCGCGGAATGCTCACTGTGACTTTGTTGTGCGAGATGCCGATTCGATTGCCGTCAACTGAACAGTTCCAGGGCGTGGAACTGAATGATGCAGTCTTTTGCGTCACACTGTGAACGCTATCGCACGTTTGAAGTCGCGTTGCAGCAAAGTTGAATAGACGCGAATCTCGCCGGCGGTTAGCTTTTGATAACAACCGCATGACAAGATTCGTCGTGCGGGATTGGGTTTGCCGTTGCTCTGTCGGGGCGGGGAAGGAACCGAATTGCATCTTGTGAGGTCGCTCACATTCGGCGGCTGGGCGCGGGTCTGCGCCGCCGCATTTTCTGTCGCTGTGCTTGGCCCGGCCATGCTCGGCCCTTCGGCATACGCCTCCGACACCCTCGAAGAACGCAAGCTCCCGATGAAGTTTACCTGGTACGCGGCGCCGTCCGGCGCGTGCGATCGCGATTGCAGCGCGTGGATCGGTGCGGTCGGCATCATCACCAGCGACACGCCGGCGAAGTTCGATGACTTCGTGAAGGGCCGCGATTTGACTGGCGCAACAATGGTGCTGGATTCGAGCGGCGGCTCGGTGCTCGACTCGATTGCGATGGGGCGGCGCTGGCGCGAACTGCGGCTGCACACCGCCGTCGGCATGGTGATCGAGCGCACGCCGGTCGGCGGCGGCGTGGACCGCGATATTCTCCCCAATGCCTATTGTGAATCGATGTGCGTGTTTCTGCTGCTGTCGGGACAGACGCGGACCATTCCGGAGGGCGCGCATGTGCGCGTGCATCAGATCTGGATGGGCGACCGCGCCGAAGACGCGAAGGCTGCGACCTATTCGGCGCAGGATCTGATGATCGTCGAGCGCGACATCGGCCGGCTCGCGAAATACACATTCGAGATGGGCGGATCGGGCGACCTCTTGTCGCTCGCGCTCAGCGTGCCGCCGTGGGAAGCTCTGCACGAGTTGACAGCAGCTGAGTTGCGCACGACCAATCTCTTAACCGACAGCGCGGTTGCGGACGCGTCCGCGCCGAAGCTGCCGGTTGCCAACGGCAAGCCGGTGCAGGATCGCTACGTCAATGCAGAAGACGGAAGTGCCAAGAGCGCGCCGTTGAAATCGACCAGGACGGCTGCCGTCGAACCGCCGACCGGCGGCGCAGCACCGGTCGCTCCCGATCACAAATAATCTGAGTTTCGCCTAACCTCGCACGGTGGCGACTTTGCTTGCCTGCTTGGCCTCGATCTGATCGACGGCGTCGACGACCGCGTCGAACGTCAGGAGCGTCGACGCGTGACGCGCCTTGTAGTCGCGCACCGGCTCAAGCAGCGCAACGTCGGCCCATTTGCCTTGCGGCGGCTTGCCGTTTTCCTTGAGCATCTTGCGGACCGTTTCGCGCAATTCGCGCAACTCGGGCCCGTTGGAGCCGATCACATGCCGCGCCATGATGGAGGAGGACGCCTGTCCCAGCGCGCACGCCTTCACGTCGTGGGCGAAATCGCTGACGACTCCGTCCTTCATCTTCACATCGACTTTGACCGTGGACCCGCACAATTTCGAGTGAGCGGTGGCTGACGCATCCGGGTCCGGCAACCGGCCCAGACGCGGAATATTCCCGGCCAATTCGATGATTTTCTTGTTGTAGATGTCGTTCAGCATGATGTTTGAAACTGCACCTGCATAAGACCTTTGCCGGTCCCGCCCTTGGCGCTTCCGGCCATATCCCTATATAGTTATGGCGTCGCGGGAAAAACCAGCCTGCGTCGTGAGTTGCCCGGACATATCAGGGTTTCGGCTAGCTCCCGGTGACACTCCGGCCCTCCGCCATATGGGTTATTGTGGCATGGGACCGGTCGAACGGAGACGACATGGACGCGATCATCAAGCCTATCCGCAGCGGCAAGCCTGCCGAGAAATCCGAAATTCCCGCGTCCGACTATATGGCCGCACCCGTCGCCAAGGACGCGCCGCGTCCATCGCGTCAGGAGGCCGAATCCGCCGTGCGGACGTTGCTTTCCTATATCGGCGAAGACGCGAAACGCGAGGGCCTGCTCGATACGCCGCGCCGCGTGGTTGAGGCCTATGACGAATTGTATCAGGGGTACTTCCAGTGCCCGGCAGAAATCCTCAACCGCACGTTCGGCGAGACGGCAGGCTACGACGATTTCGTGCTGATCCGCGATATCACATTCAACTCCCATTGCGAGCATCACATGATGCCGTTTTACGGCAAGGCGCATGTCGCCTACGCGCCGGTCGATCGCGTGGTGGGATTGTCGAAGGTCGCCCGGCTGGTCGATGTGTTCGCGCAGCGCCTTCAGACGCAGGAGCATCTCACCGCGCAGGTGGCCGGTGCGATCAACGCCATCCTCAAGCCGCGCGGCGTCGCGGTGGTGATGGAAGCCGAGCATACCTGCATGTCGGTGCGCGGCATCGCCAAGGACGGCGCCAAGACATTGACGACACGCTTTACCGGCGTGTTTCATGATAACCCTGACGAGCAGGCTCGTTTCCTCAATATGGTGCGCGGCATCTGAGGCTTCTTCGGAGGCGCAGGCTGCGCCCTCCGAATGAAGGCAGACACAGTGAGTTCATCCTCAGCAGAGATCGAAGAAGGGCTGACCTTTCAGCCTAGGTTCGACGCGTCCGGTTTAGTGACATGTGTCGCGACGGACGCGGCGTCAGGCGACGTGCTGATGGTTGCGCACATGAACGACGAGGCGTTGCGCAAGACGATTTCAACCGGGGAAGCCTGGTACTACAGCCGCTCGCGCAAGGCGCTTTGGAAGAAGGGCGAGACCTCAGGTCATGTCCAGCGCGTTGTCGAGATGCGGATGGACTGCGATCAGGACGCCGTCTGGATCAGGGTCGAGCAAAAAGGCGAGGGGGCGTGCCACACCGGGCGGCGCTCGTGTTTCTATCGCGCAGTGACGAACAAGGACGGTTCGGCGAAGCTGAGCTTCGTCGATGCCGGCAAGACGTTCGATCCGGGCAAGGTCTATCGCTAGACCCTGCGTTCAGAAGCGGCGCTTCTGCATCACCTGCCGCTTTGCCCGCTGATCCTCGATGCTCCAGAACAGGGCGGTCGAGGCGATCAACAGGCAGCCGACAAGGCCGAAAAACACCCAGGTCGTATCTGCGATACTGAACGAGTCCATCATTCCGAGACCCTCCATCGCGTCTGACAATGCAAGCGATGTACCCGTCGACATGACAGGCCCGCATAGCAGCTTCGTGTCGGGCGTTAGGCCACGCAGACCGCGCCCGTTAACCGCCCGTTAACCATAATGGCCGCACCCTCGAACAGGTTCCTGGGGAGCGGGGGCTGCTATGGCGATCGACACGTCCAACATCTTTTCTGGATTGGATTCCGCGCGCGCCAAAATCGCGAATTCGATCAGGAATGCCGCGAGCGCGACCGGCGCGAGCTTTGAATATCTCGTTTCCACCGCGAAGATGGAATCGAACTTTAACACCAGCGCGAAGGCGTCCACGTCCTCTGCGCGGGGTCTTTTTCAATTTATCGACCAGACCTGGCTCGGCACCGTCAAAGAGGCGGGTGCCAAGCTCGGCTTCGGCAACTATGCCGATTCGATCACCAAGACCGCCGATGGCCGCTACACGGTCAGCGACAGCGCCAAGCGCGATGAAATCCTCAAACTGCGCGACGATCCGGCTGCGGCCGCCGCGATGGCCGGCGTGCTGACTCAGTCCAACAGTTTCAAGCTGACCGGCGCGCTGGGCCGCCGCCCGACCGACGGCGAACTTTATATCGCACATTTCATGGGCGCGGGGGCTGCGACCAAACTGATCTCGAACGCCGAAGACAATCCCAACAAATCGGGGCCTGCGCTGTTTCCGACGGCTGCTGCGGCCAATCGCTCGATCTTTTATAACCGCGACGGCTCTCCGCGCAGCATCTCGCAGGTCTATTCGGTGCTGACATCGCGTTACGATGTGGCCGCAAGTTCGCAATCGGCGCAGAGCGTCATGGCTTCCGCTGGCGTTGCGCCGAGCACGACACGTGTTGCTTCGGCTGTACCGTCGATGGATAACGCGGCGTATCTGTCGCAATTTCCGCAAGTCCGCACGCCCGCACCGGCGGTCCAGCAGGTCGCGGCATTGCAGACCTCGCAGGAGCCGATCTTCCGCTCGCTGTTTCAGGCCGGAGATCGCGCCGAGCCGGTGTCGCCCGCGGTTCGCGAATTGTGGGGCAATTCATCGTCGCTGACTTCGACGCTGCCTGCGCCGGGCACTGCGAAATCCTCCATGCAGATGGACCTTTTCAGCGATCGCGCTGGCGTGTTCTCCAGCTAACGTGTAGACGGCGACCGTCAACGCGCGGAGCGCCGTTTGAGCTACATTTTCGTCCTTACCGTCGGCCTGATCGCCGGTGTCGTCAGCGGCATCGTCGGCACCGGCTCGTCGATCATGTTGCTGCCGGTGCTGGTCTATCAGTTCGGGCCGAAGCAGGCCGTGCCGATCATGGCGATCGCAGCGGTGATGGCTAATCTCTCGCGCATCATCGTGTGGTGGCGCGAGGTCGATTGGCGCGCCACGGCTGCATATTCGATCACGGCGGTGCCGGCGGCGGTGTTAGGCGCGCGCACGCTGCTGGCGCTGCCGTCTCATATCGTCGACATCGCGATCGGCGCTTTTCTCATCGGAATGATTCCGGCGCGGCGCTGGCTCGCGGCTCACAACATCACGCTGCCGCTGTGGGCGATGATGGTGGTCGGTGCGTTCGCCGGGTTTCTCACCGGCATCGTCGCATCTACCGGACCGATGACGGTGCCGATCTTCATGACCTTCGGCCTCGTCAAGGGCGCGCTGTTGGGTACGGAAGCCGCAGGGTCGCTTCTTGTCTACATCGCAAAGTCGCTGACGTTCCGCCGCTTCGATGCGATGCCGCTCGATGTTTTTCTTAACGGGCTGATCGCGGGATCGTCGCTGTTCGCTGGCGCATTCGTCGCCAAGCGTTTCGTTCTCGAGCTCGATCCGGATTCATTCCGCCTGATGATGGACGCAATGATGCTGGTCGCAGGCTCGTTCATCCTTTGGAACGCGTTCACCGCCGGTTAAGTGCGGTTAACAAAAGCTCAATAAACACGGGCGTTTATGGTGAACTGTTTCTTAAGTGTCATGGTTTACGGTTTCTGACAGTCGGTGCCGCGTGGTGGTGCCATCATGTTGCGTAAGCCGGAATACCCATGATCGTTCGGCAGTTTATCAACTGGGTTCGTACCGCTCCCGCAGGCGAGCGTGCAGAGGCGACACGGGCTTTGGCCCGCGCCTGGCTCATCTCAGATTTATCGGAAGACGATCGCGCGGCCGCCGAAGGCGCGCTGCTGATGCTTCTCGACGACGCGTCTCCTCTGGTTCGTCAGGCGATGGCGGAAGTGTTCGCGCGCTCTGCCGACGTGCCGGCATCCATCGTTGCTGCGCTGTCGGTCGATCAGCCGTCTGTCGCCATTCCAATCCTCGAACATTCGCCGCTTCTCATCGACGCCGACCTCGTGGATATCGTCGCGACTGGAAATCCCGAGACCCAATGCGCGATCGCGCGCCGCGCCGAACTGCCCCCCTCGGTGTCGGCCGCGATCGCGGAAGTCGGCTGCGCCTCCGCCGCGCTCGAATTGATTGAAAATCCCGCCGCCGCGCTCGCGCCGTTCTCGATTGATCGTATTGTCGAGCGGCATGGACATCTCGCCGCGATCCGCGAAGCGTTGCTTGCGCTTGACGATCTTCCGGCGCCGACGCGGCTTGCTTTGGCTGAACGTCTTTCAAGCACGCTGGCGCATTTTGTCGCTGCGCGCGAATGGCTCAATCCGGATCGTGCCCGCCGTGCGGCCTCCGAGGCGCTCGAACGCTCCACTGTGAACGTCGCGGCCCAGTCGCGCGGCAAGGACATGGCCGCGCTCATCAAGCATCTGCGCACGACAGGTCAGCTCAACGCCGGTCTCGTGCTGCGGGCGCTCTTGTCCGGCAATCTCGATCTCTTTGAGGAAGCACTTGTGGAACTGTCGGGTCTCGCACGCAGCCGCGTGTCCGCGCTGGTTCACGACCGCAGCGCCGTCAGCCTCAACGCGTTGCTCGCAAAAGCCGGCATGCCGGAATCGACTTACCCGGCATTTCGCGCTGCGCTCGAAGCCGCGCACGAAATCGGCTTTGTTGGCTCGGTCGACGGTGCAACGCGGCTGCGCCGCCGCATGGTCGAGCGCGTCCTGACCCAATGCGAGCAGAGTCCGGCCGCCCAGTCGCTTTTGATTTTGCTGCGCCGTTTCGCTACCGAATCGGCTCGCGAGGAAGCGCGCCTCTATTGCGACGAACTGGTTGCGGCGATGCGTTTCCCGGATTCAGTCGACGTCGTCGATGAACCGGCGGAAGAATTGATTTTCGCCGAGCCGCTCGAAACCATCGAGCCTTATGACGATGTCGAGACGCTCGCGCTCGAAGCACCCGAGTCGTTTGAGGCTGAGGCTGAACTGGACGACGAAACGTCAGCCGAGGAAGACTTCGCGTGGGATACCCGCCGCGAGCCCGTATTCGACGATTATACGAGCTTCGACAGCTACCCGCGTCAGGACAACGACGACCAGTCGATGGCTGCCTAAGCCTTTCGTTTCGTCTCCGCGATCAGCTCAAGCGGCGAAACAGTTACATTTCCTCCGGCCACCTGCCGCGTTCGTTCCTGATAAGGCTTGAAGAACGCACTCTGCTGCAACGCCTTGACCGCGTCATCATCGGCGGGCGTTGCGATGTGATAGTAGTCATTGCCGTCGCGGCTTTTCATCACACGATAGGCGATGCGGCCGCCGATGGCGGGGTCGGTGTCCAGTGCTGCGATGAACTTTGCGATATCCCGATGCCATCCTTCTGCGGTGGCATCGGTCAGTTTGTATTTAATCAGCGTTTGGTTCATTGGCTGCTCCCGTATCGATCTCAAGTATCTGGCGCACAGGAGCGGTAAGGCAAGTATGGACATTTTTGATACTATAAACTTTTTTGCCTATGAGCGGTTTCCGCGCTAGGCTTGCGCGAGGCGATGGGAGCGATTGATGCCGAAGTCGGAAAGAGTTTGTCCGGTGGCCGCGTTTCAGAAGATGATAAGCGGCAAGTACAAGCTGCGGATCGTCTGGGATTTGAAGAATGGCGCAAGGCGTTACAGCGAAATCCGCAGCGGTCTGTTGCGGGGTGCTGCCTCCTCATCGCCGGAAATCGCTCCGCGCGTTCTCAGCCGCGAACTGAAGGCGCTCGCATCGATGGGTCTGATCGAGCGCAAGGACTACGGCGTTGTGCCGCCCAAGGTCGAATACAAGCTGACGCGCAAGGGCAAGAGCTTCGTGCCGGTCGTGGCTGCGATCCGCAAATGGGGCGACCGCCATCTGACGGCACCCGATTTGCCGCAGACGTCTTTTGCAGCGGCGGCTGAGTAGGTTATTCAGCCGGTGCGATGCTCGGCGAGAGAACCGCCTCGAGATGCTCGGGGCGGTCTTTGTTCGCGGCGACAAGGTATTCGTCGGCAAGACCGCGCAGGCGCTTGCTCAACTCATTCGCCATGCCGGTCGCTTCGATCTTTGCCTGCTCGCGGAAGATTGCATGAATGGCGTTGACGTGATGTGCGATCAGGTCGTCCGGCACGGCATCGAGATCCGGCGCGTGCTCGATGATCCGGCAGAGGCTTTCTGCGGCAGCGGCAGCGGTTGGATAGCCGAAAGTCGCGGCGTCGCCCTTGATGTCATGCGCCGCACGGAACAGCTCCTCTCGGCTTTGCATATTCATGCCGTTGGCTTTGACCGCAGCGTGGGCGGCGCTGAGACGTTCGCATTCGGCGAGCATCCATCCCTTGAACTCGCCTGATAGCGAGGCAAGAGCCTTCTCGGCGCGCGCAACGGGATCGTCCTTGTCTTTTTCGTCGACACGGCGGACGTGTTTGCGCAGCGGATTGGGCTGGGTGATGACCTGATAGTCGCGGAAGGTCTCGACCTTGATCTCGGCGGTTTTCTTCTCTGCCATGATCGCTCCTAGCCGGCGACGCGGGCCTTATCCAGCAACGACGGCTGCTGGACGACCTCGGCCTCTCCGCCGTTACGGCGTTCGACGCCCACGTAATTGGTGTTGGTGTTGCGGCGGCGATCCGGGCCGAAATAATTCTTGGTTTTGATGAAGGGGCGGGGGTTGGCCACCACGTTGAGAATGCGCTGATAAAGCGCCTTGGCCGAAATCGGCTTGGCGAGAAATTCGGTGACGCCGGCATCGCGCGCGGTCATGACGCGGCGCTTTTCGGAATGTCCGGTCAGCATGATGATCGGAGCGTAAGGATTTCCGGCACCGTCGGGCTGACGGATCATCTGCGCGAGTTCGAGACCGTCGAAGATCGGCATCGACCAGTCGGTGATGACAATGTCGGGGACGTAGTGGCTGTACATTTCGAGCGCGGTCGCGCCGTCTTCGGCTTCATAGACTTCGCGCGCGCCAAACGAATGCAGCAGCGTCCGCAGGATGCGGCGCATATGTGCGTTGTCGTCGCAAACCAGAAAACGCAGCTTGTTGAAATCGATACGGAACATGGGCAGCCCGAACGGCGCACCGGAAAGGTACACGCGACGTTAACTATATGCTGCCGCCGTTAACGAATGGTTATCCTTGGATGTGCCGGAGGCGCCTCAGTAGCCGAACTGTTCGCTGAGAATCCGCTCTTCGAGGCTGTGTCCGGGATCGAACAGCATCCGGATCGCGATGGTCTTGTCCGCGATGATCTCGACGCGCTGGACGTCGCGGGCCTCGTCGTGATCGGCGACGGCGGCGACCGGGCGCTTTTCGGATTCCAGAACCTCGATGACGACGAAAGCCGTGTTCGGCAGCAGAGCGCCGCGCCAGCGGCGAGGGCGGAATGCACTGATCGGCGTCAGCGCCAGCAGTGCTGCGTTGATCGGAATGATGGGCCCCTGCACCGAGAGATTGTAGGCGGTCGATCCGGCGGGCGTGGCGACGAGCACGCCGTCGGCGGCAAGCTCGGCCATGCGTTCGCGCTCATCGACCAGAATACGCAGCCGCGCTGCCTGATGGGTCTGGCGGAACAGCGCGACTTCGTTGATCGCGTGATGAATGTGGACCTTGCCGTGAATGTCGGTCGCGCGCATCAGGAGTGGATTGATGACGGTAAGCTTCGCAGCTTCGAGCCGCTCGATCAGGCCGCTGGCGCTGAACTCGTTCATCAGGAAGCCGACGGTGCCGCGGTGCATGCCGTAGATCGGAATGCCTGCGCGCATGTGGGCGTGCAGCGTCTGCAACATCAATCCGTCGCCGCCGAGGGCCACGATGACATCGGCCTGGTCGGAGGGATGATTGCCGTAAGCCTTCACGAGTTGCGCAAGCGCCTGCTGCGCTTCGGCCGAGGGGCCGGCGACAAACGCAATGCGCTGATATTTGGTCGGCGTACTCATCTGCAATTCATCGGAGTTTTGCGCGCAGCCGCGCGCCGTCGTGGCCGGTCTATACGACCTTCAAGGTGCTTGTCGAGGCATGGGAGATGCGCGGCGTCCGATTAACCAAATGAAATCGGCACCTGTCGCGAGACAGATGCCGAAATCTCAATTGCGAAAAGTCTGTCTCAGTAGGTTGTCTGCCCTGTCGTGAGTGCCTGCGCGAGCGACTGATATTCAGCGCAACCCTTGCCGCAGATCTTCTCGATCTTGCCGAGGTGATACATCGCCTGTTCGCGATTGCCCTGTTCGATCTGCCACAGGCCGTAATACTGCCAGGTGCGGACGTGGTTCGGATCGGCCTTCAGCGCGCGCTCGTACCATTGGCTGGCGAGCTGATAGTTGCCGAGCTTGCGATAGGAATAGCCGATCAGATTGGCGACATCGGCGCGATCCGGCTGCCCGAGTGCTTCGAGCTGCGGAATGGCGGCGGCGTAATCGTTTTGTTCGTAGATCGTCGAATAGGCTTCGCGATAGCCTTTGAGAAATGCCGGATCGTCCACCGACGATTTCTTGTCGGTTTTGCTGCCGGGCTCGAGCTTCTGCCACCAGTGCTTCTTCTCGGTGGTGTCGGCTTTTGGCGCATTGGTCGTCGTCGATGGTGCCGTGGTCTTGGCGGGAGGCGTCGTCACGGGAGCCGGATTGGGATCGACGCCGCCGGCAGCGATCACGACGTCGAAAGTAGGTATCGCGAAAAACGCAGAGAAAAGAAACGCGAAGACCAGACGTGAAGTGGTGGAATCGATCATGTGACGTCTCCCTCGGGAATAGCCCATCATACACAGGGTTTGTCGGTTTAAACACGGGGCCGGTTCAAACATTCCCCGTCGGTCCCGCCCAATCTTCGCCATTTTGACGCGCCGCATCACGGCGCAAGCTAACAAAAACGTCACCCAGATGAACGAAGCCTGTCATCGCACTTCAGCCTGAGTTCAGCGCGCGGTTCTTAAGTTCGTCTCCATGATCGCCAACCCGGCCATCCGACCGGCCACCCTGACGATCCAAGAGGAATAGGAGACGACCATGTTTAAGAAAATTTCCGCAGCCGTGATCGCAGCCTCGTTGCTGACCGCGCCTGCCGTCGCCGCGACCGCCATGAAGACGGAGCGCGCGCCTGCCGCCAAGACCGTGACCATCAAGCCGTCGGTTGCCAACGCCAAGGCGCAGGCGCCCGCCGTCAAGAAGGTGCATCGTCATCACCGCAAGCACTTCACGCATCGTCATGCGCGCAAGCACATGGCAGTCGTGAAGAAAGTCACCATGAAGCGTGTTTCGGCGGCAACGCCTGCCAAGACAGTGATCGTGAAGAAGAAGATCTGACTTTGCGACTTTGAATTCCGCGGCGCCGGCGGTTTCGCCCCCGTTCCGGCCGGTGTCGCTGGAAGTAGTGCGGCCCGCGTCATTGCTCTAGCGATGATCGCGGGCCGCGCTGTTTGTGGATCGCTCTGAATCAGAACGTCATGCCGCCCTTGAGCGTGAAGACGCGGCCTGGCAGCGGATAAATCGCGATATTGCCGATTGCCGCAGGTGCTGCTCCCGCACTCGCGATGCCATAGTCGTAATAGTAATTGTCGAGCAGGTTGATGATTGAGGCCGACCAGAAGAACTGGTTGATCTCGCCGCTCAGTTTCAGATCGAGCGTGCCGTTGGCCGGAATCAGCGGTTGTCTGTTGGGCTGATCGTTGTCGAAGCGGCGGGCGCTCCAGAAGCGGGCGTTGAAATCGAGAACAAGGTATTTCTGCCAGACATTCCACGAGAAGCCGGCATTGCCAGACAGCGGCGAGACGAGAGGGACGTCGTTGCCGCTATACTGGCCTTCCTCGAACACCGCGCGGGTGTAGGCGAAGCCGCCTTTCAGCCGGAACGCGTCGTTGATGCGCAACGACACACTCGTTTCCGAACCGTAGCGATGCGTGGGGTCGAGGTTGTAGTTGAAGAACTGGGTTGGGTCGAAGTGAATCTCGTTCTTCAGATGCATATCGTAGTAACTGGTCTGAATATCCAGCCCGCCGCCGTGAATCTTGATGCCGCCTTCGACATCATGTGACGTTTGGGTCTTCAACTGGAAAGTCTGCGGAATCGGCGGAAAGAACGGAGGTCCGCCGAAGGCAGGTCCCGTCACGACGCGTTCGTCCACATTCGGCGTGCGGAAAGCCTGCGCCGCCCGCGCGAATACCGCAAAGTTCTCGGTGAAGCGATGCTCTAGCCCGATATGGAGCGCGTGATTAAGCTCGTCCTTGTCGAGCGGCGCCGCCTGCGATTGCAGCGCGATCACAAACGCATCCGGCGTATTCGGATTGTAGGCATCGCGCGCCTTCACGCTGGTCTGCTGGATACGGCCGCCATACGAGAAGTCCGTGCTCGGAAGCAGGCCCAGCGTCTGCTGGAAATATCCGGCTATCGTCTGCTGCGAGACGTCGTAGACATGGCTCGGAGGCGCGCTCGATGTGTAGCTGCGGCTCGAATGGTAGCTGTAGTCGTAGAAGTCGATGCCCGTGAGAATGTTCGACGTCACGTTGCCGAACATATTTTTCATGCTGAGGCGCGGCGTGATCGACCATGTGGTCAAATTGGAATCGACATAACTAAACGGCGCAATGTCGCCGGGGAATTGCGGGGTGAACGCTGGATCGCCGAAGAAGCCGGCTTTCTGTTTCTTCTCGCGCACACCGCCATCGACGATCAGGTCCGTGCCGTTCCACAAGGTTTTGGTGAAACCGGCGGTGGCGTTGATGCCTTGCTTGTTGCCGTAGTCGTTCGGAGTGGTCGAGCCGCGCAGGTCGACGAACTGGTTCACGGGCAGGGAAGGGCCGGGATAGACATTTCGGCGTGTGCCCGGAAAACCGAGCTGCTGGTTGTCGCCGGACAAATTCAGAAACGCGGTGAGGTCCGGCACGGCGTAGCGAATTTCTCCGACGGCGTTCTGCTGCTCGAGCCTGTTGTTGACGCGGTAGCCGTCCGAATGAACGACGTTTCCGAACATCGACGACGACCACGGGCCGTTGTTCGTGCCGTAGGAAATATTGCCTTCGCGCTGGCCATACGAACCGACGCCGCCTTCGATGCGGCCTGCACTTGCTTTGCCGCCGGCACCCGTCTTGGTCACGATATTGATGACGCCGCCGACGGCATTGTCGCCGTAGAGCACCGCGCCGGAATTGCCGCGGGTGATTTCGATGCGCTCGATCGATTGCAGCGGAATCGTCGACAGATCGACGCCCTGCTGATCCAGATCGTTGATGCGGCGGCCGTTGACGAGAAAAAGCGTGTTCGGCGTTGCAAATGCGCCGAAGCCGCGCACGTCGACCACGCTTCCCGCGCCGTTCACCGCGCCATAGGTATTCGTCAATTGCACGCCGGGCGCACTGGCGATGATTTCCTGAATGGTCTGGTTCGGTGCGCGCGCGATGTCTTCCTTCGTAATGACTGTTGTTGAAGCGCCGACGATGCCGATGCCGGCGGGCACGGTCGGAGTTCCGGTCCCTGAACTCGTCGCGTTTCCAGCCGCAGGCACGCCGCTCGCGCCGCTGTTGCCGCCGGTGCCGATGATGCGCGTCGAATTGACGTTAATTTCAGGCAGCGTCGTTGCGTCCTGCGCGAGGGCGGGGCGCACGATGGCGGATCCCGCGAGCAGCGCGGCGATGAAAGCGAGGCCATGCGGCGCTCGCGATGATTGTCTAATGGATAAAGTCACGATTGTTCTCCGTCGATTTTTGAAATCGCGGAGGCGCGTGATGGCCGATCTCAGGCATGACGAAGCGCGGCGAGCGAACGCTGCCGAATTCCAGATCACACTTGAGGAAACGAGCCACCGGCCAGTCCTCCGCAACGGTTACACATCGTCACCGCTGCGGAACACCGCCCCTTCGCACGCCCCGTGCGACGGAAGGATGACCGGTACAGGCAGGTCTCCTGGCTTGCGGATCGTCACCGTTGCCCGCCTTCCCAAGCCCGGCTCGAAAGCCTTGCTCAGTGGCCTTTTGGACAACGGCTCACCGCTAACAGTTGCGGGGGCAGCTTCGGAGTTGCCGCGATAATTGCGGCGGCACCGAATTCCCTATTCGCCAGCTCGCGCTGGCACCTGTGCCGTGGGGGCAATCAAGCGTTCGTTGGTTGCCTTGTCAATGCCACAATGCGTAAGAACGCCGAGGGGCAGGTTCTTGAATGCGGTGAGTTGCAAATTGGCGACATTGAGAAATTTCGGTTTTGCGCTGCTTGCCGCCGTTGCGTTGTCGGGATGTGCCTCGACCGATAATGTGTCCTATTCGTCGGACAATTCGGAGCAGCCTTATCCGCCGAACTATCGCACCGAGATTCTCGCCTTTCTGCGCACCTATCTCAACGAACCGCGCGGCGTGAAGGAGGCGGCGATTGCCGAGCCAGTGCAGCGAAAGATCGGCGGCCGCATGCGCTATGTCGCGTGTCTGAGATACAACGCGCGCGAAACCGACGGCAGCTACCGCGGAGCCAAAGAACGCGGCGTGCTCTTTATCGACGGGCGGCTGGATCGCATCATCGAGAAACCTGAGGATGCATGTGCCGGCGCGACCTACGCGCCGTTTCCCGAACTTGAAAAACTGACGCGCTAGGAAAAGTGCCGAGCGATGGCGTCGAATGCGCGCCGCCACGCGCGCACGCTGTCGAAATCGGCGGGGATATCGTCGGCGCCATTTCGCACCACGACGACTTCCGACGGCGGATCGATGTAGATGAACTGGCCGTGGATGCCCCAGCACAACAGCGTGTGGCGCTTGCGGTCGATCTGATAGAACTTGCTGCGATAACTTGCGCCGGGAAAAACCTCCGCGAACTCGCCGCGCGCCCATGGCTGCGGATCGCCGTTGTCGATGATGTCGTCGATCCACCAGCCGGGCACGACCTGTTTGCCGTTGGCAACGCCGCGTCGCCGGATCATTTCGCCGAAGCGCGCGAGATCGCGCGGAGCCGCGCAAATGCCGCCTGCGGTTCGCATCGCGCCTTCGCGGTCGAGTGTGATGTAGGCATCCACTTCCGCGCCCATCGGCTGCCAGAGATATTCGCTCAGGAGGTCCGCATAGGCGCGACCAGCCGCACGCTCGTAGACCCAGCCGAGCAGGTCGGTGTTGGTCGATACGTAATGGAATGTATCGCCGTGCTTCTTGCCGTCCGGCTTTTGCGTGCCGAGATATTCGCGCAGGGCAGGCGAGTTCTTTCCCGGCGGGATCACGTCCCAGCCGACCGCAAGGCGATACTTCGCCACATCGCCGTCCGGATCGACATAGTCTTCGACGAACGAGATGCCGACCGTCATGTCGAGCAGGTGCCGCACATTGCAACCGCCGTAAACCGACGCGGCCATTTCCGGCACATAGTCTGTCACAGGGCGCCTCGGATCGAGCAGGCCGCGATCGGTGAGAATTCCACCGAGCGCACCCGTAATGGACTTGCTGACCGAAAAGACGATATGCGGCGTCATCGGATCGAGACCGTGCGCGAACCATTCGCTCGCGATCTTTCCACGATGCAGAACCGTGAAACCTTTGGCGCGCGTCTCGCGCAACAAGCCATCAAGCGTGACCTGCTTTCCGCCGAAGCCTTCAAAAGTCACGCCGCCAAGTTCGATCAGTGAATTCTCGAACCCCGAAGGTGTTTTTGATGCCGGGATATTCGCCGTCGGCAGCAATTGGCGGACGTTGTGAAAACTCCAGTCGCTGAAGGGCTGCTTGCGCCAGTTGGCCAGCGTGACGATCTTGTCGCGCGCGGGCGGGAATTCGCTCATCAGTCTTTTTGCAGTCATGTGAACTCGCTGATTTCGGAAGCGAGAGACATTCTGCGGCTAAATCCGCGCAACACAACCTTGCGCCGCACAAGGCGAGTCCCGGTAACAGCCAAAAAATCGTGAGAATCGGACTCGGAATCGGTAAATCGGCAAGGGCACTCGTAAAAAACAATGCGTGGGACTCTTCGCCGTCGTCCCGGTCAAATCCTGTCCATGAAAACGATTCCCAGACTGACCCCGATCGAATCGCTGTCGGTCAACGCGATGCTCGCCGTGACGCTGATTGCGGCGGCATCTGTGAATACGATCTGCCTGATCGCGTATCTTTGAGCCGCCCCATATCGGCTTTCGATACGCAACGGCACCCGATTCGGAGGCGAATCGGGTGCCGTTGATTCAGGGTTGTTATTTCCGCATCTGTTCGACGGACCAGATGTCGAAAACGCCGAGGTTATAGAGGAACGCCAGCACTGCCACGATTCCGATGACGGCGATCATCACCTTGTGATGCGTGCGGAAGCCGCCATTCCCGGTCATCGGATTTTTCTCACGGATTTTAAGGCTGGTGCCGGTTGAGAGGATTGAACTCCCGACCTTCGGTTTACAAAACCGCTGCTCTACCGCTGAGCTAAACCGGCAATCGGGGAGAGAGCTATCAGCGCGGCCTGTTCGGGACAAGATCGTCCCGGAACCGGTCAGTTAATTTCTCAATCCTTATCGCGATGCTTCACATTTGAACGAGGCGTGATGCTTACGCGTTAGGCTTACCTGACGAATGAACAGCGCCTTTAACACCTTACCGCAGCGACTGAATTAGGGTCCGGCAGCTTTTGAAAGGCTGCCTCATGCGCGGTGCATTGGTGATTTTGATCTCGCTCGGTTCTGTGGTTTCGGCGCTTGCCGACACCGGACCCGTGCGCGTGATTCCGGGCCGTCCCGGCGTGCCGGTTTTCATTAACGGCCGCGACGCGTCCTACGCCGTCGTCGAAGGCGATTGGGGGCTTGCCAAGAACGTCCATGTGCAGCCGACGATTTACGGCGGCTGGGATCGCTATTACGCGCCGGAAGTCGGCCACTATTATCCGAGCCTCGGACGGCAGCCCGGCTACGGACGCGTTGAAATTCAGCCGCCTGCCAATCGCGTGCTGCCGCAGCCTGCGGAAAGTTACTATCGCTCGTGGTCGGCGCAATCCGCGCCGCCGGCACCGCAGATTGTTCCTCAGAATCCGCCGCCGATTATCGTCGCGCCGGAAGTCGGCGGACCGCGCCCGCATCATCACTAAGAGCAGCAAGCAAGAAGAGTTTAACAGGAGAGAGTAATGCGTCAGACGATCACAAAACTGGTTGGGGGAGCGGCGCTGGTCGTCACTCTCGGAGCCACCGCAGCTTCGGCATGTGAAGTGCTGAACCCTTGCGGCGGCGGATTGTTTCAGAGCGGCTACAACTACAATTACGGCTATCGTGCCGGTTACGGTTACAACGGCTACGGCTACGCCGGTGGCTGCGGCGTTGTCGCAGGCGGATGCGGCGGTGTCGTTGCGACGGGTTGCGGCGTGGTTGCCGCCGGTTGCGGCGGTTACGTCGCCGAGCGTCTGCCCGATCCGACAGGCCCGCAGTATTATTACGTGAACCAGGGTCCGACCTACACCGGCCCGGGCAACTACGCTCCGGCACCTGTGTATCAGGAGCGCACCGTCACCGGCTGGCAGGGCTATGAAGAAGAAGCCCCTGCGGTCTACACCGTTCCGCGCCGGTACTATCGCCCGTATCGCGTCAACTCGTCGTACTACTATGCACGCCGTCCGGCCTACCGTCATTACTACGGCTACCGCGTTCATCCCGCCGTTCGCTACGGTTACGCACCGCGCTTCTACGGTCCGCGCCACTCCTATATGCACGGCCCGCGCGTTCGCTACGCGCCGCAGCTCGGCACCCGCGGCTATCCGCTGCGCTACAGGTTCTGATCTGCTGACGTTCTGACTTTGAGACGCCCGTCTGCTACGCGCAGGCGGGCGTTTTGCTTTAGCTTTTCATCAGGCCGAGACGGCTCGCGCCGATATAGAGAGCGAGCGCCGCCGCGTTCGATACATTCAGGCTTTTGATTGCGCCGGGCATATCCATGCGCGCGACCGCGCTGCATGTGTCGCGCGTGAGCTGGCGCAGGCCTTTGCCTTCCGCGCCGAGCACGAGCGCCAATGGCGCGTGAAGTTTGATTTCGGCGAGATCTGCGCTGCCTTCGCTGTCCAGGCCCACCGTCATGAATCCGGCTTCGTTCATCTCGCCGAGCGCGCGATGCAGGTTCGGCACCTCGACGATGGGCACGAGTTCGAGCGCGCCTGACGCGGATTTCGCCAGCACGCCGGTTGCTTCGGGACTGTGCCGCGCGGTCGTGACCACGGCTTTCACGTTGAATGCTGCGGCCGAACGCAGGATCGCACCGACATTGTGCGGATCGGTGATCTGATCGAGCACCAGCACAATTCCATCCTGTGGCAGTTCATCGAGGTGAGGCGCGTCGAGCGGATCGGCTTCCGCCAGCAGACCCTGATGCACAGCGTCGGGACCGAGGCGGCGGTCGATGTCCTGCGGACGCACCAGTTCCGGCGGCACGCGTGTGTCGATGTTCTCGTCCTTCAGCCGGTGTTCGGCGTTTTCCGTAACCAGCAACTTGCGGATACGCCGCGCCGGATTGGCGAGCGCCGCTGTCACCGTGTGCCAGCCATAGAGGACCACCGGGCCTTCGCCCGAACTCTCGCGGTGCCTGTCCGGTTTATTGCCGCGGCCGCGCCATTCGGGGCGGCTTCCGTCGCGGCTCTTGTTCCGGCCATGCTCACGTCCGGCGCCCTTGCCGCTGCCAAAATGCGATTTTCGCGTCCGATCGACCATGCCGCGCTTGTCCCACGCAGTTGAAATAATGGCAATTTGGGGCGTTCCGGCAGGGGCATAAATCGGGCCGCATTGGTTGACTTTACCCGCTGGCATCGCCCATAAACGCGCCAATCGGGCGCCCGCAAGCGGGCACGTTTTTCCGCCATCCTTTGGCCTTCCAGCCGCCGTCCGGCGGGCGGGTCGCGATGGCACGAAGCGGGGGAGTGTCCCGAGTGGCAAAGGGAGCTGACTGTAAATCAGCCGTCTTATGACTTCGAAGGTTCGAGTCCTTCTTCCCCCACCAATCAAAGCCGCCGGAGGGCGTCGTCTCTCTGGCGGCTTTTTGCTCTGCCACGCTGAGAGAACCGCATGAAATCGCTCGGGACTGGCTTGATGCGACTATTTATCGGGTTCTGTCGCGGCCTGCGCGACGAGGAATTTCAGGCCATTATTTTTTTGCTCGGCATCGCGCTCGGCACTGGCACGATATTTTATCACTTCCAGGAGGGCTGGTCCTGGCTCGACTCCGCCTATTTCAGTGTCATCGCGCTCACGACGGTCGGCGATGCAACGCTTAGCCCGTCGAACGGCCTGTCGAAGATTTTCACGATGGGATACTCACTCTGCGGCATCGGATTAATGCTCGCATTTCTCGCCCGGCTATCGACATTTCGCAACGAGGCGAAACGTTACGATACGACATCGGGCGGCGAGTAATCGCCGCCGATATCGATATAACGATCAGTACGGAGCGTAGTAGCCGCCGCGATAGGGACGCTGATTGCCGTACTGCCGGGCGAAAGCGAAGCGCGGGTTTTCCTGGCAGTAGGCGTTGCGGCCGGACGCGCTCGCCATGCACTGGGCATAGGTGTCGTAGTAGCAGGTGCCCGGACCCGGCTCGAAGCCTTGCTGGAGGCAGAAGCGGTAGTCGCGCGCCTGCGCCGCACCGGCGTTGAGTGCCAGTGCGCCTGCGAGGGCCGCGAAGGCCAAAAGTGCGTTACGCATGGGTTTTCTCCTTTGTTCAAAGCAAGAACCCGGACGTTTCAGGATCGTTCCGGGAGCTGCGTGCACACCGTGCACTTAGTATTGAGACGCTCCAAGTGCCATGCTAGTTCAAGCGAATATTCGCGGGTGTAGCTCAATGGTAGAGCAGCAGCCTTCCAAGCTGAATACGAGGGTTCGATTCCCTTCACCCGCTCCAGCTCCTTCCGCCATTGTTGAACCAGCGACTGCCGGTGCGGGTATAGCTCAATGGTAGAGCAACAGTTTTCCAAACTGAAGATAAGGGTTCGATTCCCTTTACCCGCTCCAGATTGTCGCACGGCATGACGCTGCTGGGTGAAGCCGCCGTGGCGATGTGGTGGAACATCGCGCCAGCACATCGCGCCGAGTTCGAGGACTGGCATTCGCACGAGCATTTTCCTGAGCGCATGAGCATTCCGGGCTTCATGCGCGGTTCGCGCTGGGCGAGCGCGGAAGGCGGCGACGGCTTCTTCGTGATGTACGAGCTTGAGAGCTACGCGACTTTGACGTCGTCCCATTATCTCGGCAGCCTCAACAATCCCACGCCCTGGTCGAAGAAGATGATGCCGCATCACCGCAACATGGTGCGAAGTCAGTGTCGCATCGTCGAGAGTTATGGCGGCGGCATCGGTTGCGCGCTGACGACGCTGCGGCTGTCGCCGCAGAAAGGCGCTAAGGATTCGCTACGTCAGCATTTGAAGAGTGTGCTTTCCGATTTGCCCGCGCGGCCGGGACTAACAGGAGCGCATCTGCTTCATACGCAAACGCCAAACATTGAAATGACAAACGAGCAGAAGATTCGCGGCGGCGATGCGGTCGCGGACTGGATCGTTCTGGTTTCCGGCTACGATGTCGACGCGATTGCGGCGATTGTGGAAAGTGAACTGAGGGCGGATCGGCTAAGCGAATCGGGTGCTGCACCTGCGCCGATGTATTCTCATTTCAATCTGGCTTACACGATGACCCCGGGCGATATTCGCACGCAATCAAGTTGAGGAAAGTATGAAGGACCTTACCGGCAAGACCGCATTCGTGACCGGAGGCGCAAGCGGGATCGGGCTGGCGATGGGCCGCGCCTTCGCCGAAGCCGGCATGAAGGTCATGCTCGCCGACATTGAAAAGGATGCGTTGGCCGATGCCCTGAAAAGTCTGCACAATGTGAGCCCCGACGTGCGCGGCGTTGTCTGCGACGTTGCGGATTCCACAAGCGTCGATCGCGCGGCGCAGGAATCCTACGACGCGTTCGGGAAGGTCCATATCGTCTGCAACAATGCGGGCGTCGCTGCGGGCGGCGGTATCGACGACATTTCGCTCGATAGCTGGAATTGGGTTCTCGACGTCAATCTGATGGGCGTGCTTCACGGCACCCGAACGTTCCTGCCGCATATGCGCGCGCACGGGGAGGGCGGACATTTCGTCAACACCGCCTCAATGGCCGGCATGGTAAGCGGGATGGGTTTCAGCCCGTACACGGCGAGCAAATTCGCGGTCGTGGCGATGTCGGAGGGACTAGCGCCGCAGATCAAGCCGTTCGGCATCGGCATGTCCATCCTGTGTCCCGGGTTCGTCCGCACCCGCATCGGCGAAAGCGGGCGCAACCGGCCAAAGGAATACGGTCCGGCGAACGCCTATACGCCGGATAGTCCCGCCGCTGCGATGGTTGCGATGATCGCCGAAATGATAAAGGCGGGAATCGATCCGGCAGAGGTTGCAGCGCGTGTCGTGAAGGCGATTCACGAGGACGAGCTTTATATTTTCACGCATCCTGAGATGGGCGTGGAAATGAAGCAGCGTTTCACGGCGATTGAAGCGGCTATGGACAAGGCTGCGGCACTAAAGAAGTAGCTTCAGCCTTTTCGGCCCACCGTGCGCAGCGATGCCGATTTGCGCTCGCTGCCGGCTAGCGCATCTTCCGCGACCGCGATAATTCTTCTTATGACCGCTTCCGTGTCGTCGGTCGTGCATGCACCGCCGGAGAGTTTGAGCAGGCGTTCGCGGTCAGTCACTGTCTGGCGCTGCATCGACAATGCGAAATGAAGCCCCCAGTAAATGTCGGCTTCGTCGCGGTTCGGCAGCGCGCGTCGTAAAGCGGTTGCGAAACGCTGAAGATGGCGAAATTCACGATCCACAATTTTCTTGATCGGCGGAACCGTCTCGACCGACGCGCGCGTCATGAATCGCGCCGCCGCCGACATCTGATGATCCGGGCTGAGACACCAGCGCAGGGGAGGCCCGACCAATGCGAGCAGAATGGCCTCGACGCTCGGTTGTCCGCCACCGGCTTCCTCGGCTGCTTTCAATTCGGCAAAACGCTCGCGGTTGAGGACGGTCGTGCGGCTGACGAATAGATCCGCCAGCAATTCGTCTTTCGACCCGAAATGGTAATTTACGGCCGCAAGATTGACGCCTGCCGCCGCCACGATATCGCGCATCGTCACCTCGCCGAACGAGCGTTCCGCCCACAATTTCTCGGCGGCGGTCAAAATCGCGGCTTTGGTCTGGTCGCTCGACATCGGCACCACATGTAGCGCGTGCGAATTCCGCACTGCGGGACGAAAATCAAACATTTGTATGACGGCCGCTTGCCATTCAAACAAATGTATGAAATCAAGCTAGCAGCAAGATCGCGGCACGGCAAGCGATCCTTCGCGGAGCGCAACGTCAGCATGATTGACGTTTCGTCGCGGCGATGGATTTCATGTTGCGTTGGGTTCAGGAAATTTCAGCGAACAGCAAACGAGGAGCGTCTCATGGATTTCACGATGTCAAAGCGCCAGAAAGAATGGCTCGATCGCGTCTCGTCGTTCATGGACAAGCATGTTCGCCCAGCTGAAAAAACTTACAAGGAGCAGGACGCAAAAGGCGATCGCTGGAAGGTGATTCAGATTGTCGAGGACCTGAAGAAGAAGGCGAAGGCCGAGGGACTCTGGAATATGTTCATGCCGCCGTCTTCTCACGAGGACGATGAATTCCGCGGCGCGGGTCTCACCAATCTCGAATACGCGCTGCTCGCCGAGCAGATGGGCCATATCTACTGGTCGTCCGAAGTCTTCAATTGCTCCGCGCCCGATACCGGCAATATGGAAGTCATCATGCGCTATGGCTCCAAGGAGCAGAAGCGCCAGTGGCTGAAGCCCTTGATGGAAGGCGAAATCCGTTCCGCGTTTTTGATGACCGAGCCTGCGGTGGCATCGTCCGACGCGACCAATATCGAGACCAGTATCAAGCGTGACGGCGATCATTACGTCATCAACGGGCGCAAATGGTGGTCGTCGGGTGCGGGCGACCCGCGCTGCAAGATTGCCATCCTGATGGGCAAGACCGATTTCAATGCGCCGAAGCATCAGCAGCAGTCGCAGATACTCGTGCCGCTCGATTCGAAGGGCATCACCATCGAAAAGATGCTGCCGGTGTTCGGCTTCGACGATGCGCCGCACGGCCATGCGCAGATTCTGCTCGAGAACGTCCGTGTTCCGGCGAGCAATCTTCTCCTCGGCGAAGGTCGCGGCTTCGAGATTGCGCAGGGCCGTCTCGGTCCGGGCCGCATCCATCACTGCATGCGCACCATCGGCAAGGCCGAGGAGGCACTGGAGAAGATGGTCAAGCGCCTGTCGTCGCGCACCGCCTTCGGCAAGAAGATCATCGAACATTCGGTATGGGAGCAGCGCATCGGCGAAGCGCGCACGGACATCGAGATGAATCGTCTGCTGTGTCTGAAGGCTGCCGACATGATGGACAAGGTCGGCAACAAGACCGCGCAGCTCGAAATCGCCATGATTAAGGTCGCAGCCCCCAACATGGCGCTGAAGATCATCGATCACGCGATCCAGGCGTTCGGTGCGGCCGGCGTGTCCGACGAAGCCGGTCTCGCCAAGGACTATGCCGGCATCCGCACGCTGCGTCTTGCGGACGGTCCGGATGAAGTTCACAATCGTGCCATCGCACGGCTTGAACTTCGCAAATACGCGAACATGGCGCCGGCCAAGCACTGATCGGAGGCCGCGAATGGCGCTCGGCGTGAGAAACGACGCTGAATATTCGGGAACGAAACCTGTCGAGGAGCGGCATCGCATCAACGATGTCGCCCTCGCTGCGTGGATGAATGAGCATGTCGAAGGCTTCAAGGGGCCTTTGACGGTTCTGCAATTCAAGGGCGGTCAATCGAACCCGACGTATCGTCTCGATACACCGGCGACATCCTATGTGTTGCGGCGAAAGCCTTTCGGCCCGCTGTTGCCCTCGGCGCATGCTGTCGATCGCGAATTCAAGGTGATCGCCGCACTTCACAAGCAGGGTTTTCCGGTCGCGCGTGCCTATGCGCTGTGCATGGACGATGCTGTGATCGGTGCGGCCTTCTACATCATGTCGATGGAGGAGGGGCGGGTGTTCTGGAATCCGCAACTCCCCAATCAATCGCCGGATGAGCGCCGCGCAATCTTTACCGACAAGATCGAAACGCTTGCGAAACTTCACAGCTACGACCCCGAAAAGATTGGACTCGGCGATTTCGGCAAGCCGGGAAATTACTTTCAGCGTCAGGTCGATCGCTGGACCAGGCAATATCGTGCCGCCGAGCTTGAAGTGATTCCGGAAATGGATCGCCTCATCGATTGGCTGCCGAAGACGCTGCCCCAGCAGGAACGCGTGTCCGTCGTGCACGGCGACTACCGTCTCGACAACATGATTTTCGATCAGAACAAGCCGAAAGTGAAAGCCGTTCTCGATTGGGAATTGTCCACGCTCGGCGACCCGATGGCGGATTTCACTTACTTGCTGATGCAATGGGTGATGCCGGGCCTAGACGGCGCGGATCTGAAGGCGCTCAATATTCCCACGATGGAAGACGCAATCGCGATCTACTCGAAGGCGTCCGGTGGCGTGAAGGTTCCAGACGTCAACTGGTACTTTTCCTACAATTTGTTTCGTCTTGCGGGCATCACTCAGGGCATCGCCAAGCGCATCAAGGACGGTACGGCGGCAAGCGCGAAAGCAGCCGAGTCGGCCGCGCGCACGGTGCCGCTCGCGAAAGCGTCGTGGAGCTTCGCCCAGAAGGCCGGCGCGAGTTGAATTCGCCACTTTAAATCAAGAACACTCTGGAGAACGTCATGGGTCGCCTCGAAGGCAAGTCCGTTATTATCACGGGCGCAGGCAGCGGCATCGGCCGCGCGGCGTCGCTGATGTTCACCAGGGAAGGCGCGAAGCTGATCGCGGTCGACAAGACCGATGGCGTGAAAGAAGCCGTCGACCAGGTGAAGAAGGCGGGCGGCACGGCGGAGGCCGTGATAGCGGACGCCGGCACCGAGAGCGATGTGAAATCGTTTATCGCGAAAGCAATTTCGTCCTACGGCAAGCTCGACGCGATCTGGGCCAATGCCGGCATCAGCGGCGGACTCGTGCCGCTCGCCGAACAGACGCCCGAGCACTGGATGGAAATCCTGCGCGTGAATCTGATCGGGCCGTTTCTCGCGATCAAACATTCGATCCCGCATATGGTGAAGCAGGGCCATGGCGCGATTGTCTGCACGGCGTCGGTCGCCGGTTTGAAGTCCGGTGCCAGCGGTCATCCTTATGCATCGAGCAAAGCGGGTGTCATCAGTTTGGTGCAGACGACGGCGTATTCGCTGTCGGGCACTGGAGTCCGTATCAACGCGGTGTGTCCGGGTCTGATCGAGACCGGCATGACCAAGCCGATCTTCGATGGTGCGAAGGAGCGCGGCACCGAGGGCAAAATCGGTCAGCTCAATCCATTGAAGCGCGCGGGCCAGCCGCACGAATTGGCGGCGATGGGATTGTTTCTCGCCAGCGACGAAAGCTCTTACGTCAACGGACAGGCGTTCCCGGTCGATGGCGGCCTGACCGCGTCGATGCCTTACGCCGGCAAGCCGATCTGAGTTCATGTCGCAGGCACCCGCCAAAACTTTCCTCGCTCAACATGCCGTTCCGGCTGGCGTAGTATCGACGCGCTGGTGGTGGGTGCGCCACGCGCCTGTGCGTTCGGATGGCGGCAATATCTACGGACAAGTCGATATTGATTGCGATTGCAGCGACCGTCATGTGTTCGACGGCGTCGCGAAGGTTCTGCCGAAGAATGCGGTCTGGTACGCAAGCGGTCTGCAACGCACCCATCAGACCGCGAGTGCGATCTGGCAAGCCGGTTTGCCTGCGCCTGCCGAACTCATCAAGGACAAGGCGTTCGACGAACAGCATATGGGTGAGTGGCAAGGCCTCAATCGCGCAAAATTCTTTGCGAGTCTTCCGGTCGAGATCGGAAGCTATTGGTTCGCACCGGCCAACGTGCGCGCGCCGGGCGGCGAAAGTTTCGACGATTTGTGCGAACGCGTCAGTGCCGCAGTCGAGCGCATCAGTGCCGAGCATGCGGGGAAGGATATTGTTGCGGTGGCCCACGGCGGCACGATCAAGGCCGCCATCGCGCACGCGCTCAAGCTCGAACCGTGGGGCGGGCTGGCGTTCACTATCGACAATTGCTCGATCACCCGCCTCGATCATCTCGCGGCAGGAGATCATATCGGCTGGCGCGTGCCGATGATCAATCAGCAACCGTGGATTGCCGGCCCGTTGCATGCGGCGATGCATCAGCCGGCAGGACCGGAAACAAAACTGGCGTAGAGGAGAGAGACATGACCTTGTTCGACATGACCGGCAAGATCGCTGTGATTACAGGCTCCACCAAGGGCATTGGCCGCGCCATCGCGGAGCGCATGGTCGAGCATGGCGCGAAGGTCGTGATCTCGTCGCGCAAGCAGGACGCGTGCGACCAGGTCGCCAAGGAGATCAACGACAAATACGGCAAGGGCAAAGCGATTGCCGTCGCAGCCAACATCTCGTCGAAGGAAAACCTCCAGAACCTCGTGGACGAAGCCAACAAGGCGTTCGGCCAGATCGACGTGCTGGTCTGCAACGCGGCATCGAATCCGTATTACGGCCCGCTCGCGGGAATTTCGGACGACCAATTCAACAAGATTTTGTCGAATAACATCGTCGCCAACAACTGGCTTATCAGCATGGTCGTGCCGCAGATGATCAAGCGCAAGGACGGCTCGATCATCATCGTCTCATCCATCGGCGGCTTGAAGGGTTCGACAATTCTGGGCGCCTATGCGATCTCGAAAGCCGCCGACATGCAGCTTGCGCGCAACCTCGCCTGCGAGTACGGCCCGCACAACGTGCGCGTGAACTGCATCGCGCCCGGTCTCATCAAGACCGACTTTGCCAAGGCGCTGTGGGACAATCCGGACAATCTGAAGGCATCGACGGCGCGCTCGCCGCTGCTGCGCATCGGCATTCCCGATGAAATCGCAGGCGCAGCCGTATTTCTCGGCTCGGCGGCCGGCAACTTCATGACGGGTCAATCGATGGTGATCGACGGCGGCGCGACGATCAGTTAGGCCGTGTCACTCGACTGCCGCGTAAACGAGGCTACGCACCAGCGTGCGGAAATATTCGCGCTGGCCCGGTCCCTGCGACAGGAAGATCGCGAACAGGTCTTCCTTCGGATCGATCCAGAAGAATGTGCCGGCCATGCCGCTCCAGAAGAACTGGCCGACCGAACCCGCGAACGGTGCCATGCCTTCGTGCGTGCGAACGGCAAAGCCGAGACCGAATGAATGGCCGGGCGGAAGCAGATGAGATGCGTGCGTGACGTGCGGGTCGAGATGATCGGACGCCATGAAGCGCAGCGTCTTGTGGCCGATCACGCGGTTGCCGTCGAGGATGCCGCCGTTGAGCAGCATCTGGCAGAATCGCGCGTAGTCCATCGCCGTTGAAACGAGACCGCCGCCGCCAGATTCCATTTTCGGAATCTCAAGTTGATCGAACAGTTCGACCTTGTCGCCGGTCCACGGGTCTTTTGCGAAGGGTTGTGCGAGGCGCGGCTTGTTTTCCGTCGCTGTATAAAAGCCGGTCTCGTTCATTTGCAGCGGCTCGAGAATATGCTCGCGCAGATAATTGCCGAGCGTCTTGCCGGTGATCACTTCAATCACGCGGCCGAGAATGTCGATCGAGCGGCTGTAATTCCACTGCGTGCCCGGCTGGCACATCAGCGGCATAGACGCGATCAGCTTGGCATGTTCTTCGTTGGTGATGTCGCGGCGGTCGGTTTTCGCGCGCGCATACATCCGCTGCACCATGCCTAACCCCGTGATCTCGTATGAAATGCCGGAGGTGTGACGCAGCAAATCCTGAATGGTGATTGGCCGAACGGGCAATTCAAATGCAAGTTGACCGTTGCGCTCAATGCCGACTTTCTGGTCGCGGAATTCCGGGATGTAGCGATAAAGCGGATCGTTGAGCAGCAGGTAGCCGTCTTCGGCCAATTGCATGATGCCGAGCGACACCATCGGTTTGGTCATCGAATAGATGCGGAAGATGCTCTCGCGCGACATCGGCGCGCTTTCGGCCGGGTTCTGTTTGCCCTGCGCCTCGAACCAGCCGATCTGCCCGCGCCGCGCGATCATCGACACCACGCCGGGCGTCGTGCCCTTGTTGATTTCCCGCTGAAATGAATCCCGCATCTTCTGAAGGCGAACCGGAGACAGCCCGATCGATTCAGGTTTGGCGGAGGGCAGCGCAGGCGTGGCTTTCGCTGCGCTCGGGGTCGCGTGAACGTTCATGATTTCCTCGGCTTTTTTGTTTGCAGGTCGGGCTGCCTTCCAGTCACTGAAAGATTGGCGCAAAAACCGGACCGGCGAAAGCGTCAATTCGCCAAGGCATTGCCCTCGCGGATCGAGCAACTCGCGGCGCCCGGTTGCATCGATATGATATGATACTCGGCGCCATCGAAGCCGGTCAGTGTTGCGTTGGCATCGACCTTGCCGATAGTGACCGTCGTCGAGCAGCTGGCGAAGGATCCGTCGAATGTTGTCAGAAGCCGCCGCGCGATCCCGATATTCTGCCGGATCATGGTCAGCGTGTTGCCGTTGAACTGAATGCCGCCAGAAGACGTTTCCGGCCCAGCCTCTCTTTTTCCGCCGAAACGCCCCGAGGTGCTCGTGACGCGAAGAAAGGGCCGCCCCGCGCTGCTGACATAGACAGTCGCCTGAAACTGGCCAACCGGATTTGCGTTCTGTCCGTCGGAAACCCGCTTGTAAGTCCCGGACTCGCCCCATGTGATGACGATGGTCTTGTTGTGGAGTTGTTGAGGCGCGGCTGCGTGCGCCGGTAGCGGCGCAAATGCCATGAGGAACGCAGCGCCAGCTATCGTCTTGATGACCGTCTCTTGTGCCTGACCGCGCGTCGCCATCTGACCGTCCTTTCAAATCTCAATTGCAAATTTCTTCGGTGCCGCTTGCGCTCGCCCGGCATCCTTTGTTGACCTGCCGGCATCCCTGAATTTCAAAGCTGCAAATGGTCTGCATGCCACCTGTAGCAGGTTTTGCGGCAGTCTTCGGTGCTTTCTGGGCGTCTTCACGCTTAGGTGTATCGTCTCGCTTGGCGACCGGCGGCGCCGGCTTCTTCGCTTCGATCTTTTCACAATTATTGTCGCTGCCGACTTCATAGCCCGCCTTGCAGACGATTTTGCTGCAACGGTCGCCGTCGGCCTTGTAGCCGCGCTCGCAGATCAGCGGGCAGATGCGGCCCTGCTTGCTCTTGACGGCATCGAGCGAGTCGACGCTAGCCACTTTGACATCCAGCTTCATGCCCGCGTTTTTGTTGAACAGCTCCATCGCCTTTTGCGCGGCTGGATTCCAGCTGTCGCCTATCGCGCCGGTGTTGCAGCCGACGCGGCGCAATTCGGCCAGCAACAGCTTCGGAATTTCACCGACGGCAATCGGGGCGTCCGCCTTCGATGGCTGCGCGGTCTGATCGGGTGGCGTAAGTGCTGCAACAGGGCCGACTGGCTTTTCAGCTTTGGCCCTGGCTTCTTCCGCCGCCTTGGCTTGGGCCTCGGCCTTTGCGCGCTCGGCCTCCGCGACCTTGGCTTCCTCGGCCTTCTTGGCAAGCTCGGCGGCGACACGCGCCTGCTCGGCGGCCTTCGCATCGGCTGCTGCCTTGGCCTGCGCGGCGGCCTTCGCGCCTTCGACGGCAAGGCGCGTTTGCTCCTCTTGTGCAGCCTTGGCCTTCTCGGTGGCCGCAAGACGCGCCGCTTCGGCGGCGAGCTTGTCGCGCTGTGCCTTCGCCAGCTCTGTATAGAGGCCGGCCGGGTAGGTCGTGATGAAATAGTCCCACACCGCCTTCGTCCCGACGCGCTCGGCAAGTTCGTAATCGCGCCGCGCGGCGGCATTCTGATCTGACGGCGATGACGATGCGGCAGGCGCGGGCGTGACTGCGGGCACCAGCGTGACGTCGTTGCCGCCGAGCGAGCCATAGACGAAAGGCTCCTGCCTGTTGTTGGTGACTTTCAGAACGTCGTCGCGCACGAAACCGAAGGCCTTGCGCAGATCGAGTCCCGGGCGCGGCAAGTATTTGACCAGCGCGGCCGTGAACGGGCTGTTCTTGTCGCCGTCGGATGCCGTTGAGCCGGCCTTCGCCGCAAAGGCTATCAGCGTGTTGGGACTGGTCGGTTCGACCTTAGCCAGGCCGCGCGTGACGGCACGGCTGCCTATCGTGCGCTTCATGGTTTTGTTGAATGGATTGTCGCGGCACGCGTCGAGGATCGCGAGCCGCAACTGCTTTGCCGGCTCCATGACCGTGAGAATGCGGTCGAGCGGGATCGCCTCGTCGAACGCATCGATGTCCCGCTCCAGCGATGCATCGACGGGAATGAGATAGTTGATTCCGTCGATCTCGATGCCGTGGCCCGCATAGTAAACGACGGCAACATCGGCATCGCGGGCGGTGTCCGAGAAATCGCGAAGCGCGCGCCGCATCTCATTGGCCTTCAAATCGCGCCGCGAGTCGACCACGTCGAAACCCGCGCTCTTGAGTGTTGCCGTCATTGCGGCGGCGTCGTTCGTCGGATTTGGGAGCGCCGTGACGTTCTGGTAGGCTGAGTTGCCAATAATCAGCGCGACGCGTTTATCGGCAAATGCCGGCACGCAGCTGATCGCGAGTGCCGCAATTCCCAAAATCGCAATTTGAATGCGCATTGCAATGCCCCCGTGAATGCGGAATCAAATCCAGCAAGAATTCCGGTATTGCGCGAGCAAGCCGCTCAAGTTGCCGATGCCCCTCGGATTTTCGGAATACGCGAGGGACTAGCGGATGATATTTTCTGTTTCACTCAATTGCACACCTGCACGCCGCCGTTCATGACGCCGCCCGGCGTGGTCGTGTCGTTCACGATGTGGCATCCCCGCGCCACCGGACGGCACACGCCGCCCGGACAAAAGAGTTGCCCGGAAGGCGCTGCCTGCGCGGCGCGCGGCGGCGGTCCATCGTCGCGGAAGGAGGGTCGGGCCGCGACAGGCGGCGGCGTGTATTTCGGCGGTGGCGGTTTGCGCACAACGATGCGCTCGCACGTATTGTCGTCGCCGACTTCATAACCGTCCTTGCAGGTGATCTTGACGCAATTATCGCCGTCGACCTGATAGCCGTGCTTGCAGACGAGGGGGCAGATGCGTCCCGTGCGTCCCTTGATGACTTCAAGCGCGTCGATGCTCGCAACCTTCACGTCAAAGCGCGTGCCGGCGTATCTGTTGAACAGATCGAGTGATCGCTGCGCGCCGCTATTCCAGGTCGGAACGGGATCGTCCGCATAGCACCCGACGCGCCGCAGTTCGGTGAGAAGCTGCCGTGGCAGATTGTCGTCCACGGGCGGTTGCGCGGCGGTGCGCGGCGCCGAGCCGCCTTGCGGCTCAAGCACTGCGAGCTTCTTGCTCTGCGCGCGCGCAAGGTCGCTGTAGAAACTTTCCGGATATTTCGCGAGGAAGTAATCCCACGCGTCTTTGGTGCCGACCTGCAACGCAAGCTCATAGTCGCGGCGGACGCGATCCGTCGCATCGACGGGCGCAAATTGCTGGACGGGTGCGGCGGAATTAGGCGGTGCCGCTGCAACAACCGGTCCCGGCACAAGCGCGACATCGTTGCCGCCGAGCGAGCCGTAGATAAACGGCTCCTGCTGATTGTTTGTGACTTTGAGAACGTCGTCGCGAACGAAGCCGAACGATTTACGCAGATCCATGCCGGGCGTTGCGATGTGAGCAGCGAGTGCCGTCGCAAACGGGCTGTTCTTGCCGTCGCCATCCGCCGCAGTGGAGCCCGCTTTCGCCGCGAACGCGATCATGGTGTTTGGGTTCACCGGCTCGACCTTGGCAAGACCGCGCGTTCCGATGGCGCGCGTACTGATAGACCGCTTCATCGTTTTACCGAAGGGATTGTCGCGGCAGGCGTCGAGGATCACGAGGCGCAGTTGCTTGGCCGGCTCCATTGCCACGAGCACGCGATCCAGCGGATAGGTCTCGTCGTAGACGTCGGTATCGCGCTCCAGAACGGCATCCACCGGAATCAGGAAATTCGTGCCGTCAACTTCGATGCCGTGTCCCGCATAATAGACAACGGCGATGTCGGCATCGCGTGCCTGATCGGCGAAATCTCGCAATGCCTTGCGCATCGTATCCTTGGTCACGTCGGCGCGCAGCACGACGGAATCGAAGCCGGAGGCTTTCAGCGTCGATGCGATCATCGCGGCGTCGTTCGCCGGATTGGTCAGCTTGGGAACGTTCTGGTAGCCCGAATTGCCGATCACCAGCGCGACCCGCTTGTCCGCCGCCGCACTTGTCGCCATCAGCGCAGAAAACAGCACGGTCAGTAAAATGTGACGGATACGCAATGTGCGAGCCTCCCGAAGAAGCCGACAATTTGAAATGTGCGGCCAAGAATACCCCTTGACGGTGCTTTCTCAAGGGCGGATGCCCTCATGAGACGCATTCTGCGCTCGACAGGTTCGATTGCAGGGTGAATTAAAACCTACGTTCCGGTGTTTGGCACCGCGATCCGCCGCAGTACGAAACCTGCTCTACGACTGAGTCGCGCGCGGCTCGAACTGCGGTGTGACCAGTCTGATCCGGCAAACGATGCCCGCCGGCAGATAGTCGGTGTCGAAGCTGCCGTTCATCTGCTGTGCCAGGCTCGCGATCATTCGCGAGCCGAACCCTTCGTGTTGCGGCGGCTGCACGGCAGGGCCGCCGCTTTCGGTCCAGTTCAGATCGATCGCAACTCCGCGCGGATCGGGCTCGACGGTCCAGCCGATCGCGACGCGCCCATCGGAATTGGAGAGGGCGCCGTATTTGAGTGCGTTGGTGCAAAGCTCATGCAGGATCATAGCGACCGGCACCGCTGCTGTCGGCGGCAGATCGACCGGCGGCCCTGAAATCGAAAACCGATGCCCGCGTTCTTCTTTCAGCGGTGCCATCGCCGCCTCGGCGACTTCGGAAAGGTCGGCGTGCTGCCAGTTCTTCTGCGTCAGAAGATCGTGCCCGCGCACCAGCGCCTGCAATCGGTCCTGAAATTGCCGCAGCGCCTCCGGTCCCTGGCTCTGGCGGAAGCTCATGCCGGCGATGGACTGAACGGTGGCCAGCGTGTTCTTGACGCGATGCGCCAGCTCGTGAACCAGAATTTCGCGCCGCTCCTCGGCGGTGGCGCGTTGCTCCTCGCGAAGCGCGTTTTCGTCCATCAGCCGGTCGAACGTATAGCCGAGCACGCCGATCTCGTCCTCGCGGCCGGCGATGCGCGTTCGAGCCGTGTTGTCGCCGCGCCGCCACGCCTGCGCGGTCGCGACCATCTTCATCAGCGGGCGGCGGATCATGCCTTCGCCGACGATCCACGCGAGCAAAAATGCAATCGCGCTTCCGAGCGCATAGAGCAGAATGCCGTTGCGCAGCGCGCGGTCGATCGAGCCGAACGCTTCTTCACGCGAAATGCCGCTGCTGACATAGAGGCCGAACGGGGTCACGGATGCCGGAACGTAACCGATGATTCTTGGAACGCCATCCACACCGATAATGTCGGCGACGCCGGGCGCGGGGCCATTGATGCGATCCGAACTGGCGGTCGTCAGCGGTTTGCCGACATATTTCTCGCCGTCGGGCTGGCGCGACACCACGATGCCGTTGCGATCCGCAACTACGACGGTGCCGCTGCGCGATCCGCTGCGCTCGCGCAGATGCTTGCCGAGCCATTCGAGATTGAGACCGGCGACAATCGCGCCGACAGCCTTGTCGCCGCGCATGATCGGGATCGCCAGCGGAATGACATTGCGGTCGGATATCTTGCTCGCGGTGAAAGTTCCGACCGCGAACTTCTTGTTGTCCACGGCGTCGCGGAAATAGTCGCGGTCCGACAGGTTTGGCGAAGCCAGCGTCGGATCGCTGAAGCAGCGGATGTTGCCATCGATGCCGACGGCGAGGATCGCGGTCAGCGGCTCGATGGTCGGGCGCACGCGCACGATGTAATCGGTGCAGGCGGCGCTCGTCATCTCGCTCACTTCACCTGCTTCCGCGACGGCGTGAAGCGCGCCCTCGATGCCGTCGAAAATCTGGTCGAGGTCGGAGGCAACAATCTCGGTGTTGCGTAGCGCCTCGACTCTCGCTTCGTCGTAGCGCGTGTTGCGCAGGTCGATGGCGTTGTAGCCGAGGGCGGCAAGTCCCGGCAGCGACGCAGCCAGCGTCAGCGCCAGCAGGCGGCGGGTCAGCGGCATCCGGCGGAAAAAATTGCGAAGCGGCACGCCGGCGTCCTTCAGCAAATGCAAACGATTCAGACGAAATCTACCCGCGGCGCCAGATGGCGGCAATTGCTGGAGAATTCGGTTCCAGTGCACGCCAAAGGTGCCATTTCAGGGCGTGACGGGGCGAAAACTGTTCGTTATAGAAGCGCCCGATAGGAGTGTAGCTCAATTGGTAGAGCACCGGTCTCCAAAACCGGGGGTCGCAGGTTCGAGCCCTGCCACTCCTGCCAGCGGCTAGCCTGCTGCTGAACGATCCCTTCAACGCTTTGTAAATATGGCCGGCGCAGTCTGGCGGGCGCTTCCGGTGTCTTAATACGGCCGGAAGCGGTGTTTCGTTTTCGGCCCGAGATTTGGCTGAAGACACTGCAACGCCGTCGCCTTGTGTGCTTTTGGGACAGATTTTCTGGCAAGCCGGTTGCTCTTTAGTAAGAGAACACCGTTGGAGCAGTTCATGCCGGCACAAAAGAAGCCTTCTGCGGCAATCGCCAAGTCGAGCGGCCGCGTCGATGCACTCGATCTGTTAAGGTTACTCGCCGTCGCAGCGGTCGTGCTCTATCACTTCGGATTCAACGGACCGACCGCAAACGGCACGACATACGTGGCGCTGCCCGGTCTCGGCGGCTTCGCGCGCTACGGCTATCTCGGCGTGCAGCTTTTTTTCGTCGTCAGCGGTTTTGTCATTGCGTTCTCCGCGCAGGGCCGCACCGCGAGCGAATTTCTGATCGCGCGCATATCGCGAATTTATCCGGCGTTTCTGTTCTGCATGACGCTGACTGTTCTTGCATCCGCGTTGTTCGGCGGGCCTGAATTTCATGTCAGCGCGAAACAATACATTGCAAACCTGTTCATCGCGGCGACTGCGCTGGGGCAGCCTTATGTCGATCTCGTCTACTGGACGCTGATCCTTGAACTGACTTTCTATGCCTGGATCTTTGCGCTGATGCTGACAAATCAGATGCACAAGTTGCCGACAGCGATTATTCCCGCCTGGCTTGCGATTTCTCTGATCAACGAGGTGTTCGTTCACTCGCACGCGCTGACGAAGGTGCTTCTGACCGATCAGAGCGGCTTCTTCGCGACGGGCGTTTTGCTGTACGAGCTTTATCGCGCCCGCAGCGACCTGATGACGCGCGTCAATCTGATGTTCGCAGCATCGGTCGCGGTGACGCAGGGTGTGCTGAATTCATATCTGATGGCGGCGGAATTCAAGCTGCTCTTCGATCCTTACGTGGTGGCAGCGATTTGTATCGCGATAATTCTGCTTGCGTTCGCCGCGTCGCGGGCAGAACGCATGCCGTTGCCTGCGCAGGTCGTTCTTGCACTCGGCGGGCTGACCTATCCGCTTTATCTGTTCCACGCCGAAATCGGATATGTCGCGTTTGTCCGTCTCGGCGGCCGGCAGGATCAGGTCGCGACCGTGACCTTGATTCTGTCCGCGCTTGCGGTGGCCGCTCTCCTGATCTGGCGTTACGTCGATCGTCCCGGGCAGAAGTGGACCCGGAAATGGCTGACCGCAGCGGTTGCCAATCTGTCGCGCAATCCGCCCGCCAGCCGTAGCAAGACACTGTTTTCATTCTCGAAATGAGCGGTCAGGCGGCGCGGGCACGCAACCGCCGAGCCTTGACGTTTTAGGGCTGCCGCAGTAGATAGCGGCACCTGCTGTCGGCCCGTTCAACGGATATCCGGCGCGGCACTAAATCCCCGGACAATCGAGCCCGCTTGGCGGCTCATCCTTGAAAGCAAGGATTGGGCGCACGACAAGACTGTCCGGATTTTGCAGAAATTCACCTGGTATCGCGACTAGAAGAAATCGGACCGCAACGATGGCTATCAGCCCGTTCAAATTCCTTCAGGAAGTGCGCAGCGAAACGTCGAAGGTCACATGGCCCTCGCGCCGCGAGACCACGATCACGACGATCATGGTGTTCGTGATGGTCGCGGCTGCGTCGATCTTCTTCTTCGTGGCGGATCAGATTTTGCGTTACGTCGTTACGCTTATTCTCGGCATTCACGGCTGACGCGCGGATTACATTATTATGAGCATGCGCTGGTACATCGTTCACGCCTACTCGAACTTCGAGAAGAAGGTCTCCGAATCCATTCGCGAGCAAGCCAAGCAGCGCGGGCTCGAGGAACTGTTCGAGCAGGTGCTGGTGCCGACCGAAAAGGTCACGGAAGTGCGCCGTGGCCGCAAAATGGACACCGAGCGCAAGTTTTTCCCCGGCTACGTGCTGGTGAAGATGAATCTGACCGACGAGGCGTTTCATCTCATCAAGAACACGCCGAAGGTGACGGGCTTCCTCGGCGCGGAAAACAAGCCGCAGCCGATTTCGGAAGCCGAAGCGATGCGCATTCTGCATCAGGTGCAGGAAGGCGTGGAGCGTCCGAAGGCGTCGGTCTCGTTCGAGATCGGCGAGAACGTGCGCGTGGCCGACGGCCCGTTCGCATCGTTCTCCGGCGTCGTCGAGGAAATCGACGAGGGCCGCTCGCGCGTGAAGGTCGCGGTGTCGATCTTCGGACGTGCAACGCCGGTCGAACTGGAATTCGGTCAGGTCGAAAAGGTCTGATCGCGTACATCTCCTTCATCGGAGATGAAATTGGAGCGTGGGAGGTGAGGGCGGTCGCCAGCCGCTCGAAGCCGCACCACTAACAGGAGTAGAAGATGGCAAAGAAAGTGACCGGATACCTGAAACTTCAGGTCCCGGCCGGTGCGGCGAACCCGTCGCCACCGATCGGACCCGCGCTCGGTCAGCGCGGCCTCAACATCATGGAATTCTGCAAAGCGTTCAACGCGCAGACGGCCAAAGAAGAAAAGAACACGCCGATCCCGGTGATCATCACCATTTACGCGGATCGCTCGTTCACCTTCGAAATGAAGACCCCGCCGATGTCTCACTTCTTGAAGCAGGCGGCCAAGATCCAGTCCGGCTCGAAAGCGCCGGGCCGCGACAAGGCCGGCAAGGTGACAAAAGCGCAGGTGCGCGAGATCGCCGAAAAGAAGATGAAGGATCTCAACTGCGACACCATCGAGTCGGCCATGAAGATGGTCGAGGGCTCTGCCCGTTCGATGGGTCTGGAAGTGGCGGGGTAACGGACATGGCTGCTGGCAAGAAAATTCGCAAGGCACGCGAAGGCATCGACCGCGAGAAACTCTATCCGCTCGCCGACGCCGTGAAGATGGTGAAGGAACGCGCCTCCGCAAAGTTCGATGAGACCATCGAGATCGCAATGAACCTCGGTGTCGATCCGCGTCATGCCGATCAGATGGTCCGTGGCGTCGTCACGCTGCCGAACGGCACCGGGCGCACTCTTCGCGTTGGCGTGTTCGCACGCGGCGCAAAGGCTGAAGAGGCCAAGGCTGCGGGTGCCGACGTCGTCGGTGCTGAAGACCTCGTCGAAAAGGTCAACGGCGGCGCGATCGATTTCGATCGCTGCATCGCGACCCCCGACATGATGCCGCTGGTCGGCCGCCTCGGTAAGGTACTCGGCCCGCGCGGCATGATGCCGAACCCGAAGATCGGCACGGTGACGATGGACATCGCCAATGCCGTCAAGGGCGCCAAAGGCGGCTCGGTCGAATTCCGTGTCGAGAAGGCGGGCATCGTTCAGGCCGGCATCGGCAAGGCGTCGTTCTCGGAAGAGAAGCTCGTGCAGAACGTCAAGGCGCTCGCTGACGCGGTGGCCAAGGCCAAACCGGCGGGATCGAAAGGCACCTACATTCAGCGTGTCGCGATCTCCTCGACCATGGGCCCCGGCGTGAAGATCGAACCAAGCACCCTGACTTCGTAATCGGGTTGCTGCATTGAGGAATAGAACGGAGCGGGCCAAAAGCCGCTCCGTTTTCTTTTGGATTGATGGAAATTCGAGATGCCCGAACCCGTATTGATCTATTCGCGATTTCCGAAGGCGCAGATGGTGCGCATCGGCGAGCGTTACGACCTGCTCGATGCCGCAGGCAAACCGCCGATCGAGACGTTCAGCGCAGAGCAACTCAAGCCGATCCGCGCGCTTATCACTGCGGGTAGCCAGCAGATTCCGCCGGTCATTCTGGATACGATGCCATCGCTTGGCGCGATCGTCTGTTATGGCACGGGTTACGACGGCATCGATTTTGCGGAAATCAAAAGGCGCGGAATCGTCGTCGGCAACAGTCCCGGCGCGAATGCGGCAGCGGTCGCGGATCTAGCAATGACATTGATGCTTGCGGCGACGCGGCGTCTGCTGCCCGCGAACGAGTATGTTCGCAGCGGCGATTGGGCCGGATCGAAACCGTCGCCGATGATGCGTCCGCCGCACGCCATGACTGGACGCAAGGTCGGCGCGTATGGCATCGGTGAAATCGGCCGCAAGATCGCAGCGCGTTGCGCGGCGTTCGAGACGGAAGTCGGCTATCACAGCCGCAGCAAGCACGACGTGCCGTACCAATATTTTCCGACGCTCGAAGCACTCGCCGAATGGTGCGACGTTCTGATGGTCGCGGTTCGTGCCGGCGCGGACACGCAACACATCATCGGCGCGGATATTTTGAAAAAGCTCGGCGCGGGCGGCGTGATCGTGAACGTCTCGCGCGGTTCGGTGATCGATCAGGCCGCGCTGGTTTACGCGCTCGAAAGTAACGCGATCGCGGGTGCGGGTCTCGATGTGTACGACAAAGAGCCTCACGCTCCGGACGCACTGACGAAATTGCCGAACGTCGTCCTGACGCCCCACATCGGCGGCCACACCGTCGAGTCCCATCAGGCGATGCAGGACTGCGTCATCGCCAATCTCGACGCGTTCTTTGCCGGAAAGCCGCTGCCCTATCCTGTGGAATAGAGCGCAAGGGCCTGATTTTTGGCCCGAAAAATGCTTTCAAGGGCCAGAATCCCCTTGGCAAGGGCGTTCAGACTCGTTAAACATTCCTTTCCGGGCGTGCTGGCTGTTGTCGGCACGTCCGTGTTCGTTTTCCGAATATCTGGCAGAGAGGAGACCTTTCAACGTCGATCATTCCGCTTGGACTGTTCGATCGCAGGAAGGCAACCCGCTGTTTTATAAGAAGAAACGGACAGAGGTCTTTTTGGACCCTTCGGGGCCCGAAGAAGGCTTCATCCTGTCCAAGACTGCAGGTGCATGGCATCCGCCACGCTTAATCTCCTGCACAGACGGGTGAAAACCGGATTTCGCGACTCGCCGCCGTTCGGTGGCGCCAGCGGATTTGGTTCGAACCTCGACACCTCGTGTCGGGCCGCTTTCGGGCGGTTCGGGGCGAGAGGGCAGGCTTCCGAAATGTCGTCGTGCCCGACGTGTCCTGAGAAGAAGTCTCGAGACGAGCCTGGCAAGACGATCGGTGCAACCCGGCGGTTTTGCTCAAGGCACAACCGCCAAACCGGAAAGAGCTTGCTGTGGAACGAGCGGCAAAAAAAGAGGCGGTTGATGCGCTGAAGGGAACGTTCAGTTCCACCGGCGTAGCGATCGTCGCTCACTATTCCGGCCTCACCGTGGCCCAGATGCAGATTCTGCGCATGCAGATGAAGAAGGCTGGCGCCAATGTGAAGGTCTCGAAGAACCGTCTCGCCAAAATTGCTCTTGAAGGCACCGACGTTGCTTCCATCGGCTCCCTGTTGAAGGGACCGACCGTGATCGCGACTTCCAACGATCCGGTAGCAGCGCCGAAAGTTGCCGTCGAATTCGCCAAGACGAACGAGCAGTTCGTCATCCTTGGCGGTGCGATGGGAACGACTGTCCTGAATCCCGACGCGGTCAAGGCTCTCGCCTCGCTGCCGTCGCTCGATGAACTGCGCGCGAAGATCCTCGGCCTCCTTGTGGCGCCGGCGACCAAGATCGCTCAGCTCTCCACCGCGCCCGCTGCGAAGCTGGCCCGCGTGGTTCAGGCCTATGCCTCAAAGGGTGAAGCGGCGTGATGCCATTCTCCATCTCAACTGGTTTGAACTGATACGCTGAAGGAAAGACAAAATGGCTGATTTACAGAAGATCGTAGACGACCTGTCGAAGCTCACCGTTCTCGAAGCGGCTGACCTCGCCAAGATGCTCGAAGAAAAGTGGGGCGTTTCGGCTGCCGCCGCTGTTGCGGTTGCTGCTGCTCCAGGTGCTGGCGGCGGTGCCGCTGCCGCTGAAGAAAAGACCGACTTCCAGGTCGTTCTGGCTTCGGCCGGCGACAAGAAGATCGAAGTCATCAAGGAAGTCCGTGCGATCACGGGTCTTGGCCTCAAGGAAGCCAAGGACCTGGTCGAAGGCGCGCCGAAGCCCCTCAAGGAAGGCGTTCCGAAGGACGAAGCCGAGAAGATCAAGGCCACCCTCGAGAAGGTCGGCGCCAAGGTCGAACTCAAGTAAGGCGTTTTGTATTCGGGCCGGCTTTCGAGTCGGCCCGGACACAGGAATGTGTATCGCTTCGCGGCTAACCCCCTCGAAAAGATACGAAAACCACCCATATGGGTGGAGGCACGAAAGGACGGATCGTTTTTGAAACGCCGCACGATTTCAGAAACGGGACGTTGGGAGACGGACGATTTCGGGCTTTTGCAGTCCGTAGGATTTGTGTTGACGGGCAGGGTGCATGCAGCGCGCCCCGCACGTCATTTTGCGTCTTGAGATTCAGCTTTTTGGAACTCGGACGTTTTTGAAATTCAACCCGGAGGCGGTGCCAATCGCACTCCGGAAGATGCCGCAAGTCAACAGCGGCGAGAGAATGAGAGGCCACGATGGCGCAGCAGACTTTCACCGGCCGCAAACGCGTTCGCAAATTCTTCGGACATATCAAGGAAGTCGCCGAG